>Ga0302319_10002207_pt1 | contig 42539 bp, 37 predicted proteins | sample Bog_T0_2_FD_203319 | JGI IMG/M metagenome (GOLD analysis project Ga0302319, IMG submission 203319) | Peat permafrost microbial communities from Stordalen Mire near Abisko, Sweden - Bog_T0_2 | ecosystem: Environmental > Terrestrial > Soil > Wetlands > Peat | place: Sweden: Abisko, Stordalen Mire...
CGGCTCTTGCGTGCGTACTTTTCAAAACTCGGCTGTGTGGCGAATGTAAGTTGGCGCATTGTGTTTTCGGTCCACCTATACGATTAGACGCAATCGACGCGCATTTGGGACTTGATCAGAGGTTCCTAAAGGGGCCTGATCTGGAAAGGGTGGTTAAGAATCGTGATGAATCTGCCTCGAAATTGACACCTGCCGAGCTATCGAAAGTACAAGAAAGAGCGGCGAAATGGTTTGCCGAGCATCCAGTACAACCGTGACAGAGAGGGTTTGCATTCCAGCAGCCATCCAAACGGAGGCACCGAATGACCGATATTGCCGACAAGCAGATTGTAGTTTGGGAAACTTCCGCCATTAATAATTTGGCAAATATTAGCAACTGTGATGACCTCATCGCAAGAATGGAAATCGCATATACCCATTGGGTCCCCATGCAGGTTTTCGACGAGATTGCAGCAACTCAATGCAGTAAGCGACGCGACCACCTGTTGCGAGTTTGCCGAAGGCTAACGGGGAACTCTGACTGGTCACTGATATCCCCCGGTGCGCTTATCCTTGAAGCCATCCAAGAGTTTTCAACGAGCGGCAAAATTGATTGGAACGAACTTATGAAAGCAGACCCGAAGTTTGAGCAAGCCATTGCCTCGGGAGCGGTATTCGACGATGATCTCGCAAGCGTTCAGAAGCCACAGATGCAAGGGCATTTGAATCAGGTCGAAGGATTCTTCGCACAGCAAAAAACACAGTTGGAAAGCATATTTACGTCGGGATCTGGTCGCCCTGACACGCTGGATGAATTCATCAAACGGACACGTTCCGACGGCTTAATTCCACGCGAAATCCGACGTACCTGTGAATGCATTCTTGGTCATGATGTGGATTTGCAATTTGCCGAGAAGTTCTCGAAAGCGTTTCCCCCTATTATGGCCCAGACCTACGCCTTCTTAATTGCTCATTATCGCCGTAGCGGGCTCTCGTTGAAGAAGAAGTCAGCTGGCGCGTTCGATCTCTATGCATCCATGTATCTTCCTCTGTGCCACAAGTATGTTTCTGAAGACAGGGATCAGCTTGCCATCTTCCGTGAAGTTGTTAAATACTACCCGCTTCTCGTTGAAGTAATCTGGTTCAGCGGGGATTTCAGGAGGCGATTCACCAACTGAAGGTCGTCCAACTGAATATGGACGAGCGGGAAATGTCTGCATTATAAGATTTTAATCGCACAATATAGAATTTCAGGCCCGTTATGTGCTTTGCATCACAGCCACTCGCCCCCCCATGGAAGAGACTTGGAATAGCGGCTTTTTATCCGCCCAATCCGTTATGAGGTTCAGTAAATGAGTGAAAAGGAAATGGTTATTCTGGATGGGAACGAGGCTGCCGCCTCGGTTGCCTATCGGCTCACCGAAGTGGTCGCCATTTACCCCATTACGCCGTCGTCGCCGATGGCCGAGTGGGCCGATCAGTGGCGCTCTGAGGGGAAGAAAAACATCTGGGGCGCATCGCCCATTGTGGAAGAGCTGCAGAGCGAAGGCGGAGCCGCGGGCGCGTTGCACGGCGCGTTGCAGGCAGGAGCCTTCGGGACCACCTTCACGGCCTCTCAAGGCCTGCTGCTGATGATTCCCAATATGTACAAGATTGCCGGCGAGTTGACCCCGGCGACGATGCACGTGACCGCCAGGACGCTGGCAACGCATGCGCTGTCGATTTTTGGCGACCACTCCGACGTGATGGCCTGCCGCTCGACGGGCTGGGCGATGCTGGCCTCGAATTCCGTGCAGGAAGTGGCCGACATGGCGCTGGTGGCGCAGATTGCCACGCTGGAATCGCGGATTCCGTTCATGCACTTCTTTGACGGCTTCCGCACCTCGCACGAGGTGGGCAAGATTTTCCCAATCAGCGACGAGACGATTCGCGCGCTGGTGGACGACAAGTACATCATTCAATACCGGCAGAACGCGCTCTGTCCGGATCGCCCGTTCATTCGCGGCACGGCGCAGAATCCGGATGTGTTCTTCCAGGCGCGTGAGGCTTGCTCGCCCTTCCATGCGGCGGTTCCGGGGATTGTGCAGAATGTGATGGACCGCTTTGCCAAAGAGACTGGCCGCGCTTATCACTTGTTCGATTATTACGGCGCGAAGGATGCAGAGCGGGTGATTATATTGATGGGCTCCGGGGCAGAAGCTGCCGAAGAGGCCGTGGACGCGCTCACGCAAAAGGGTGAGAAGCTGGGAGTGCTGAAGGTTCGCCTTTACAGGCCCTTTGACGCGAACGCTTTTCTGGCCGCACTGCCCAAGACGGTGAAGTCGATTGCCGTTCTGGACCGCTGCAAGGAGCCGGGCGCCAGCGGCGAGCCGCTCTACATGGACGTGATGACGGTGTTGGGAGAAAACGCCGCCAAGCTGCCGTTTGCCACGATGCCCACGGTGGTAGGCGGGCGTTACGGATTGTCGTCGAAGGAATTTACACCGACGATGGTCAAGAGCATCTTCGACGAGCTGACCAAGGCCGCTCCGAAGAACCATTTCACCATCGGCATTGACGACGACGTGAGCCATACCAGCCTGACGTACGATCCGGCCTTCTCGACAGAAGACCCGAAGACGGTGCGGGCGCTGTTTTACGGGCTGGGCTCCGACGGCACGGTGGGCGCGAACAAGAACTCGATCAAGATCATCGGCAGCGAGACCGACAACTTTGCGCAGGGCTACTTTGTGTACGACTCGAAGAAGTCGGGTTCGATGACGACGTCGCACCTGCGGTTCGGGCCCAAGCCGATTCGTTCCACTTATCTGATTACACAAGCCAGCTTTGTGGCCTGCCATAACTTCAGCTTCCTGGAGAAGATGAATGTGCTGGAGGCGGCGATGCCGGGCGCGGTTTTCCTGCTCAACTCGCCGTATTCCGCGGCTGAAGTGTGGGAGAAGCTGCCCAAGACGACGCAAGAAGAGATGTTGCGCAAGAAGATCGAGTTTTATGTGATCGACGGCTACAAAGTGGCGCGCGATGCGGGCATGGGCACGCGCATCAACACCATCATGCAGACGTGCTTCTTCGCCATCAGCGGCGTGTTGCCGCGCGATGAGGCGATTGAGCAGATCAAGAAGTCGATCAAGAAGACCTATGGCAAGCGCGGCGAGGCGGTGGTGGCCAAGAATTTTGCCGCCGTGGATCATGCGCTGGCGCATCTGGAAAAAGTCACGCTGCCGGCGGCGGTTTCGTCCAGCTTCGATCTGATTCCCTCCATCTCGTCCAAGGCGCCGAAGTTTGTGCGCGACGTGCTGGGAGAGATTGCCGGAGGACACGGCGACCAGCTTCCGGTGAGCGCGATTCCTGCCGGGGGCACCTTCCCCAGCGCAACAGCGCAGTGGGAGAAGCGGAATATCGCCCAGTTCATTCCTGTCTGGGACAAGGATTTGTGCATTCAGTGCGGCAAGTGCGTGATGGTTTGCCCGCACGCCGTGATTCGCGCCAAGGTCTACTCAGAGGAGCTTGCCAAAAATGCGCCGGCTACCTTCCAGTGGGCCAAGCCGAAGTGGAAGGCGATGGAGCAGGACCACTACACGCTGCAGATTGCACCGGAGGATTGCACCGGCTGCGCGGTTTGCGTGGAAGTTTGCCCGGTGAAGAACAAGAGCGACGCCAGCAAGAAGGCCATTAACATGGCGCCGCAGGAGCCGCTGCGCGAGGCCGAGCGGGAGAACTGGGAGTTCTTCCTTGGACTTCCCGAGGTGGATCGCTCCAAGCTGTCGCATGGCCAGGTGAAGGATTTGCAACTGTTGCAGCCGCTGTTTGAGTTTTCCGGCGCCTGCGCTGGCTGCGGAGAAACGGCCTACATCAAGCTGTTGACGCAGTTGTTCGGCGACCGGCTGTATATTTCCAACGCCACAGGTTGCTCGTCGATTTACGGCGGCAATCTGCCTACCACGCCTTACGCGTCCAATGCGCAGGGCCGGGGGCCGGCGTGGTCCAACTCGCTGTTTGAAGATAACGCCGAGTTTGGCTTCGGCATGAGAATCGCTCTGGACCAGCAGAAGGAGTTTGCGGAGCTGATGGTGACGCGGCAGGCCGGGGCCATCGGCGAGGAGCTGGCGAAGGGTTTACTGGGAGCTACACAGAATACCGAGACCGAGGTGAACCAGCAGCGCGAGCGGGTGAAGGCCCTGAAAGAGAAGCTGGCCGGCAACAAGAGCTCCGACGCACTCAATCTGCTGGCTATTGCCGATACGCTGGTGCGCAAGAGCGTGTGGATTCTGGGCGGCGACGGCTGGGCTTTTGACATCGGCTTCGGCGGACTGGATCACGTGCTCGGCTCTGGCAAGAACGTGAATGTGCTGGTGCTGGACACAGAGGTTTACTCGAACACCGGCGGACAGATGTCCAAGGCGACTCCGCGCGGGGCGGTGGCCAAGTTTGCCGCCAGCGGCAAAAAGAACAGCAGGAAAGACCTGGCCATGGAAGCCGTCAGCTACGGCTCTGTATATGTGGCGCAGGTGGCGCTGGGCAGCAACGACACCCACACGGTAAAGGCCTTCCAGGAGGCCGAGGCGCACGATGGGCCTTCAATCATTCTCGCCTACTCCAGTTGTATTGCTCATGGTTACGACCTGGTGCATGGGCTGGAGCAGCAGAAGTTGGCTGTGCAATCGGGTTACTGGCCGCTGATGCGCTACAACCCCTCATTGCGCGAGGAGGGCAAGAACCCCTTCCAGCTTGACTCCAAAGCGCCGGCTATCCGGCTCAAGGAGTACACCTACCGCGAAGCGCGCTACACTATGCTGGCGCGCAGCAATCCGGAGCTGGCGGCCGTACTGCTCAAGGAAGCGCAGGATGACGTGGAGCGGCAGTGGCGGGTATACTCGGCACGGGCCGCAATGTCGGGTCGCAATGAGACGCCGAACATCGCTCCACCGGAGAAGCCTATGGCTCCCCCGGCGGCAACAGATGAAGCACAGAAAGAAGAACAGGCAGCGGTGTCTTCCGGAGGGACTAAATGATCGATTTTTCCACGAAGTATCTTGGTTTGAAGCTGAATGGCCCGGTTGTGGTTTCCTCCACGCCGCTTTCCGAGCCGATTGACAATGTTCGCCGCATGGAAGATTGCGGCGCCGCGGCGATCGTACTGCACTCGCTCTTCGAAGAGCAACTGGCTCTGGAATCGCGTACGCTGGACGATGATTTGTCGCGGGGCACCGAGTCCTTTGCCGAGTCGCTCGGTTACCTGCCTGACTTGAAGGACTATCGCATGACGCAGGAGGTCTACTTGGAGCACCTGCGGCAGTGCAAGGAGGCGGTGAAGATTCCCATCCTGGGCAGCCTGAATGGCGCTACCCCCGGCGGCTGGGTGCGATTTGCCAAGGATATCGAGCAGGCCGGCGCCGACGCCATCGAGTTGAATACCTATGCGCTGGCCACGGACAAGAGCCAGACCTCCGTGAATATGGAGCGGCAACTTCTGGATCTGGTGGCAGCGGTTACCGCCGCAGTCAAAGTGCCGGTGTCGGTGAAGCTCTCGCAGTCGTTCACCAGCCTGCCGCACCTGGTGGGGCAACTGGAAGAAGTGGGCGCGCGCGGCGTAGTGATCTTCAACCGCCTCTATCAGCCGGATTTCGACATCGAGACCCTGGACGTGCGGCCCACGCTGCACTTCTCCAAGCCCTCGGAGTTGCTGCCGCGGCTGCACTGGGCGGCGATCCTCTACGGCCACGTAAACCTGGACATCGCCATCACCGGCGGCGTTCACTCCGCCGAGGACGTGCTCAAAAGCATCATGGCCGGGGCGGGCGTGGTGGAGATGGCGTCGGCCTTGCACATTTACGGCATCGATCACATCAAGAGGGTGCTGGATGATATGCGCTACTGGCTGGAGAAGCGCGAGTACACCTCGCTGTGGGAGACGCGCGGCTGCCTCAGCCGCCGCTCAGTCCCCGACCCCTCCGCGTTTGACCGCGGCAACTACATCAAGACGCTCAGTTCTTATAGCTTGCGGCAAACGACGGGAGCGTTCTAGGGGATTTTACAACTTGTTGGCAATGTGACGGCGGACGCACTCTGGTGCGGCCGCCGTCGCATTTTTGGGGGGCTTGAAGGAGCCGTTCCATCTACTCGGGATTGGAGAGCAGACGCAGGACAGTCTCTTCGATCAGGCGGCAGGCTGCGGGAAGCGCTGCGGTCACGGCGGGGCTAAACTTTTCGCCGAACTCGATTGAGCTGGCGCCGATGGTGAGTTGCTGCGCATCGCGGGGCAGGGAACTGTAAAGCTCGCGGCCCAACGCGAGCAATTCGGCTGCGCCGAGGTGGTGGGTGTTGTGTTCCGGGCTGCCGGAGACTGGCTCGATGGGAGTCAGATGGAGCGTGCCGGGTTCGGAATCAAGAGAGCAATCGATAAACAGGACGGATTGGGCGCGGGCGACGTCTTCAGCCAGTTCCGGAGTCCATTGATGGTCGGCGATGACGCGCAGACCTGGCTGGTCAGAGAATCGCTGCTCGGCCCACTCGGCAAGCCAAAGCCCGACGCCGTCATCTCCGCGCAGCGTGTTGCCGCAAGCGAGAATGAGGCATCGGGCTGGGGTGTGAGTCATGTGAAGATCGTACCGCCAATCCCGTTGATATGTAACGCCAAGCTCAACGCCGCAGAGACGGGTGTGGGCCGGGAGGCCCATACGACAGCCGGCCAGGAGGCCGGCGCTACAGACGCGCTTAACTGACGAGTTGATCTACAATCTCGCCATCAGCGTTGACGAGCGTGAGAGCCAGGGGCATTTGGCCGAAGGCGTGGGTGGAGCAACTGAGGCAGGGGTCGAAGGTGCGAATCACGGCCTCGATGCGGTTGAGAGCACCGGGGGTAAACTTGCCGTCCTTGACATAAGCTTTTGCGGACTGCAGAACGCCCTTGTTCATGGCGTTGTTGTTGTGGCCGGTGGCGACGACCAGGCTGGCCCAGGTCATCTTGCCATTCTCGTCCACCTTGTAGTGATGATTCAGCGTGCCGCGCGGGGCTTCGATCTGGCCCGCGCCCTCGAGACGATTGACGCCGGCTACGGCGCGTACGTGCTTATCGAGGATGAGCGGATCGGCGAGAATGCGCTCGATCATTTCGAGGCCATAGAGTGCTTCGACGAGCCGCGCATGGTGATAGAAGAAGGAGCTTTCGGCAGGCCCTGTGGCCAACTGCTTGAACTCGGCCAGTTCCTTGTCGGCTTGCGGCGTTCCCATGGACTTGACGATGTTGAGCCGCGCCAGCGGGCCCACGCGATAGCTGCCCTGGGGATAGCCGAGCGGCTTGTAGTAGACGAACTTGGTGTAGCTGTAGTTTTCGTCGGCCTCGCCGAACTGCTCGGTGAAGCGGCTGGCGGTGATGCCGTCCTCGATGATAGCGCCCTTGGGATCGATCAGCCGCAGAGCGCCGTCGGTGAACTCGATGGTCTCGTCTTCATTGATCAGGCCCAGGTAGTTTGAGGGAAAGTTGGCGAAGACACTGATCTCCTGCTTGAAGGAGCCGGCGATCTGCTTGTAGGTGGTCAGGGCCAGCTTGAGGTCGGCGTAGGCCTGGGGAATAGAGACCAGAATCTCGTCGCGATTGGCTGGGGCAAGAGGCTCGGTGACGCCGCCGGGTACCACCCACCCGGTGTGGATGCGCTTGGTGCCGAGCAACTCAATGATGTGCTGGCCGAAGCGGCGCAGTCCGATGCCGGCCAGGCCGAGGTCAGGCCGAGCGGCGGCGACGCCGAAGATGTTGCGCGCCGCGGGGTCGGATTCCATGCCCAATAAAAGATCCGGCGAGGAGAGATGGAAGAAGCTGAGGGCGTGCGACTGAACCATCTGGGCAATATTCAACAGGCGGCGCAGTTGCGCGGCGGTATGCGGAATGCGGACTGCCATGATGGCTTCGCATGCTTTGGCGGAGGCCAGAAGGTGGGAGACCGGGCAGATGCCGCAGATGCGCGCCGTGAGGCTGGGCATCTCGTAAAACGGCCGGCCTTCACAGAACTTCTCAAAGCCGCGCACCTGGGTAACGTGAAAGTGAGCGTCTGCCACCTCGCCCTGGTCGTTGAGTTGGATGGTGATCTTGCCGTGGCCTTCGAGGCGGGTTACGGGATCGATGGTGATGGTCTGGCTCATGAATCAAGCTCCAAAACGGGTGAGGGCTGAAATGTCCAGCGGCGCACCAGTTACCAGCGCGGTTAGCGCTGCGTGAAAGGTCTCGGCGGAAGGCGGGCAGCCGGGCAGGAAGACATCGACCGTCACGAACTCGTGAATAGGCCGCACAATCTTGAGCAGCTTGGGCACCACGACGCAGGGAATCTGCTGCTGCAGGCTGGCGTTCTCGATGTACGCCCGGTTCAGAATAGCTTCCGGGCCGAAGGGATTGCGCATGGAGGGAACGTTGCCCGTGATGGCGCAGTCGCCCATGGCGATCAGCATTTTGGAGTGGGCGCGAACCTTCTTGATCTTCGCTTCATCGTCAACCGAGGCCACAGCTCCCTCGACCAAAGCGATGTCCACCATGTCGGGGAACACCTTGGCGTCCACGATGGGACTGTAGACCACATCGACCAGCTTGGCCAGCTCGAGGAGCCGTTCGTCCATGTCGAGGAAGGACATATGACAGCCGGAGCATCCGTCCAGCCACACAGTTGCCACTTTCAGTTTGCTCATTGCGCTTCCCTCATGAGGTTCAGGTAAGGCAGAAAATCAGGATACTTGGGGTGATCGGAGCCGACCTTGCTCTTGTCGAAGAGGGCGCCGGTGGGGCAGCACTGCACGCACTTGCCGCAGCGAGTGCAATTGGATTCTCCCCAGTTGTCGTGCAGGTCGGTAATGACGATGGAGTCGGTGCCGCGGCCCATCACATCCCAGATGTGCGCGCCTTCAATCTCGGCACAGACCCGCACGCAGCGGGTGCACAGGATGCAGCGGTTGTGGTCGGCGGTGAAGCGCTCGTGCGAGGCATCCACGGCGAGCACGGGGTTGCGATAAGGCAGGTTGATATGGGTCAGGCCCTGGCTCTGGGCCAGCGCTTGCAGTTCGCAATGGCCGTTGGAGACGCAGACCGCGCAGATGTGGTTGCGCTCGGCGAACAACAACTCGAGGATGACGCGGCGGTGCTTGCGGAGCCTCTCCGTGTCGGTGGAAACATCCATGCCTTCAAAGACGGTGGCCACGCAGGCGGGCAAGAGCTTGTTGCTGCCCTTGATCTCCACCAGGCACAGGCGGCAGGCGCCGACCTCGCTCAGTCCGTCCAGATGGCAGAGGGTGGGAATGTTGATGTCGTTTTCCCGCGCCACTTCCAGGATGGTCTGGCCGGAGCGCGCGCTCAGTTCCTGGCCGTCGATGATGAGAGTTTTGACGCCCCCGCTTTCACTCATGCCAACACCTCCGTGGGAACCGCGACGGGCGCGGGCGCTTCCATGGTACAGACGCCGGCCGGACAGCGCTTATTGACGATGTGTTCGATGTATTCGTTTTTGAAGTACTTGAGCGTGCTGAGCACGGGATTGGGCGCCGTCTGTCCGAGGCCGCAGAGGCTGGTTTCCTTAATGGTCTGGCAGAGACTCACCAGCAGGTCGAGGTCTTCCATGGTTCCTGAGCCGGAGCAGATGCGGCTGAGCAGGGTGTGCATCTGGGCCGTGCCGGCGCGGCAGGGGATGCACTTGCCGCAGGACTCGGTCATGCAGAACTCGACGAAGAACTTCGCTACATTGACCATGCAGGAGGTGTCGTCCATGACGATCATGCCGCCGGAACCCATGATGGAGCCGACCGCCATGAGGGCATCGTAGCTGACGCCCAGGTCCAGCATTTCGGCGGGAATGCAACCGCCGGAAGGGCCGCCGGTCTGCACCGCCTTGAAGGTATGCCCATCCGGCACGCCGCCGCCGATGACATCGATGATTTCGCGCAGCTTAATGCCCATGGGCACTTCGACGAGGCCTGTATGGGTGATCTTGCCGGTGAGGGCAAAGACCTTGGTGCCCTTGCTTCTCTCCGAGCCCATGTTGGCAAACCACTTGCCGCCGTTGCGAATAATGGGCGCGATGTTTGCGTAAGTCTCCACGTTATTGAGCAGCGTGGGCTTGCCGAAAAGGCCGCTCACCGCCGGATACGGAGGACGCGGCCTTGGCGCGCCGCGCCGGCCCTCGATGGAGGCCAGCAACGCCGTCTCCTCGCCGCAGACAAAAGCTCCGGCGCCGAGGCGGATTTCAACATCGAAGTTGAAGGGAGTATTGCAGATGCCGTTGCCCAGCAGGCCGCGGCGGCGAGCCTCTCGGATGGCCGTGGTCAGACGGGAGACGGCCACCGGGTACTCGGCCCGGACATAGATGAAGCCTTTGCTGGCGCCTACGGCGTAAGCGGCGATGGCCATGCCCTCGATGACGCGATGCGGGTCGCCTTCCATCACGCTGCGATCCATGAAGGCGCCGGGATCACCTTCGTCGCCGTTGCAGACCACGTACTTCAGATCGCCCGAGGCCTTGGCCACCGTTCCCCACTTCAGTCCGGTGGGATAGCCGCCTCCGCCACGACCTCGGAGACCACTTTCGGTGATGCGGTGAACAACGCCGTTGGGGGTCATCTCGGTGAGCGCCGTCAGCAGGGCCTTGTAGCCGTCGCGGGAGATGTAATCGTCGATCTTCTCCGGGTCGATGTGGCCGGCGTTTTCCAGCACCACGCGTACCTGCTTGTCGAAGTGCTCGTTCAGATCGCACTGCAACTCCGGCACGGGCTTTCCGCCCAGGCTATGAATAATTGCCTCGGCGTGGCTGGCATTTACATGGTGATAGAGGGTCTCCTCGGGGTCCACGCGAACCAGCGGCCCGGAAGAGCAGGGGCCCATGCACCCGGTACGGCGAACCAGCACATTTTTGCCCGATAACCCGGTGGCCTTCTCCAGCGCATCCCGCAGGCGATCCGCGCCCTGGCTCATGCAGGCCAGGTCCATGCAGACATTCACTTCAAAATCGTATTTTTCGTTCTCCTGGGAGACGCTTTTGGCGATCTGTTCGAGCTCTTCGATTGTCATTCCACAACCCACCTTTCGAGTTGCTCGAGCAACTGTTCAGAGGTCATCTCGCCCACCACTTCGCCGTCGCACAAGGCAACGGGAGCGCGGCTGCAGGCGCCCACGCAACGGGCGGTCATCAAGCTGATCTGGCCATCTTTGGTGGTCTGCCCGCAGGTGATGCCCAGGCGCTTTTCAGCCGCTACGATCAGTTTGTCGGAGCCCTTGATGTAGCAGGCCGTGCCGGCGCAAACCGTGGCCGTGTGCTTGCCGGGCGGCTTGAGGCTGAAGTAGTGGTAAAACGTCACTACTCCGTAGGCCTGGCTGAGCGGAACGCGCAGGGATTTGGCCACAAAACGGATCGAATCGTCGTCCAGGTAGCCGAAGGCGGATTGAACTGTATGGAGAGTTTCAATCAGCGCGTGACGGGCAAACCCATTCTTGCGCATGGTGCCGTTGACGATCTTCCAACGGTTGTCGCTGCTGGGCAGCGGCGGGGGTGTGAATGCGGGCACAAATCCTCCGTACACGGAATGCAACGCACAGCGATTGCGCTGCCGCGCCTGATTCCATGTCTATCTTTTTATAGGCCCTGGCGCCAGGTTATCTCCGTGACCACGGTCACTTGGAGTTGGAGCAGGTTCCATTCCCGGCAGGCAGGAAAAGGTTCAGAATAGGCCAAAATTCGGCCCACTATCCCAGCGAAGGCAGGCGGTCAGAGATTCCGAAGAGAAAGATGATGCCGATGATGAAACTGTAGGCTGCGCCGGTCCAGGCAATGACGTGGTAAATGCGGGGATGGTGGTGGCCGCTGGCGTTGAAGGCACCGCCCATGGTGGCGGTCATCAGGGCGTTCATGGCCACCAGGCCCACGGCAAAGGCTGTCAGGCCCATCATGCCGCGCGAGGTTCCACCCAGGTTGGCGGTGAGGAAAAAGAGAGCCAGCTGACTGGGGGTTTCAGCGCCTACGCCGTGCAGAATACCGATAACAAAGACCGACTTGCCGTTGTACATCCACTGAAAACGCACGGGTTGAGGCGCCTGAGGGTTCCAACAGCGGCGTATCCGCCAGCCTAGCCATAGCATCCCGTTGATGGCGATGGATAGGCGGCTCTCGATGCGGCTGTGGGAGTGCCCGTGCGCGTCCTTGCGGAGAATCCCCGCTACCACCCCGATTCCGAGAACGATGAGCGTGAGGCCGATCAGCCGCTCCGCCCAGTGGTCCAGCCCCTCGGGCAGGCCCAGATGCATCTCCAGCACGGCGATGCCCAGCGCGGCCACCGTGAAGGCGTGGCCCAGGGCGTAGGTCATTCCCAGGCGCAGGCCGCTGCGCCAGTTGCGCTGCACCGCGGTAATGTCGCTGATGGCGGCCAGGTGGTCGTAGTCGAAGCCATGGCGCAGCCCCAGCAGCAGGCAGGAGCCGAGCGCGGCATCGAGTTTCCAGTCGCCGGAAATTGGTATCACGAAAATCAGTATAGCGCATACGCGGCTTGCGTGATTGGCGCGGGGGCACCGGATTCGGCTATTTCGCCGGACGCAGCTGGATGTGGTAATCCCGATAATCGATGGTCACGGTTGTCCGGCCAAGAAGAAAGCTATCTGAGACGGCCCTGGCCTGGGTGGCCATCGCGAAGCCGTTTACGCTGGCGTATAGCCGCATCACCTGAGCGGCTCCGGTGAAGATGGAGGGACTTTGAGTTGAGGTTCCCACGATCTGAACAATGGAACCGTCCTTGGCGTCCACCCAGAGGGTTCCCGCAATCATATTGGTGGCCTTTCGCCGGGGAGCGATCGCCAGGGTAAGGCACTCTCGTCCATTTAGAAGTTGGATGCCGCCGGGCTTCAATTGCATTTCATAATTTGCGGAGGTGAACCATGAACGTTCAACGGTTCCGGGTAAATTAAGGTTCTTCTCATTGTCGAGCAGCGTTCGCAGCACGTGGTTCCGGATGAACTCGGAGCCGGATTCCGAGAGGATGGTGTAACTCTTGCCGGAATCCTTGCGGTAGAGGGTTTGCACGGTCATTTCAGCCGCGGGATGGGTCTCGTCCTTGCCCCTGAAGACTGCATAGTGCTCGGTGACGGTGTAGCTTTCTACATGGTCGATTCTGTCTTTTACAGCGGCATCAACCAGCGCAATAACGGATGCGGAGTCCGGCTGCTGGGCTGCAATTGCCGCGGTTCCGAGCCAAATCAGGGAAAAAACAGCCGCAACCGCTTGCGCTGTGCCCAGTTGTCTGCAATTCATCATGCTAAAGCTCTCCGCAATCCTTCTATTTACAGATTATGCTAATTCTGCCCAGAGCCTGAGCAGTATGAGGCAGAGGCTGAGGCGTGGCTTCTGAATTCCGAGGCCATTGGTTCCAATGCGCTATGCTGGTTTCCTGTAAGAGGCTTTCTCTTGACGGACAATTCGCAACCAAAACGAGAACCACGCGAAGCATTGCGGCGCGGCGTGGTGGTGCGCGGCGTGGTGCAAGGGGTGGGGTATCGTCCGTTTGTTTATCGGCTGGCCCTGGAGGAGGGACTTGCGGGGTTTGTCGGCAACGATACCGACGGAGTGACGATTGAGATCGAAGGGCCGGAGGAGCGGGTAAAGGCGTTCCTTGTCCGTCTGCAAACCGAAGCGCCCCCGCTGGCGCGCATTGATTCCGTTACGGTGCTGGAGGCAGAGGTGACCGGGGAGGCAGGCTTCCGGATTGCAGCCAGCGAGATAGCAGGCCGGGTGAGCACCGGAATTCCGGCGGACGCGGCCACCTGCCCGGATTGCCTGCGCGAGTTGCTGGACTCTCAAGACCGGCGCTACCGCTATCCGTTTTTAAATTGCACCAATTGCGGGCCGCGCTTCACCATCACTCAGAGGATTCCCTATGATCGGCCGCAGACGTCAATGGCGAAGTTTCCCATGTGCTCGGAGTGCCAGCGGGAGTACGACGATCCGCTGAATCGCCGCTTCCATGCGCAGCCCAATGCGTGTTGGGTGTGCGGGCCACGGGTTTGGTTGGAGCAGACGGCAGATTCCGAATCGGTTTCTGGTGAAGAGGCCGTGGATCAGACGCTGCAACTGTTGACGGCGGGGAAGATTGTGGCCATCAAGGGCATCGGCGGCTTTCATCTGAGCGTGGATGCAACCAACCAGACGGCGGTGATGCGGCTGCGCGAGCGCAAACGCCGCTACGGAAAGCCTCTGGCGGTGATGGTGCGCGACCTGGAGGCGGCGCGGCAGGTGTGCGTTCTGACGGCGGAAGAAGAGGCCCTGCTGACGACGTCAGCGCGGCCGATTGTGCTGGCGCGGCGGCGCGAGGGCTGCGGCATAGCCGATGCAGTGGCTCCGGGAATTCCCTGGTTGGGTGTCTACCTGCCCTACGCGCCTCTGCAGCATCTGCTCTTTGCGGACTCTCGCGTGCGCGCGCTGGTGATGACCTCGGCCAACCTGAGCGAGGAGCCGATTGCAATCGACAACGAGGAGGCAAAGGCGCGATTGAGCGGAATTGCCGATGCCTTCCTGATGCACGACCGCGAGATCTTGCAGCGCTGTGACGACTCGGTGGCCGCTGTGGTGGACGGTGCGCCGCAACTGATCAGGCGAGCGCGTGGATTTGTGCCGATGGGCGTGGCGTTGCCTTTCGATGCTCCGCCGCTGCTGGCTGTCGGCGGCCACCTGAAAAATGTTTTTTCTCTGGCGCGCGGGCGGTTTGCCTACCAGAGCCAGCATCTGGGTGATCTGGAAAATTTGACGGGGCTGGAGTTTTTCCGTGAGTCGCTTGACCACCTGATGCGCACGTTTGAGATTGAGCCGAAGACTGTTGTACACGACCTACATCCGGGCTACCTTTCGACGACGTGGGCGCGGGAGTGGGCGAAAGAGCGAGGATTGCAGACAATCGCCGTTCAGCATCACCATGCTCATGTGGCTGGCTGCATGGCCGAGCATGGACTTACGGGCAAGGTGATCGGCCTGGCGCTGGACGGCACCGGCTACGGGAGCGATGGGAAAATTTGGGGCGGGGAAGTACTGATCGCGAGCCTGGCAGGCTTCGAGCGGTTCGCGCATCTGGAGTATGTTCCCATGCCCGGAGGTGAGGCGGCGATCAAGGAGCCGTGGCGCATGGCGCTTGGAGCGCTTCATGCCGCGGGGTTCGATGTGGAGTCGGAGCAAATGCTGGCGCTACTCGGCGCGGAGTGGAACGAGGCGCACGTACTGAAACGGATGATCGAGCGGAAGATCAATTCGCCGATGACATCGAGCCTGGGGCGGCTGTTTGATGCAGTAGGAGCTGTGGTGCAGGGGCGGCGCGCGGTGGATTACGAAGCGCAGGCGGCGATTGAACTGGAAGGCATCGCCGTGGATGAGCCCGACAGATTTGAACAGGGAGATTATGTTCCGGAGTTGCATGAGGCGGACAAAGGCTCAGCCTTTGAGGCTGTGATTCGAACAGGGAAGATGTGGAAAGCGGTGTTGAAGGACCTGTGGCGCGGTGTGCCGGCAAGCCGCATTTCAGCTCGCTTTCACGCAGGCATTGCGGAGGGGTTTATCAATGCAGCAGCTAACGCGCGTATAGAGACCAGCATCAATGTGGTTGCGCTGAGCGGCGGCTGCATGCATAACCGGAGGCTGGCGCGGCTGTTGCGGTCGGGTTTGGAAGAAGAAGGCTTCAAAGTCTATCAGCACAGACAAGTCAGCCCCGGAGATGGCGGGCTGAGTTATGGTCAGGTTGCGGTGGCTGCGGCGATGATGAGTCAACAGCAGCTAAACGGAGATGCGCACTAACAGCTCAGCTTCTTCGCGCGGGCCGAGGATGGAGACGCGGGGGATGCGGCCGCGCACCATGGCCACCTCATCGCAGCGATGCAGGCGCGGGCAACTCTGGCAGTCTTTGAAGATCTTGTCGGGCAGCTCGGCCTTGTCTTCGATGGTGCGGAATCCGAACTTGAAGAAATAGTCGGGGATGCGCGTGAAGAGGCAGACGGATTGGATGCCGTGCTCTTCGGCCTCCGCGAGGAGCGCGGCGAGGATGCGGCTGCCCGCGCCCTGGCTCTTGGCCGCGGGCATGACGGCGATGGAGCGCACCTCGCACAGATGGGGTCCATAAAAATGCAGCGCGCCGCAGCCCAGAAAGGCACCGCCATCAGACAAAGCCACGGTAAAGTCGCGAATGTTTTCGCAGACCTCGGCGAAGGTACGGCGGATGAGCGTGCCGTCGGGCGCGAGCGAGTTGACCAGGTCGGAGACATGGGAGGCATCCGAGAGCAGGGCCTTACGAACCAGCATGAGCGACCTCCTGCTTTTTAGGACGTTCGGGCAATTCCGCAAGACGCTTCCGCAGGGAGGCCAGATCCTTGTGCACTCGCTCACGCGCAGTTCCGCCAATCACATCGTGGCAATCGAGCGTTGCCTCCAGCGTAACCGCCGCGAAGAAATCCTCCTCAAACTCATCACCGAACTGCCGCAACTCATCGAGCGTGAGCGCGTTGAGTTCCACACCCTTCTCAATCGCAAAGCGCACCGCATTGCCGATCTTTTCATGCGCTGTGCGGAAAGGAACGCCCTTGTGAACGAGATAGGTAGCGGCGGCCATCGCATTCAAATAGCCCGACTGCGCTGCTTCTTTCATGCGCTCGCGATTGAACGTGAGCGCGGCGGTAAAGCGCGCCACCAGCCTGAGCATCTGCGGCACAAACTCGACGGCGAAGGCCGGCTCCTGCGTCTCCTGCATATCCTTATTGTAGGCCAAAGGCAGTCCCTTGAGTTGCAGCGTGACCGCCTCAGCCGCACCATGAATGCGTCCAACTTTAGCGCGAATCAGCTCCGTCAGATCAGGATTTTTCTTCTGCGGCATTGCGCTGGAGCCGGTCGAAAAGGCCTCAGGTAGCGTCACAAAATTGAATTCCGCTGTCACAAAAAGGGTAATCTCCTCGGCAAAACGGCTCAGATGCAGGCCGACAAAGGTGAGCGTTTGCAAATATTCCAAGATAAAATCACGGTCACTGGTGGCGTCGATGGAGTTGGCGGTGGGCGCGGTGAAACCCAACTCGCGCGCGGCGATGGTGCGATCGAGAGCGAGCGTTGCGCCGGCAACCGCGCCTGAGCCCAGCGGACAGAAGTTAAGTCGCGCAGAGCAATCGCTGAGGCGCGTCGCATCGCGCAAAATCATTTCCACGTAGGCGAGCAGCCAATGCGCGACCAGCACTGGTTCGGCGCGCTGCATGTGCGTGTAGCTGGGCATCACCGATTCGCCGGCAGCGCGAGCCTGCTCGATCAGCGCATTGGCCCAGGCGGCCAGTGCGCTCTGCACAAGGCTTATTTGTTCGCGCACATAGAGGCGAAGGTCGGTGGCAATCTGCTCGTTGCGGCTGCGCCCGGTGTGCAGTTTGAGGCCAAGCGAGCCTACGCGCTCGACCAGCTTCAATTCAACAAAATGATGAATGTCTTCGGCCGTTGCGTGATCTCGCACCAGCGCTTTGCCGGCCTCTGAAGTGTGCTCAGCGGCAATCGCATCGAGCGCGGCGCGCAACTCCGTTGTCTCATCTTTTGTGAGTATCTTTGCGGCGTGAAGGGCGGACGCGTGTGCCTTGCTGGCGGCAATCTCTTCGTTGAGAAGCCGCCAATCAAAACCAATAGACCGCTGCCAGTTCTCGAACTCCGCATCCAGCGGCTCGCGAAAACGGCCGGACCACATCTTCCCGGATTGTTGTTCATTATGCATTGCTTTAAGCGTACCTCATGCTATTTGTTCTCCTTGCCGCTGTTGAGCTGGGGCATTTCACTGCCTTTGCTGAGCGTGAGAAGGCCAGCAGCGGCGTAAGTAAGCAGCTTGGCACGTGTGTCGGTGATGTCCAGATTGCGCATGGTGAGTTGGCCGATGCGGTCGCGCGGGGAGAAGGTAGATTCAGTCTTCTCCATGCTGAGGCGCTCGGGATGGAAGGTGAGGTTGGGCGACTCGGTGTTCAGGATCGAGTAGTCGTTTCCGCGGCGCAGCTCGAGAGTGACTTCGCCGGTGATGGGTTTGGCGACCCAGCGTTGGGCGGATTCGCGGAGCATGATGGACTGGGAATCAAACCAGCGGCCCTGGTAGAGCAGGCGGCCGAGTTTGCGGCCATGGTCGCGGTACTGCTCGATGGTGTCCTCGTTGTGAATGCCGGTGATGAGCCGTTCGTAAGCGATGAAGAGCAGGGCGAGGCCCGGGGCCTCGTAGATGCCGCGGCTCTTGGCCTCGATGATTCGATTCTCAATTTGATCGCTCATGCCCAGGCCGTGCCGTCCGCCGATGCGGTTGGCTTCGAGCAGAAGTTCGACGGGGTCGCTGAACTCGCGGCCATTGAGTGCGACGGGAAAGCCCTCTGCAAAGCGAATGGCGACCTGTTCGCGCTGGATTTCGACATCGTCGCGCCAGAAGGCCGTGCCCATTATGGGGACGACAATCTTGACGGACGAAGAAAGATGCTCCAGGTCTTTTGCTTCGTGGGTTGCGCCGAGCAGGTTGGAGTCGGTGGAGTAGGCCTTCTCGGCTGACATTTTATAGGCGAAGCCGTGGCGCTGCATGAAGGCGGACATCTCGGCGCGGCCGCCAAGCTCGTCGATGAAAGCGGCGTCAAGCCAGGGTTTGTAGACCTGGAGGCTGGGATTGACGAGCAGTCCGTAGCGGTAAAAGCGCTCGATGTCGTTGCCCTTGAATGTGGAGCCGTCGCCCCAGATGTGGACGTCGTCCTCTTGCATGGCGGCGACCAGCATGGTGCCGGTGACAGCGCGGCCAATGGGAGTGGTGTTGAAATAAGGAACTCCAGCCGTCGTGATGTGGAAGGCCCCGGCCTGTAAAGCGGCGATGCCTTCGCGAACGAGAGGGCCGCGGCAGTCGATGAGGCGGGCCTTTTCGGCGCCGTATTCGAGGGCCTTGCGCGGGATCTCGTCGTAGTCGGATTCATCCGGCTGGCCCAGGTTGGCCGTGTAGGCGTAGGGGATGGCTCCCTTCAACTTCATCCAGTGCATGGCGGCGGAGGTGTCCAGGCCGCCGGAGAAGGCAATGCCGACTTTCTGGCCGACGGGCACGGATTCGAGAATTACGGACATGATTACGAAACCTCAAAATAGTGGACAGTGAAAAAGTGAATAAGTGAAAAAGTGAACGAGTGAATGAGTGAAAAAGTGAATGAGTGAAGTGCGCACTCGCTATTTGAAGCTTGCGGTATTGGCGAGTCCGCCCAGCAACAACAACAACAGCGCTTTCTGCGCGTGGAGGCGATTCTCCGCCTGGTCGAAGACGATAGACTGCGGGCCGTCGATCACCTGATCAGTAACTTCTTCGTTGCGGCGCGCGGGCAGGCAGTGCATGAAGACGGCGTTCGGTTTGGCTTTTTGCATCAGCGCCTCGTTGACCTGAAATGGCCGGAAGATAGGCGCACGCTTGGCGGATTCGTGCTCGAAGCCCATGCTGACGCACACGTCCGTGTAGATAGCGTCGGCTCCTTCCGCAGCGGACTGCGGATCTTGCAGCAGGCGCAGATCGCAGCCATTGGCCTGTGCAATCTCGCGCGCAATAGTTACGATTTCGATGTCCGGTGAGTAGCCGCGCGGCGTGGCCACGGTGACATTGACGCCCAGATGCGCGCCGGTGAGCATCAGCGAGTGGCAGACATTATTGCCATCGCCCACATAAGTAAAGTTGAGTCCGGCCGCGGAGCCGAAGTGCTCATCGAGAGTCATGAAGTCGGCCAGAGCCTGGCAGGGATGCTCGAAGTCAGAGAGCGCATTAATGACCGGCACTCTCGAATTGGCAGCCATCTCGGTGATGGTATCGTGCGCGTAGGTGCGCAACACAATGACATTGACCCAGCGTTCGACGTTGCGCGACACATCGGCAATGGACTCACGCTCGCCGAGCGGCGCATTGGTTTGATCGAGGAAGATGGCGTTGCCGCCCAAAGTGTTGATGCCGGTCTCGAAGCTGAGGCGCGTGCGCAGGCTGGCCTTCTCGAACATCAGTACCATCTGCTTGGCATCGAGGGCGTGGCGATACTTTCCAGGGTTGCGCTTTACGTCATGGCCGAGCTTGAGAATGGCGCGTACCTCGGCGCTGGAGAGATCGGCCATGGAGCACAAATCTTCGCCAGCCAGCCGTGAGGCGGCGGCAAGAACGTCAGGGTCGTTTTCGACGGGAACAGCGAGCTCCCGGGGTTCGATGGTTGCATTACTAGCCACGTGTTTGTCCTCCTGTGGAGTGGGCTGCCGCATGGGCGGCGTGTTCGGTGAAGATTTCGTCCAGCGCGCGGATGGCGGTGTCCACGTGGTTGCGATGCAGGATATAAGGCGGCAAAAAGCGCAGCACGGTGTCGCTGGTGCAATTGATGACGATGTGCCGCTTGAGCATTTCGGCAACGGTTTGCTTGGCCAGTTCGGCGGAGTCGAGTTCGGCGGCAATCATCAGGCCGCGTCCACGCACATCAACGATGGCGCTGTGACGCGAGCCCAGGGTGCGGAGTTGCGCGAGGAAGTAGTTACCGACATCCGTTGCGTGAGCCAGCAGATTTTCTTTTTCAATCGTATCGATGACGGCGATGGCCACGGCGCAGGCCAGCGGACCTCCGCCGAAGGTGGTGCCGTGCATGCCGGCATGAATCGCGCGCGCGGCCTCTTCCGTGCAAACGATTGCTCCCAGAGGAATGCCGCCGGCGAGAGGCTTGGCCAGCGTGGTGACGTCGGGCAGAATGCCGTAGTGCTGGTAGGCGCACCACTTGCCGGTGCGTCCCATGCCGGATTGAATCTCATCGGCGATCAGTAAAGCTCCGGTGGAGCTAGCCAGTGAGCGCGCCTCGGCGAAAAATTCCTGAGAGAGCGGGCGAATGCCGCCTTCGCCCTGGATGGGTTCGACGAGGATGGCGCAGACTTCACTCGAGAATTTGGCGCGCAGGTCGGCGATGTCGTTGAACTTGACAAACTCGACGCCGGGAACGACGGGACCGAAAGGCTCGCGGTACTTGGCCTTGTGCGTGGTGGAAACAGAACCGAGGGTGCGGCCATGGAAGCTCTGCTCCAGGGCGAGGAATTTCGTGCCGATCTGCTTGCCTTCGCTGCGCAAGAGTCCGGCGTGCGCGCGGGCCAGCTTGAGCGCGCCCTCCCAGGCCTCGGTGCCGGTGTTGGCGAAGAAGACGCGGTCCAGTCCGGTGCGCTCGGTAAGCCGCTCAGCCAACTCCGCCTGGCCCTCGTGGTAAAACAAATTCGAAACGTGGATGAGTGCGCGGCTCTGTTTTGCGATGGCCTCCAAGATGGCTGGATGAGAGTAGCCTAGCGCGTTGACGCCGATGCCGCTCAGCAGGTCGAGATAGCGCTCACCCTGCTCATCGATGAGGTAGACGCCCTCGCCGCGCACAAAGAGAATGGGGTTGCGGTCATAGGTTGAAAGCAGCAGCCGTTTTTCAGCGGCTTGAATTTGTTCGAGCTTAGACAATTTCATCTCTCCTGATCCGTTTGTCCTGCGGACCGCTAGGCCACCATCACTTCGGTGCCGTGGGCTACGCGAGAGCTGCACAGGTCGGGCAGGGAACCGGCAGCTTCCGCAGGAAGAATTCTTACGCGTTTGACGCCGTTCAACAGAGCCTCGCGGCAGGCGCTGAGCTTGGGCAACATGCCGCCGGAAATGACCTCGCTTTTGGCCATCTCGGCAATTTGATCGATAGACAGCCATCGCAGCACCGCGCCATTCGCGCCCTTCACGCCGGGGACATCGGTAAGGAAGACCAGCGCATCGGCGTGGCAGGCGATGGCGCAGGCCGCGGCCATTTCGTCGGCGTTGACGTTGTAGTATTCGCCGTCAAAACCAAGCGCCATGGACGAGAGCACGGGCACGCCGTTCAACTGCCAGATGGCATCGAGCCATCGCGGATCACTGGAGGCGATCTCACCCACAAAGCCAAGGTCGGGCGTGGTGAGCTTCTTGCGAGCGCGGAAGATCAAGCCGTCGCCGCCGGACAGGCCCATCGCCGGAACACCCAGCGCGCCCAGGCCGGCGACGAGCTGTTTATTTACTTTTCCGGCCAGAACCATCAGAGCCACGTCGCGGGTTTCAGCATCCGTAACACGCAGGCCATTGATGAATTCGCTCTGTTTGCCGAGCGCCTTCAACATGCGCGTCAACTGCTGTCCGCCGCCGTGAACCACTGCAACCTGATGGCCATCGCGCGCCAGTTCGGCAATCGCACGCGTACACCCCTCAAGGAGCGACGGATTTTCCAGGCCTGCTCCACCTAATTTGACGACGTACTTCATTTAATGCCCTCCGAAGCTAGTTCCATTCGAGACCTTCCGTGGAGATTTTCATTCCAGGCCTTCGGCCTCAGGCCAGCCGAGCATCACGTTTAGATTTTGCACGGCCTGACCGGACGCGCCCTTCAGCAAGTTATCCAGGCAACTGACAATGACCGCGCGCCGGCCGTCGGCGGCAAGTTGGAATCCGATGTCCGCGTAGTTGGTGCGGACCGAGTATTGAATCTGCGGCAGAGCTTTGTCATAAAGCCTGACCATGGGACTGCCAGAGAAAAAATCGTGATAGACCTTGGCGATGCTGTCCCTGGTTTGCGGTTCGCGAAAATGCACGTAGATGGTGGCAAGAATTCCGCGCGGAATGGGCAGCAGGTGCGGCGTAAAAATGATTTCGCTCGAGCCAATGCCGATCTGCTCCAGCAACTCCCCGGTGTGGCGATGCGTAAATGCGCCATATGCGGAGAGATTGTCGGCTGCGTACATGAAGTGCGTCTTGGCGGAGGGCGCCTTGCCCGCGCCGCTCACGCCGCTCTTGGCATCGGCGACGATTCCGCGCGTAAGGTCAACCAATCCAGCGGCCACAAGCGGCCGCAAGGGAAGGATGATGGAGGTTGCATAGCAGCCGGGGTTGGCGATGAGGCGCGCGCCGGCAATCCGGGAACGATGCAACTCGGGCAATCCGTAAACGGCCTGCGCCTGTGTTGCAGCAGCCACATCGGAACCGTCGTCTTCGAAAGCATAGACGGCGCGGTTAGCAGCTTCATTCAGCCGCCACGCTCCGCTCAAGTCAATGACGCGCAGGCCGCGTGCCAGCGCCTCCGGCGCCCATTCCCGCGATTGCTCATGGGGCGTAGCGAGAAATAGAACCTCAACGCCCCGGCTGGTCAGCAACTCCCAGGAAAAAGGTTCCAACTTGAGGTTGCCGCTGCCGCTCGAATCGTCCAGTTGCGGGTGAATCTCGCTCAGAGGGACACCGCCCCGCGCCGCGTCCTTTTCATCCACGCGCCCTGCGAACACCGGAGACGAGCCCTGGAGGCGGGGATGCCTGAGCAGCAGCCTGGCCAATTCTGCGCCCGCGTAGCCGGTAACTCCCACTACCGCTGTTTGTATCGTCTTGGTCATGATTCCAGCATAGCCTTCAACCGTGATTCCACATCGCCTGCGCGGCGATGGTCCGAACAGATAACCAGTACCGTATCGTCACCGGCCAGGGTGCCCACGATGTCGGTCCAACCAGCATGGTCCAAAGCCGAGGCCAAGGGCTGAGCGCCTCCCGCCGTAGTGACAACCACCACCTGGTTCATCGCTCGACGGACACGCAGCCCAAAGCCTTCCATCATCTCCTCCGGCGAGGGAGTGCTGTTGTCTTCGACCGCCTGACCCGCGCCATTCGAGAATGTGTAGCCGCCGGGGCCCTTGACGAGGCGCAATTCATGAATGTCGCGCGAGAGCGTAGCCTGGGTCACCGCAAAGCCGCGGCGGCGCAGCTTGCGACGCAACTCATCCTGATTGGCAACTTGTCCGAGGGACACCAGTTCGCGAATTGAATTGTGGCGCAAAGTCTTCATCGTCCGATTCCAGGCAGATCAAGGCGCGGATCCGAATGCATCCGCAATGAATAAATATACATCAGTTTGCATAAGTATGCAAGATTGAAATGCCTCCTGTGGAAATCCGGGGCACGAAAAAATTTTGGGGGACGGTAGCATGTTCGCACTGTTACACTCTCGTAATGTTCGCGGCAGAGGGATTACGCGTGACACATTCGACCAAAATGCCCCAAAATACTCCGTTGTCCACTATCAATGACCTGTTTTTCCGCGTTGCCGCGGCCGCAAACCCCCGCGCCATCCTTTGGCAGGACGAGTTTGGCTTGTGGCAGCCCATCTCCTCCGATCAGATCTACCAGCGGGTGCGCGCGCTGGCTCAGGCATTTCTCAGCTGGGGCGCGAAAAAGGGCGACCGCATAGCACTCATCAGCGAGAACCGCTGGGAGTGGGCGGTCACCGACTTCGCGGCGCTGGCCATCGGCGCTATCGATGTGCCCATCTATACCACGCACACCGGCGAGCAGATCGCCGCGCTGGTGGCTGACGCCGGCTGCCGCATTGCCGTGGTCTCTACCCGGCAGCAGTTCGACAAGCTGAATGCCGTGCGCGGGCAGACTTCGTTGGATCGCATCCTGATAATGGATTCCGCCGCTGCGCCCGAGGGGGCGATCGCTTTCAGCGAAGTGATAGCCGGGGCCGATGAGCGCGGCGCGCAACACGACCCGGTCTTCGATGCGCTGGCGCGCACGGTCGAGCCCCAAGATACGGCCACGCTGATTTATACTTCCGGCACCACCGGAGAACCAAAGGGCGTTGTGCTTACACATCGCAACATAGCCGCCAACCAGAACTTTGCCCCTCTGGAGTTCGACTTCAATCCCCAGGACGCCTTGATCTCCTTCCTGCCTCTCTCACACGTAACGGCTCGCGCGTTGGACTACGTGATGTATTCCTACGGCGTGCAGGTGGCCTATTGCTCGAACTTCGACAAGCTGCCCGAGGCCATGCGGCAGATTCGACCCACGGTCTTTGTCGGCGTGCCGCGTGTTTTCGAGAAGATTCGCCAGGAGATCGAGCGTCGCGCGGGACTGTCGCCGGTAAAAAAACGTCTGTTAGCATGGGCGTTGCGCGTTGGCGCCAGCCACAGTGATACGGTTTACGACGGCCGCCGGCCCTCTTCGCCGATGTGGAGGCTGGCCGACAAGCTGGCCTACTCCAAGGTGCGCGAGGCCTTCGGAGGACGGGTTAGAATTTTCGTTCCCGGCGGCGCTCCTTTGGGCATCGATACGGCGAAATGGTTCGCGGCGGTGGGAATTGCTCTCTGGGAGGGATATGGGCTGACCGAGACCTCGCCGGTAATTGCTCTCAATACGCCTCTCGTCCACCGCATAGGCTCAATAGGCAAGTCCTTGCCCAATCTTGAAGTAAAGCTGAGCTCGGACGGAGAGTTGCTGGTTCGCGGACCTTCAGTCTTCTCCGGCTACTGGCAAAAACCGGACCAGACCTCTGAGGCTTTCGCCCCGGAGGGCTGGTTCCGCACCGGCGACATCGCCCGCATCGACACCGATGGTTTCCTGTACATAACCGACCGCAAGAAGGAGCTGCTGAAGACCTCGGGCGGCAAGATGGTGGCGCCTCAGCCGATTGAAAACAAGCTCAAGAACAGCATTCTTGTAGCGCAGGCCGCGCTGGCGGGCGACAGGCACAAGTTTATTTCGGTGCTGATATCACCCAACTTTGTGGCGCTGGAGGATTGGGCACGCCGCCACGGCATCGAGGCAAAGGATCACGCTGAGTTGGTGGCCGATAGCCGCGTAGTCGCGCTCTACGCAGAGATTGTGCGAGAGGTGAACGGCCGTCTGGCCAAATTCGAGAGCCTGAAGCGTTTTCGCGTGGTGCCTCATGAGTGGACGCAGGAGACGGGTGAGCTGACGCCCTCGATGAAGCTCAAGCGGCGCGTCATTTCGGAGAAATACGCGGCCCTGATCGCCGAACTTTACGAGGATGAAGCAACCTCGAGCGGCGAATTGGAAAGGTGAGACCCCGTTCCAACTCCTTGCCAAAGTGAGCGCGCTTGTCCCACAGGATGTGCAGCCCCTGGAAGAACGGCGCGCCCCCGGCGCCCACCGCCAGCAGAGCGCCGAAGAAGATAATGGCATCGATGTTGAGACGCCCAGCGCTCGACCAATAAGAATCCGGCTCCAGGTCCAGCCAGAGTGAGAACTCGTCCAGCGTGAGCGCCGCGCCCACTCCGAAGCCGACCGACATCAGACGGCTGAAGAAGATGGCAAGCGGTGTGTGGAGGCGCCCCAGGTCCAGCAGCCAGCCATAGCCCACCAGCAGCAGGATCAGGATTCCCCAGACGAGGTGATGAATGTGGTGGCCATGCACCACCACCCACTGGAAGTGTCCCTCATGCTGCACGATCCGGTGGACGAGGATGCGAACTCCGGCGAATGTGAGCAGGAAGGAGACCGAGGCGATGAACATGCGCCGCCGCGGACGGTCGGGGATGGTGGCGCGGACCAGGAATCCCAGCCGCGTTAACTGCAGCAGGACCAGCAAGACAACCACGACCAGGCTGGCGAATGCCAGCAAAAACAGCGCTCCGGTTCCGGGCATAATCCCTATTGAAGCACTTTGTGCCGTCTTCTTGCCAATGACGCAACCGGCCAAGCATGAATTAGCAACAAACCCGAAAATTTCAGCTTTGCGAGCCTGTCAAGCCGTTATGAACTGATTGCAGTTGTCTTCGTACGCGCCCAAATCACGATGATCGCTTCAGCCCACGAAGATCTCGCGGACAATCGGGAGAATCATGTGGTTTCAGTTGAGCAGCGATGGCGAGCGCGGAATTGCAGTTTCAGGATGAAACGGGGGAACGGCCGCGTCCCCCGACGCGCCGACCATATCCGGACCGGATTAACACGGCGAAATCAACCAAAAGCCAGTCGTTACGCCTGTGGCGCGGGACTCCTGTAACAGGCCATTCGCGTGCCTCTGATGGCAAAGATGGGATACTCGCGTGCCAGCTCATCAACAGCCAACGACACGTCCGGGATAAAGCCGTAGTCATGCCAGAAGATAACGCCGCCGGGGCGCAGATGGCGTATGGCGTTGGCGCTGTCGCTCTTGACGAATGGATAAGTGTGGCAGCCATCGATGAAGATCATGTCGAATGGAGCGCCAAAGCTCGCCCAGTCCGCGGTTTTGGAGTTAGCCCGCAGTTGCCGGATTCGTTTCTCCTCGGCTTCCCCCAGAAACTGTCTTCCTACATGTTCCGGGTTTGTAATAAAGTGAATAATCTTGTGTAGCTCCTGGTTGTCCTCCGGCAGATCGAGTGTGCATACCTCGCCATCCCCTTCCAAATTGGCCGCCAGATTGAGCGCGGTGAACCCATCGAAGGTGCCAATTTCCAAGATACGCTTGACGGAAAGATGCTTGACGACGGAAGCGATATGGACTAGCTCCTGAAGGTCGATAGAGGCACCGATGATTCTGGATTCCGGCTTTCTAATCGAGACCATCAAGCATGTGTCAATTCCCGGAAAGAGTTCGCGTAAATCCACGCGGTGCAAGCTGCCACTACTCCAAGCTCTCACAAGGTGAATGCATTCGTCATCGTGGCGAACACCGCCCACAAGGACATTCCGCTTGATCAGACACAGAATCAGCTTAGGATGTCTGACAACCTTGGCGATTCTTGCGACAAACATTCCTATCCATTTGTACATCCATTTGGCTCCAATAAACTTGACATATACCAGTCCAAGCATAGAATTTAGGTTAGACTCGTTTGACGCTATCAAAACCGGTTCTGTCTTGTCAACCACTACCAAAACTGCGCAAAGCTTCAAGGCAAATACATCTCATGGCCAGGACGAGAAACCTACTCGACCTCACACTCGAAAAGCCTAGCCTTGCCGGCCAACTTATCATCGAGCGCCACCACTGCTCTCCTAGCTACTTCTACTTTCCTCTTGCTATCACTACACGGTGACTATTGAGGCGTTATCGAGAGTGTACAGGCGATCCTCAGGCTGCGTCACAGGCCTCAATTCCGAGTTCTGCGACGCATGCGATTTAAACCGCATTATGTCCCAACAGGGGATTCACGTTTCGAACAGCGTGAGTACGATCACAATCTGTCTTTACAGCGGCGGAGTAAACTGAATAAAGCGTCGCGACTGGCAAATACCCGCTATCGCGACGCACACTTCAGGGATATTCCCGGCCCGGTTTTACTAGCCGCGCCTGCGATGAGGAGATTTTACGATGCGAGTTGCTTTGTTGACCGGAGGCGGCGACTGCCCCGGACTGAATGCGGTAATTTACGCGGTTGTGCGCAAGGGCATCAACCGCTATGGCGATGAGTTTATCGGCTTTCTCAACGGCTGGAAGGGCGTGCTGGACAACAACTTTATTCCGCTCACGCTGGAGGCCGTAGACGGCATTCAGTTGACGGGCGGCACCATCCTGCACTCCTCGCGCACCAATGTGAAGAAGATTCCCGGCGGCATCGAGAAGGTGCAGGAGGTTCTGAAGGCCAACAAGATCGATGCGCTGATCGCCCTGGGCGGCGACGACACGCAGTCCGTAAACCTCTTTTTGAACGAGCACGGAGTGCCCAGCGTGGGAGTGCCCAAGACCATCGACAACGACCTCAGCGGCACTGACCAGACCTTCGGCTTTGACACTGCCGTTATGATCGCCACTGAGGCGGTGGATCGCATTCGCACTACCGCCGACTCGCATAATCGCGTGATCGTGATTGAAGTGATGGGCCGCGATGCCGGATGGATCGCCTATGCGGCTGGTGTCGCCGGCGGCGCGGACGTAACGCTGGTTCCCGAAAAAGATATCGACATCGACCACGTCTGCAAGCTGCTCAAGTATAACTATGACCACGGCAAGCACTATGGCGTGGTGGTGGTCTCGGAAGGCGCTAAACTGCCTGAAGTCGGCCAGGTGATCAACGAAAATGCGCAACTGGACTCCTTCGGCCATGTGCGCCTCTCCGGCATCGGCGAGGCTCTGGCTAACTTGATCGAGAAGAAAACCGGCTACGAGACCCGCTCCGTGAACCTGGGTCACACCCAGCGCGGCGGCGTTCCTACGGCCTATGACCGCATTCTCGGCCAGCGCTACGGCCTTCACGCCATCGACATGGTTCACGACAAAAAGTGGGGGCGCATCGCCGTTCTCAAGGGCCTGGACATTACCGACATCCCCATCAAGGACGCCATCGCCACCAACCGCCGCCTCGATCAGCGCTTCTTCGACGTGATCAAGGACCTGGAAGTCAAGATTTAGCAAAGATAACTAAATCAACAGTTTGCCGCAGATATGGAAGCCGATTTCCTTTCTGCGGCAAGCTGGATTAACAGGCATTTTGCGGTTGACTACCAATTTTTCAGATTTGTGCTACACTTGGCTTGTTTGGAGGTGCGTATGCGTCCCATGAGTACAACCAACATCTAATATTCATATTGCTTGTAAGCGGTAACCATTCCAGCGGAATCCGTATGTGTGAACTCTACTGCCGTTCGGCCATTTGGTAATGGTGTGAGAGTTCGCGTTGAACTTTTTTGAGCGTCAATATGGTATCCGCTTGACCGTGCTCGAGTAGCTCAAAGAAGTCGCCATCCATTGTGTAGTCCGTATACACGTATCCCGGATCGACAAATCCAAGTTTAGCGGCCTCGCACAATGCGGCCACTGCTTCGTTCTCGTGCAAAACGGCCGCTGCTGTTTGCCCGGTAGATTTGCAATATTTGGAAAGCCGAGCACAATAACAGGCCAGATTATACAAGCCGTTACAGGTAAATTCATCGTTTTGGGTTTGTTCCCATTCCCGATATTTTAGACCTTCTCGCAGATGGTCGATGGCCAAGTTCAGGCCTTTGTCGGGTGTCTCTTTAGGGGCCAGTTCAGGCGCCAGGTCCGCTTCAATGACGGCTAGATTGTAATACGCGCGCAACTGCTGACGCTGGATTGTGATGCTGTCTTCGAAGCAACTCCGCGCACTATCCAGGGTGTCTCGCATTTCCGAAAGGCGAGAATCCGAGCGTGGACCGGACAGGGGTCTGAGAACCCTGAAGAAAACCACGTGAACATTGCCGAGGTCGTTGAGAAGGTAAAACTTCGAACCGGCCTTGCGGATTGCCAGAGTGAGCAGATATTGAGCGTGCTCGATATCCCCCAGCGATCCCATACCCCGTTCCCGTTCATAACTGAACTTAGCCGAGTAGAACTGCGCCAGGCGCCTCAGGCTACGCGCGAACAAATCGGGCTGCTTATCTCGTTCCACGAATTCGTAGGGAAGGGTCCTCTCCGCGGATAGAATTTGCTGACGAAGCTTCAGGGATAAATTTCCGTAAGCACGTCCGCCAAGACTTTGCGCCGGCGAAATCTGGGTGAATGCTTGATCGAGATTGGGAAGATTCTCATTGGCTTCCTCGCGGTAGTCCTGCATCAGTTGGAAGACCGGGAATAGATCCTTTATTTCGGCCAGCATTCTCTCCGCCTGGTCGGAAAAACTCTTGGCGCTGAATCCGGCGGCAATGCCCTGGGCAATTGTGAACAGCCCAGTGGCGGCCAGAATCAGCCCGAGAACCCACTTGAGTTCGTCGATCGGATCCTTGAGTTCCGCAGCTGTCGGTGTCGCATCTGCCGGGGATTTGGCGGCCAGAGCGCGTATGTCGGCCACTCCGAAGCACAACAGAACAAGAATCACGCAGATGAAGGCTGCCGGCAGCCATTTGGCCACGGCGCGCATGCTCTGTTGAAAGGGAGTCAACGACCATTTTCTCCTAGCGTTTCCAGCCATAAGAAAACCTCGGCAACTTAGATGGAAACAAGTCTAGCATCCGGGAAACATTCCTGCGCGGCTAATCCTTCTACACTGCATATATCCACCATGCTCTACCGTCTCTACCAACCCGAAGATTTCGGCCGGCTCTACCCCCTCGAAGAGCTCTGCTTTGAGCTTCCCGAGCGCTTTAGCCGCCGCTACATGCGCCAGCTTGTCAGCCGCTCGAATACTGCGACGTGGATTGCGGAAGAGGATGGGCAAATGGCCGGCTTTGCGATTGTCGAGTGGAATCAAGAGCCGGGCGAAGTGATTGCTTATATTCAGACTATTGAGGTTGCCCCGGAGGCGCGCGGTCGGGGCGTTGGACGTGAACTACTCGGCCACACCGAAAGCTCTGCACGCCTTGCGGGCGCTTGCTTGATCTGGCTGCATGTCAGGGAAGCAAATGCCAACGCGATCCGGCTCTACGAGGCGCATGGATACCGCTGCGAGGGTAGGGAAGAGAATTACTATCCACTGGGCCGCCCGGCGCTCATCTATGGGAAACAGATTGATTCTGCGCCAAATCAGCCGATTATTGTAAAATGAAGGGAAAGATGTCCATCAGTAATCCAAATCTTCCCAAATCCATCCAGGCTTTAAGAGATTACTCGCTTCAGACTTTTCTTCGCGATCTGCTGGCGGGAATCACGGTGGGTCTCGTTGCATTGCCGTTGGCCATGGCCTTCGGCATCGCCTCCGGAGTTACTCCGCAGGCCGGACTTTATACCGCTGTTGTGGCTGGCTTTTTGATCTCCGCGCTGGGCGGTTCAAGCACGCAGATTGGCGGTCCTACAGGAGCATTCGTAGTCATCATCGCAGGCATCGTCCTTCGCTTTGGCATGAGCGGCCTGGCTATGGTGACGTTGATGGCGGGCGTTCTGCTCTTGCTGATGGGGCTTACCGGCCTGGGCGCTGCAGTTCGCTTCATCCCTCACATGGTGGTCGTCGGCTTCACCAACGGCATTGCCATCCTGATCGCCTCCACGCAGCTCAGGGATTTCTTCGGCCTGCGAGTTAGCGCAGTTCCCAGCGAATTTTTGCCGCGCATACGGCTGCTTGCGGCGCACTCTGCCAGCCTGAATCCGGCGGCTCTGGGGATTGGCCTGGGCACGCTGGCGATTCTATTGCTGATGCCGCGCTTCACCAAGCGCGTTCCAGCCTCCATCGTGGCGTTGCTTGTCGCTACAGGGGTGTGTTTCCTCTTTCATCTGCCGGTCGAGACCATCGGCAGCCGCTTTGGCGGCATTCCGCGCGGCTTGCCGCCCTTCGCAATTCCCGATTTCCATTCCGAGCACATTTTGCCGTTGATTCCCGCGGCTTTTACCGTGGCGATATTGGCCGCTCTGGAAAGTATGCTATCGGCTGTAGTGGCCGACGGCATGACCGGCGACCGGCACAACTCCAACGTGGAGCTGGTGGCGCAGGGAATCGCTAACATTGTTTCGCCCATTTTCGGCGGCATTCCCGCCACCGGGGCCATTGCCCGCACCGCGACCAACATCCGCGCCGGGGCGCGCACGCCGGTTTCCGGCATCATTCACGCGCTTACGCTGCTGACGATTCTGCTGGTGGCCGCGCCACTGGCCAGTTACATCCCCATGGCCACGCTGGCCGCGGTGCTTTTTGTGGTGGCGTACAACATGGGCGAGTGGCACGAGATCGGCGGCATTCTGCGACTGGATGCAACGGCGATTTCGGTCTGGATTGTCACCTTCGCGCTTACTGTCTTTGCCGATCTTACCGTTGCGGTGTGCATCGGCCTTTCGCTGGCCGCGCTGCTTTACATTTATCGCATCGCCGACACCACCACCGTCTCGGCGGTGACTGACGAGTACATCCGCGACGGCCTTTCGCACTCGCTGCAAGGACGTATTCTGCCGCCTTATGTCACGCTGCTGCGCATTCACGGCCCGTTTCTATGGGGCACCACCGAGAAGCTGGTCGAGGCCACCGCGAACATTGAGGCCTTTCAGCCGGTGGTCATTCTGCGGCTGCGTAATATGTCGGCCATCGACGCGACCGGCATTCACGCCATCGAGAGCTTCGCCAAGCGGTTGCACGAATCCGGCCGTACACTGTTGCTGTGCGGCGCAATGGAGCAGCCCTCGAAGCTGCTTAGCGGCAGCCGCTTTCTTGATCGCATCGGACCGGAAAACTTCATGCTGAATATTCAAGCTGCATTGGATCGCGCCAAGGAGGTCCATGCTTCAAGCCGCACGCGGAGCCGGAAGATTCGCAGTCGAACAAAGTCCACAGAGTAATCAGTATCGCCAACTTGCAAAGTCGGCATCCGCGGGCGTCGTCTTCTGAATGTGGTCGATTCCGATTACTTGTTGTCCGCCTGTGTCTTCTTGATAAACGCTGCAACGCGATCATGCAGCTGCTTGAGGCTCTCGTCGAGGACGTAGACCATGTGGCCGGACTCGTACCAGTCATACTCAATGTTTTTGGCCAGCAACTGCGGAATGGGCAGGTGCTTATCTTCGTACTCTGCGGCGAAGAAGGGCGTGGCCAGGTCGTAGTAGCCGCCGTTGACCATGATCTTCAGCCGGGGATTGGTCTTGAGCGCCTCTGCCAGATCATTGGAGACGTTGAGATTGATGGGGAAGTCATGGTGAACCAGGTTCCAGTGCGCGCTGCCGAAGAGCGCCTGCGGAAGGTAGGTCTGGCCCTCGCCGTACTTCAGGTCGCGGCGCACGTAGTCGTTGAAGAGCGTGACGTAAGCCGAGGAGATGGCCGAGCTTTGCGGGTCGTAATCGGCTGATTGGCTCAAGGGGTCGATGTTGGGTCCGGAGAAGCGCGTGTCCAGCCGGCCGGTGGTCAGGTCCTGATCGTCCTGCAGGGTCTTCTCGAATTCGCCGCCGTTCACCCGCAGATTAGCCTTGAGCAGGTAGGCCACGGGCAGGCCGGTGTAGCCGTGCAGCTTCTCGGCCACCTGCTGCTTCTCCTCCGCGCCAAGGTCGGTTCCCAGGGCCAGCGCGTGTGCATAGGGGCCCATGGCATAGTCTTCAGCTTCTTTTAGGAAGGGTTCCAGCGCGGCCGGCTGCTGGGGCAGCTTTTTGTGGTACCAGGCCGTGGCCGCATAGGTTGGCAAAGCCAGCACATAGGGCAGGTCCACGCCGGGATTGCTGGTGGGGCCGTCGATGTCGGTGGTGAAGTTGAAGATCTGTGAGAGTAGGATCACGCCGTTCAGATCGATATTCGTGTGGTTCTCCAGAATGTTGGCCAGGACGGCTGAACGCGTGGTGCCGTAGCTCTCGCCAAAGATGTACTTGGGAGAGTTCCAGCGGTTGTATTTGGTAATGAACCGGGCAATAAAGCGGGCAAATGCGTTGGCGTCTTCATCCACGCCCCAGAAGGCCTTTTCCGCGTCTTTGCCGACGAGCCGCCCAAAGCCAGTGCCGGGCATGTCGATGAAGACCAGGTCGCTGGTGTCGAGTAGCGAGTAGGCGTTGTCAACGAGTTTGTAGGGCGCTGCAGGCAGGTGCTGGTCGCCGCTGGTGACTACGTGCTTGGGGCCGAGCGAGCCCATGTGCAGCCAGACGGTCGAGCTGCCCGGTCCGCCGTTAAAGAAGAAGGTGACGGGGCGCTCCTCGGCCTTCGCGTCTTTCTTGAAGTATGCTACGTAAAAAATACGCGCGATAGGAGTTGCGTCCTTGGGGTCCTTGGGCACATCGAGGGCCAATTGGCTTCCGGGCTGAGGCTTGCCGTCCAGGCCCAATTGCGCGTCCTGAATGTCGGTCGAGCCTACGATAAGCGTGCCGGCGATGGCCGTGTAGGCGATCTTCTCACCCGCCACGGTGACCGTGCCTTGTGTGGTCACTTCGGTAGGCGGAGCTTTTTCGGCAGCTTTTTCGGCGGCTTTGTCGGCGGGCTTCTCGGCGGCGGGCTTGTCGTCCTCGGCGCGCACGAATGTGGGCAGAAACAGCACGGCAACCATGAGCGCGGCTGCCATCAGGCGGTGAGATGAGCGCATTTATGTATCTCCTGAAGGGGATTCGCTTGAAAGAACAGTATAGACGTGCGTCGCTGCTTCATTCAGGATATGCTCTGCCAATCGAGGATCACCTTTCCCGAATTTCCCGCGTGCATGGCGGCAAATCCCTCTTCAAATTGATTCCAGGCCAGGCGGTGCGTGATGACTTTGCTGATGTCCAGGCCCGACTGCAGCATGACCGTCATCTTGTACCAGGTTTCGTACATCTCGCGGCCATAGATGCCGCGAATCGTGTACTGGTTAAATATCACTTTGCTCCAGTCAATGGACATCTCGGAGGGAGAAGGGATGCCCAGCATGGCGACCTTTGCGCCATGGCTCAGGTTGGCCAGCAGATCGCGAAAGGCATGGACGTTGCCGGACATCTCCATGCCCACATCGAATCCTTCCTGCATACCGAGTTTATTCTGTACCTCTTGCAGTGTTGTATCGCGAGGATTGACGGCCTCTGTGACATGGGCTGCATATTTCGCCAGTTCCAGCCGATATGGATTCAGATCTGTAATCACAACCTTTCGCGCGCCGGCATGTCTGGCAACCGCGGCTGCCATGATTCCGATTGGACCCGCGCCGGTGATCAACACATCCTCGCCCAGCACAGGAAAGGCCAGCGCCGTATGCACCGCGTTGCCAAATGGATCAAAGATGGCTGCGATTTCCAGCGGAATATCGTCCGCATGGCGCCAGATGTTGGTCATGGGCAGGACGATATACTCCGCGAATGCGCCAGCGCGATTGACTCCGACTCCTCGTGCGTGCGCGCAAAGATGCCGCCTGCCAGCCATGCAGTTGCGGCAGCGTCCGCAGACGACGTGACCCTCCCCACTGACCCGGTCGCCAATCTGGAAGTCGGTGACGTTCGAGCCGACCTCCACAATTTCGCCGACAAACTCATGGCCAATCACCAACGGAACGGGAATCGTCTGCTGCGCCCAACTGTCCCACTCATAGATGTGCAGGTCTGTGCCGCAGATTGCCGTCAACAGAACGCGGATCTTGACATCGTTAATGCCTGTTTGCGGCTCCTCAACATCTTCAATCCACAGACCGCGCTCGGCGCGGGATTTGACAAGAGCTTTCATCTCATTCTCCTTTTAGATTTCCACGGACACAAACGGCGGCGGACCGAATAGGAGTCTCCTCGAAAGAAAATCGAGTGAAGGGTCAGTATAGAGCGGGAGGCTCGGAGGGTTCTTCGGACAGGGCCTCCCACACTTCGCCGGTCGGTTCGGTCAGATCGACGCCGGGAAGAATGGTCACAGTGCCGCGCATGGCGCCCCACAGGTCATTTTTTTCATTGCTGCCGATTTCCTCGATCTTCCGATAGATGAGATAACAGTAGCCTTCGTCGGTGGGGAAGCGATATGCACCCAATGCATTGAGAACATGTTCAGCTACGGCCGTCATCTCCCATCCCGTGTAGTCATCGGCCTCAAGGAAAGGTGTAGTCAATTTATCGTATCCATTCTCTACACCAAACTCTCGGACTTTATCCATATCGAGCTTCGCGTGTGGCGGAGTATTTTTGTTTGCCCATGACCATTGCCAGGAGTTTCCCTCTGTACTCCCGACCACTGAGCAATGAACACGCACAGTCGGCAGAATAGGATCAGAGAAAGTCAGGGTCGATGACAAATCATCCCAATCCCAACTAGCGTGTTGGCCATAACGAGCATAAAATGCATCGTTCTTAGTCATCCCAGCGTGGATGAGAGGATGCACGAACTTTTGGAAACAATCATCACAGACTGTCATTGCTCGTCTTTTCTCCTGTTCCCTGATCCCTGTTCCCTGTCTTTTTACTTTTGTACCTTATCAAACGGCTGTTTCTCGCTGATTCTAGGCCGGTTCTCGGCTTGCAACTCCTTGGCTACCTGCTCCACCTCGCGGAATACGCGCAATAGGTTTCCGCCCAAAATCTTGCGGCAGTCCTCGGCTGAATAGCCGCGCGCCATCAACGCCTCGGTGATTTTGGGCAGGTCGGCGGCAGAGTCGATCCCCTCGGGAAGCTGGCCGCTGATGCCGTCGAAATCCGAGCCCAGGCCCACGTGGTCCACGCCGGCCACCTTGGCGATGTGGTCGATGTGGTCGATGAGCACCGAGAGCGGCGGGCGGGGGATGCGGTCGGCGAACTGGCGCTGGAGCTTCTCGATCTCGTCGTAGGGAACCGGCTTGCCTTCCTTTTTGGCCTGATCCTTGAGCGCTTGTGTGTCCTTGTTCATCTCCGGCTCCAGGGCTTTTGCCGCGTCACGATAAGCCTGCGACAGGAATCCGGAGTAGAAGTTGACCTGAACGACGCCGCCCTTGGAGTTGGGTCCGCCGTAGTGGGCCACGGCGCGCAGCATATCGTCCGTCATGTTGCGCGGTGCGTCGCAGAGGGCGCGCGCCGATGAGTGGGAAGCGATGACCGGCGCGCGGCTGATGTTCAGCGTCCGGTAGAAGGTGCGGTCGGAGACGTGCGAGATGTCCACCATCATGCCAAGCCGGTTCATCTCGTAGACCACGTCCTTGCCAAATTCTGTCAGGCCCTCTTTGGTGTGCGGGACGGAGGTATCGTCGATGTCGCCCGAGCTGTCGGCCCAGCCGTTGGAGTTCATCCAGGTAAGGGTCATGTAGCGCACACCGAGGGCGTAGTACTGGCGCAGCAGCGAGATGGAATTCTCGATGGAGTGGCCGCCTTCAATGCCCATCAACACGGCCATCTTGCGTTCGCGGCGGGCCAGCTCGATGCCGGCTGGAGTGGCCACGAACTCCAGCTTGTCACGGTGCCGAGCCACCTGCTGCTTGACGGAGTCGATCAAATCAAAAGTACGGCCGGCGTATTGGCCTTTGTATTGCGCGGGATCTACCCAGATGGAGAAGAACTCGGCGCCCAGATTTCCTTTCCGCGCAGAATCCAGATTGAGCTGGCCGCCCTGCAAAGGGTCGCCCAGGTCAAAGTGTTCATCCACAAAGCGTTGCGGTGTGTCGGCATGGGTATCGATGATCAGGGCGGAGCGATGCACCGCAGCAGAGTCTTGTGTTTTGGCTGGCATATTATGGGCTACTTTGGCTGAGTTTTGGGCGCAAACCAGCGCCGGAACGGTGGCGAGCAGCAGGGCGAGAGAAAGATGGGCAGAAGACATAGGCTTGGGATGAGTGTATACCGGAAAAGCAGGGAAAAGGGAAGTAGAAGCAGGGAACAAAGAACACGATTAGCCTGCAGAATTTCGCAATTCCGCCACCATCTTCGGCCTTGGACCGCCTCGCATGAGCTGTGCTACGATGGCCGACGGAGGCTATTGAATGAGACAGACAGTCCGCTATTTTCTTGTTTGCGCATTGGTCTTATTGCCGGCAGTATCGTTTGCCGGGGAGCGCTTTGACGGCAAGTGGCTCACGACTCTCACCTGTCCCGCCAAGGGAAGCACCGAGGGATACACCTGGAAGATACCCAGCGTGGTCACAGCCGGCAACTTCCGCGCAGAGCGCGGCTCGGTGGATCAACCAGGCTACCTGTTGATCACAGGCCCAATCAAGGACGACGGCTCCGCCAAGCTTACTGCCAACGGCATTGTCGTTTCCAGAAAGTATGCCCGCGGCGTTTTCGCTCATGAGGGTGCGGAATATAGCTACAACATCAAGGCCCAATTCAAAGAGACAGAAGGCACAGGCACGCGCGACGAAGGTCTTGGCATCGTAGGCCGACCTTGCACCTTCGACTTTGTGAAGCAGTAGGGAACTATTCGGATTGAGGAGCATTCGCAGGCATACTATCCTTGCCGTGTAATTCGGCAAGGGTGGTAGGCTTATCCTCTCAAATGTTCTGCGATCAGACGGTCGACCAGCGGCATGAGCTGTTCGCCGGTGCGTGGTAGTGTGAACGCCGCGGCCGCCGCATCCCAGTCGAGCTTGAAGCTGGTGGAGAGCGCCGAAATCCATATCTGACGCACCGGCGCGTTGGGCGTGATCACGAACTTGCCCGCCGGCTCCTCGAACGAAATATTCAGCACTCCGCCCTGTTCGTCAACCTCAAAACGGGACTCCGCATCTTCCTCGCGCGCAATTAAATGCCGCAGCAGCAAATCTAGAGCAATATCGGCCAGACGGCGGAACTCCAGTTCATCCATCATGGTGCAAGTGTATCAAGTCTGATCGGGTAACCAAATGCGTGTGCCGTGGCTGATGGCTGGGATTTTCGCGGTAGCGCAAGGAGCATGCGGTGCATACGCCCAGCCGCCAATGCCGGCCGGTCAACTGGTTCGTGAGGTGGTTTTCAACGAACTCAACGATCACGTTACCCACGGATACTGGCGTTATTGGGTCGATAGCCACTCGCCAAAGGAATCGCTCCGCGAAGAATTTATTGAAACCGCCGAGGGGCCCATCTCGCGGATCCAGCTAATCAATGGCCATCCGCTCGATGCCGTGGGGCGCCAGTTGGAGCAGGATCGTCTTCACCGCCTGCTCAACTCTCCCGCAGAGCAGGCCCGCCACCGCCAGGAGTATGACGACAATGAAAATCGCGTCGGTCGCATCGTCGCGATGTTGCCGGATGCATTTCTCTACGAATATGCCGGGGAGGAGTACGGCTGTTATCGTTTGCGCTTCCACCCCAACCCGGATTATCCAGCTCACTCCATCGAGGCCCGCATCTTCCACGCCATGAGCGGAGAACTATGGGTTAATGCCAAATACAAGAGGATGGTTCGCCTTGAAGGTCACCTCAAAGAAGATGTGAGCTTCGGCTACGGAATCCTCGGCCGGCTTTACCAGGGCGGTTGGTTCAGCATGCAACGGACCCAGGTCAGCTCCACCGATTGGAAAACCGAGCGGTTCGAACTGCATATGAATGGGCGCGCCATTCTCTTCAAGATCGTAGCTCGCGAGTTCAGCGAGTTGCGAAGCGGCTTTGCTCCGGTGACTGCAAGGTTGGACCTGGTCAAGGGAGCGGCCCTGCTCTATAAAATCGAGCCTGAAAAAGCCCAGGTATCAACTGCCAGCTTATCCATGGGTCGCGAGTCCTCTGAGCCTTAAAGTTCATGCTAGATTTCTGGTTAACTGTCTCATAATCAGACACAAAATATGCTATGAGTAACCTCATCTGCGTTACCTGTCTCTCCGTATCTTGCTGCAAATAAATGGGTTGCGAATGGCGCGTGCAAAGTGTACTGAATTCGTGCATAAATTGTCCTATAGATTCATGGTTTTCCTCAGCCAGCCGATATACTCCGTGAGGGGAAGTTCCCCAACGGAGCATACGACGATGGAAATCGGTCCGGTAGCCAGCATTCGCATCGCATCAGTGATCAGGCCCAGGGAGGCCGATCTGGGGTTGACTGATGTGTACGAAGTCGAGCGCTCAACCCGTAACGGCGACGAGACCTATAGTCCCAGCGGCGCCAAAGCCGCCAGCGGCTATGAAGACGACGAGGACAAGTACGACGAGTTGGAAGACAAAGACGAAGACGAAGACGATACGGAGCCAAGGGTGCGTCCCGCCGGAATCGGCAAAATCAATCGATTCGCCTGAAGTTGTTCGATACCTAGCTGATATCATGATACTTATATGCAATTCATATATGTTCATTTCTAGTAAATAAGAGATATTAGGCATTAATTTTGTGACAATTTGATCTCAAAGAGACAGAAAATATTCTGTTGTTGTGTTAATTTACTAACTAGTTAGTAAATGACTGTTCAGACCCCATCCCGCACCCAGGCCGAGCGCGCCGACCTAACCCGCGCACGCATCCTTGACGCTGCCGTCCGCCAATTCAGCGCCAACGGCTTGGCCGGGGCGCGCACCGAGCAGATTGCCGAAGAAGCCGGCGTCAACAAAGCGCTGCTCTATTACTACTTCAAGGGCAAGGAAGACCTCTACGACGCCACCCTGGAGTCGGTTGCGAATCGCGTTGTGGCCAGCAGCATGGCCGCATTGGACACGGAGAGCTCGGCTGGAGAGCGACTAGTCAATTTCGTGCTTAATCATTTTGACCGCATTCACTCGCAGCGGGCATTCCAGAACTTGATGCAGCAGGAAATGATCCGCTTGCACCGAGGAGAAGAGAACGCGCTTGTACGCCTGGTGGACAAGGTCTTTCGGCCCATGATGTTCAGACTGCGCGAGGTAATTGCGGAGGGCAGAAGTTCTGGCGAACTGGTTCCAGTGGATGAGTTGCAAATCGTGTATGCGGCGCTGGGGGCCAATGTATTCTACTTTCTCTCCGCACCGATGATGGGAATAATGATGTCCACTAATCTTTTTGAATTAAGCGCACTGGAACACCGCCGCAAGGTGGCTGTCGAGTATTTGGGACAAACCATTTTTACCGACCGTGAGCACGGCACGCGCGTTGCTGCAAGGGTGCTGGCGGGCACGCCCATGCCGGAAACGGACGGAATCAACCCGCTGCACGGAAAATTGTTATCGATGAAGACAAACAAAGCGAGGCACAAGTGAACGCACGCAATAGAGTTTTTCTGCTTCTGGGCTTGCTGACGGTGGGTTCGCTCCTCTGGTACCTGGTCACGGTGCGGCCCTCCGCTGATCTGCAACTGATCGGCACGGTGGACGCCAACGAGGTGGTGGTGAGCAGCAAGATTCCCGGACGCATCCAGACGCTGTATGTTGACGAAGGCCAGGATGTGAAAGCCGGCCAGTTGATCGCCATCATCGAGAGCGAGGATCTTGCCGCGGCGCGCAAGGCCGCCGAGGCCAACGCCGCCAGCCAGAATGGCAAGCTCGGCGGGAGCGTCGAGACCGAGCGGCAGGATCGCGGAGAGACCAGCAGCGCCACCGTCAACGCCGAGTCTCTCGTCAAATCCGCCAGGGCAACGCTGGCTCAGGCGCAAGCCAACTACGATCACCAGCTGGCTGACAGCAGCCGCACCGTCGCTCTCGCCAAGCAGGGCATCATGAGTGAGCAGGCCAGTGACGACGCGGCAACCAGCCTCCAGGCCGATAAAGCGGCCGTCGATGCGGCCCGCGAGAACGTCGCTGCCGCTGAAGCCTCGCTGCGCCAGGCCCGCGCTCACGAGTTGCTCACCTCCGTCGCCGCCCACACCGTGGACTCCACCCGCAACGATGTCGAAAACGCACGTGCCCTTGCAGAGCAGGCTCAAGTCCAGCTGGGTTATGCCCAGGTTTTTGCCCCGGTCAGTGGCAAGGTCAACGTGCGCGCTGCACGCCAGGGCGAGGTGGTAGCCGCCGGCGCTGCCATCGTCACCATCATGGACCTTTCTGAAACCTGGATTTATGCACCGCTGCCCGAGACCCAGGCCGACGCCGTCCAGATCGGCGACTCGCTGCGCGTTGTCATGCCCAGCGGCGCAACGCTTCAGGGCAAAGTTATCAATAAAGCCGCCGAGGCCGACTTCGCCACGCAACGCGACGTCAGCGCACGCAAGCGCGACATCAAAACCATTCAGTTGAAGCTGCTCATTGACAATCCTGGCGAGCGCTTTGTTCCCGGCATGATTGCCGAAGTCTATATTCTCAAGAGCAAGCTGGTGAAACAATGAGCACGCCAGCCATTGCCGTCGAACATATCTTCAAGCGCTACGGCGACTTTGAAGCGGTCAAGGACGTCAGCTTCTCGGTTGCCGAGGGTGAAATCTTTGGGCTCCTCGGTCCCAACGGAGCGGGCAAGAGCACGCTCATCCGCATGATGACCACGCTTATCCCACTCACCGCTGGCCACGCCATTATCGCCGGACACGATGTGGCCAAAGAGCCGGACGCGGTCCGTCGCATGATCGGCGTCATTCCTCAGGCCCTCACCAGCGACCCCGACCTCACCGTCGAAGAAAATCTCAGTATCTACGCCAAGCTCTACTCGGTTCCAAAACACGAGCGCGAGAAAAACATTGTGGAAGTTCTCGAAGCAGTGGACCTTGTCAAATGG
>Ga0302319_10002208_pt1 | contig 42528 bp, 51 predicted proteins | sample Bog_T0_2_FD_203319 | JGI IMG/M metagenome (GOLD analysis project Ga0302319, IMG submission 203319) | Peat permafrost microbial communities from Stordalen Mire near Abisko, Sweden - Bog_T0_2 | ecosystem: Environmental > Terrestrial > Soil > Wetlands > Peat | place: Sweden: Abisko, Stordalen Mire...
AAACCTCCTACATGCTCTTTACGCCCAATAAATCCGGATAATGCTTGAGGTCTACGTATTACCGCTGGTGCTGGCACGTAGTTACCCACCTCTTTCCGTATGACAGTCATTTGCATTCTTATCATACTACCGTAGTTTACGACCCGAGGGCCTTCATCCTACACGCGGTGTCGCTCGATCAGGCTTTCGCCCATTGTCGAATATTCTCGACTGCTGCCTCCCGTAGGAGTACGAGCCGTGTCTCAGTCTCGTCGTTGGGGGTCAGGCTCTCACCTCCCCTACCGGTCATAGCCTTGGTAAGCCGTTACCTTACCAACTAGCTGATCGGACCTAGGCCGATCTCAAAGCGTCTTGCGACTTTCGTCTTTCGACAATATCGGGTATTACCTCACCTTTCGATGAGCTATCCCCGTCTTCGAGGTACGTACCAGGGTGTTACTAACTCGTTCGCCGCTAAATTCATCCATCCGGACTCTTGATGTAATCGCAAATCTTTCAAAATGAATTCCGCTCGACTTGCATGCCTTATCCACACCGCCAGCATTCATCCTGGACCAGGATCAAATCCTCTGATAAAAAGATATCGCCCAAAGTCTCAAAAACTTTGGACGTTGATCCTATAATTTATTGTTGCACCATTTGGTTACTTCTTAACGGTGCCAAAAAGAATAAATTGGGACAACTAAAAAACTCTCTTTTTTTTCCTTACCATTAAATTGTGAATGGGCAGCTCGATGCAACGGGTCTATTGTAGCAAACGCTAGGATAGTGTCAATAGGGCATTGGGGGGGTAAACAAGGCCCCCATTTGCTAAATATTGACAATACACATCCTTTCGTGTTAATATATTCACGGTATCCCGCAAGTTTACGCTTGTGGCAGAAATGGAGGAATCACATGATGGGTCCAAAAGGATATGAGCCAGCCACTCGAGTGGTAGACCACGAGCCAATAGCGCATGTCTACCGATGGGCGGCTTTCATCACCCGCAACTGGCGTCTAATCGTGCCGATTATAGCGATGCTGATCATCCTAATCGGCACATACGTTTTTTGCATCTACGGGCCTGGCATCAGCTTTGACGGTCCCATTACCCACTAGCCGCAAGCCTCGGAAAATTGCAATTGCGATCTTCCGAGGCTTGCACCACACTTTCACGAATATCCATGGTTTGACTAACCAAAATTTATCGCATATAATAGACACCATCATGAAAACAGGAATCCACCCGCACTATTTTCCAAAGGCGAAGGTCATCTGCGCCTGCGGCAACACGTTCGTAACCGGCGCCACTCAGGAAGAGATCCGCGTTGAAATTTGCGCACAATGCCATCCGTTCTACACCGGCGAAGAGAAGCTCATCGACACCGCAGGACGCGTGGAGAAGTTCAAGTCTCGCCGCGCCGCGAAGGTTGAACCAAAGGCAAAGAAAGTTCGCGTTAAAAAGCAGTAGTAAATCTAAAAACACCCAATACCCTCGCGTATTGGGTGTTTTTATTTGTCGAACTATCGTGATACGATTGTGATTGAAAAATAGAACGCCGCATATATGACCACGAACAAACTCATTATAGAGATCCGCGCCGGCGCCGGCGGCGACGAGGCATCCATCTTTGCCGGCGATCTGGCGCGCATGTATCAGCGCTATGCCGCAAAACAGGGCTGGAGCTTTTCAATACTCGACTCGAGCGAAAACGGCCAGGGGTATAAAAGTCTGACGGCCGAGATAAAAGGCGAAGGATGCTATGAGGCGCTCAAGCACGAATCCGGCGTCCATCGCGTGCAACGCATCCCAAAGACGGAAAAGGCGGGGCGCGTGCACACTTCCACGGCAAGCGTTGCCATTCTCCCGATCGTTGAAGCGCGCGAGGTGAACATCTCGCCGAACGATCTCGAAGTGACCTTCTCGCGCGCCGGCGGCCCGGGCGGACAGAACGTAAATAAAGTGGAGACCGCGGTGCGGATATTGCACAGGCCAACCGGCATCGTCGTCGCCTCGCGCGAGGAACGTTCACAATATGCGAACCGCGAAAAGGCGATGGATGTTTTGAGGGCTAAATTATATGAACTTGAGCAGATCCGAGCCGTCGGCAACATCGCTCAGGACCGCCGCGACCAGATCGGCTCCGCCGACCGCTCCGAAAAGATCCGCACGTATAACTTCCCCGACGACCGCATCACCGATCACCGCATCGGCAAGAAGTGGCACAACATCGAAAAAATTCTGGAGGGCGAATTCGATCCGATCGTGAAGGCTTTCGCGGAACAGCCAAAATAGTTTTTACTCAAATTGAGATAGAAGCATGGAAACCATTCCCGAGTTTGGTATCAAGCGAGAAAACGAAGAACGTCGAGATGGCGGCTGTGCTGTTGTTTTTGATCCGCAATCACAGAAATATGCCGTTAACCATCATACCGAGAATGGTCTTCTTGGATTAATCAGTGGTGGAGTCAATGCGAACGAGAATATTAAAACCGGAGTTCTCCGCGAGGTGATGGAGGAAAGTGGCCTCGACGATTTTATTTATATCGAACAGATTGCGGAGGCATTGACGCACTATCACAACATGCTAAAAAATGTGAACCGTGTTGCTCACGCGACCTGTTTTCTTGTCATTCTTAAAAGCACCCATGAAATACCAGTTCATCGTGAAGCGCATGAAAAGTTCACGCTCACATGGGCTACGCCCCAGGAAATTCTTGCCAATTGGAATTTACGTAACAAAGATAGGGATTACGATCATTGGACTTATTTTTTAGAAAAATCAGTCGCGCGGGGAATTGCCCTAGGTTACGACACAAATACTCGCCCGGAATCTATGAAGTTTCTCAAAAACTCTATACATGAACCTCGGATACCGCAAAATTAAGCATCTCCTTTCCGTCGTCGCTAAAGAAAAACCTTCCTTTTATCTTTTTTCCTGCGAATACCAGCGGTACCCAATGCGGGTCATCCACCCACATTAAATCGAATGGTAGTTTGTCTATCTCGTACCACTCCGGCCTCATCTCCTCCGATTCGGAAGGCTCGCCTGTCCAGGCCGTGGCGACGAATATATGGCAAAAATTATCCCAATCGGGAGTGTTCTGAAAATGGAACTCAAGGGTTCCGGCCTCCCTCAGATCATTAAGTGCGATGTTCACACCGATCTCCTCTTTTACCTCGCGCGCAGTGGCGACTCTCACGTCTTCACCCTCTTTTAATTTTCCGCCAAAGCCATTCCATTTTCCTACACCAAAGCCGCGCTTTTTCATTCCAAGAATCACCTTTCCATCCTTCAATAAAAAGCAGATGGTGGTCTGTTTCATAAAATTATTTAAACAATTCAATTGTCTGCGCCACTTCTTTATCTACGCCATCAATACATAGATAGTTTTTCACCTCATCGGCATTTACCCATGCGTGATCAGTGAACGCGCCTTTTTCCACGACCACCTCGCCGCTTTTATATTTTGCCGCGAACTTGATGAGTACGACTGGAATTCCATCAGGGCGCACAAATACAACGCTATTGATATATTTCAATCCGTCTTCCAATTCGATTCCTGCTTCTTCCCGAGACTCGCGTTTTACCAACTTTTCAACCGCGTTCTCAAAATCCAAAACATCCCCATTTATACGGGTCGGTTGTGTAAGATCAAGCTCGCCCCACTCTAATTTTCCGCCGGGAACCCCCCAACGGCCGGGGTGCACCTTTTCCCTCTCATCGCGCTTAAGAATAAGACATTTCTTATCGCTCTCGCGATAAACGATCGCGTTCGCCACAAAATAGAACAATTTATCCTGCTTCGCACCTTCGGTACTTATCTTCGAAGCGGGCATAAATAAATTTTATTATTCGTCGACGCCAAACCGTTTATACGCAAACCGCTTTGCACCTTTACCGAACCAATGCTCTATCTCGTGCTGCGCTTCCTCCGGCGTTTCGGATGCGTGGACAAGATTCATGACTGCACGCTTCTCTTTATTTGCAAGCAATGGTGAGTCGATCGAAAAATCACCACGAATAGTTCCTACTTCCGCCATAAACGGCAATGTCGGTCCGGCGATCTTACGAACAACATCCACCGCATGAATCCCCTGAATCACCATGCGCACGAGGGGCGCAGAAAGCATGTAGTCGACAAGCCACTTGCGAACCTCCTTGCCTATCAAAAGATCGTTATCCATCCCCAGCTCTTTCATTGGATCGAAACCATACTTTTCATACGTTTTTAATGTTTTCTGCCCGAGCCGCGCAATCCACGCCTCGTCTTTCGGATAATGTTCATCGATCTGTTCGCGGGTTGCCATAAACATCTCAAGCGCGACGATCTTAAGATCGCGCTGTTCGAAACGCTTAATGATCTCCCCTGTCAAACCCTTCCGAACGCCATCCGGCTTTACCATTACGAATGTCTGCTCTTCCTTTGGATGTGCCATATTTTTTATAATTATTTAATAATTTTATTTGCAACGCTATTTCTCTACGACTTCTTCTCCGGCGACTTCTTGATTTCCAATCCTAGCTCATCCAACTGTTTTTTGTCCACTTCGGACGGCGAGCCCATCATGAGATCCTTGCCCTCGCCGGTCTTTGGGAATGGGATAACCTCGCGGATGTTCGGCTCGTTCATCATGAGCATCACAATGCGATCGATGCCGGGCGCGAATCCACCGTGCGGCGGTGCGCCATACTTGAATGCTTGGAGCATATGTCCGAACTTCTTCTGCTGGGTCTCGGGACTAATATTTAATAATTCGAATACCTTCTGTTGCATGTCGGCTTTATGAATACGAATACTGCCAGAGCTCAATTCATAGCCGTTTAACACGAGATCGTACGAGTTGGCGCGGATGTTCATCAGGTCTTCGCCTTTCATAAATTTATCCACGTCCTCCTCCTTTATAGAGCAAAATGGATGATGCGCGGCCTGGATGCTTCCATCGTCTAAGGTCTCAAACATCGGAAAATCAACGACCCACGCGAACGCGAGCTCGTTCGGATTACTTTTATCTTTGCGCATGTCCGGCTTGTCGTTGCCATATTTTTCCATCGATTCTTTAAATGTGATCCGCGGGAACGGCGTCGCGGAAATGTGCTTCTCCGGGAAAAGCGTCTTCACCATCTCGATGAACATCGGCTCGGTGAAACTTAAAATATCTTCTTGCGTGACAAACGACATCTCATAATCGAGCTGGGTGAATTCCGGCTGGCGGTCACCACGAAGATCCTCATCGCGCATGCACCGTGCAATTTGGAAGTAGCGCTCGAAGCCCGCCACCATGGAAAGCTGTTTAAACTGCTGGGGTGATTGCGGAAGCGCGTAGAACTTGCCCGTTTCCAATCGCGATGGCACGATGTACTCGCGCGAACCCTCCGGCGTGCCTTTCATAAGGATTGGCGTCTCGATCTCTACAAAATGATTTTTATGCATATAGTCGCGGAAGAACGTGATGATCGTGTCGCGCATGCGAATGTTTTTTTGCAAGCGCGGGCGGCGAAGGTCGAGATAGCGATATTTCAAGCGAATGTCCTCACTGATATCGCGGCCATCGCCAGTGACGTCGAACGGCGGCGTCTCCGCTTCATTCAAAACAGTGATGGATAAAATTTCGAGCTCAACGTCGCCGTTTTGCTTATCGGCCTGCATATTCTTTTCCGGCCGCTTATTTACCTTTCCTTTTACCTCCACCACCCACTCCGGCCGAAGCTTTGCGCCAACCTCGTGCGCCTCCGTGGCGGCAGGCAAAATGACGCCCTGCACATAACCGCTCATATCGCGAAAATCAAAAAAAATCATCTTACCCTGATCCCGGCGAACATCAACCCAGCCCTTTATCATAACCTCCTCGCCGACGTGGGCAGCTAAATCCCCTATATAAGTTCGCTCGTGCATATGATTATGCTAATATTAATACAATGTTGACGTTTGGACAAATGTTCATCCGGTTCGCCCTCGCCCTCGTGCTCGGCGCGCTCCTTGGCCTCGAGCGGGAGCTTGTGGGGAAGGAAGAAGCCGGCGTACGCACGACGATGCTCGTCACGAGCGGTGCGGCGATTTTTGCGATGATCGCGCTCACACTCCCCTATATTACCGCCGCCACGCAAGGCGCCCTGCCGGACGCAGCGGCATTAAATAGCGCTTTCGCCGTCATCGCAAACATCGTCGTCGGCATTGGATTCCTCGGCGCGGGGATCATTATAAAATTGAACGACCATCCGCACGGCGTGACGACCGCGGCGCTTGTCTGGACGGCGGCGGCGATCGGGACGCTCGTCGGCATCGGACTCACGCAATTCGCCTTCGCCGCCGCGGTGATTCTCGCGATCCTTCTCTACCTATTACGTCGGCTGAATATTTCGGAAAGTTTGGAAAAGAACATGCATAGCGAAAAATAAACGTGGGCGGTACTATAATAACGTATGAAAAAAGGAAAGGCATTTATTGTCGATCTGGCGGCAAAGGCACGGGTGACCGTGAACGGCACAAATCCCTGGGATATTCAGGTCCATAACGAGGATTTTTATCCGCGCGTCACACAACAGGCACAGCTCGGCCTCGGAGAATCGTATATGGATGGGTGGTGGGATTGCGAACAATTGGATGAATTTTTCTTTAGGGTCCTTCGCGCCGACCTTGATGATGAGTTGAGGAATTGGAAGCTTGCGATCCATTACCTGAGAGCCACCCTCGTCAATTATCAGACGAAATCCCGGGCGCTCAAAGTTGCTCACAAGCATTATGACATTGGCAACGATCTGTATGTACCCATGCTCGGCAAAAGCATGGCGTACACATGCGGTTATTGGAAGAACACAAAGAACCTCGATGAGGCGCAAGAGGCCAAATACGAGTTGATATGTAAAAAAGTGGGGCTCAAACCCGGCATGCGGGTGCTCGATCTGGGGTGCGGATTTGGCGGCTTCCTCAAATATGCTGCGGAGCGTTACAAGATCACCGGCGTCGGGGTCAATATTTCTCGGGAACAGCTAAAGTTCGCGCGCGAAGCATGCGCAGGCCTGCCCATCGAATTTCAATTGATGGATTACCGCGATGTCAAAGGGACGTTCGATCGTGTGATCTCCATCGGTCTTATGGAACATATTGGTCATAAAAATTATCGGACATTCCTCTCGCTCGCCCGCGAACGGTTGGCAGACGACGGGCTCTTCCTGCTTCATACTATCGGCTCAAATAAATCCACCCCCGCTACGGACCCGTGGACCGATAAATATATTTTCCCGAATGGACATCTCCCTTCAGTAAAATATCTCGGGGAGTCCATGGAACAATTATTTGTCCTAGAGGATTGGCACAACTTTGGCGCCGATTATGATGCGACGCTGATGGCATGGCACGCGAACTTTGTCGCCCATTGGGACGAGATAAAGAAAGATTATGACGACCGCTTCTATCGGATGTGGACGTATTATCTGCTTTCCTGCGCCGGCGCGTTCCGCGCTCGAAAGCTCCAGTTATGGCAATTAGTGCTCTCGAAAAAAGGAGTGTTGGGCGGATATCATTCGGTCCGTTAAATTAAGTTAAAAACGATCTATCCGTGTTAGATTACGAGAGCAGAAAAAACAGGCTGTCCGAACAAATGCGCCGTGCCGGCGGCGTTCGGCTGGAAAAAGACACCTCCAATCTCTTTCGCACCCGCGACGCGGCGCGGCAGGAGCGTTTAAGCGTGCGGGATTTTAACCACGTATTGTCGGTTAACACGGCCGAAGGCTGGGCGGATGTAGAAGGCATGACCACCTACGAGGACTTTGTGAATGCGACACTACCGCACGGCCTGATGCCGGCGGTCGTCCCCCAACTCAAAACCATCACGGTTGGCGGCGCCGTTGCGGGCGTCGGTATAGAAGCGACGTCGTTCCGCTATGGCCTCGTGCACGAGACCGTACTCGAGATGGAGATCCTGCTCGCAAGCGGAGAGGTCGTTGTGTGCAATAAAGAAAAGAATGCTGATTTATTCTATGGCTTTCCGAACTCGTATGGCACCTTCGGCTATGCGCTCCGGCTTAAGATACTCCTGATTCCGGTAAAGCCGTTCGTGCACGTCACGCATACGCGATATGAGGATACAGGATCATACTTTTTCGCGCTCGAAAAAATCTGCGCACTCTCAAATAAGAGTGGCACCAACGCCAGCGCTGCTTCCAACCTCAGCCCCGATTTTGTGGACGGAACCATGTTCGGCCCAACGGAAATGTATATAACCACCGGCACGTTTGTGGACGCGGCGCCGTTCACGAGCGATTACACCTATATGGACATCTACTATCGTTCCATACAAAAAAAGAAGGAGGATTATCTTTCCGTCCATGACTATCTCTGGCGATGGGATACCGATTGGTTCTGGTGTTCGAAAGCATTTGGCGTACAGCAGCCGCTCATTCGAAAGCTCTTTGGGAAGCAGCGGCTGAACTCTGCCGTGTACGGAAAAATAAGAAAATTTGCCAGCCAACATCCACTCCTCTTAAAGCTTGTCTCGCCAGCCCAAAGAGAAGCGGTGATCCAGGATGTGGATATCCCCCTGGAAAACGCACCGGCGTTCCAAAAATTCTTTTTCGAGAGCATCAACATACGGCCGGTATGGATCTGTCCATTCCGCGCGTATACAAAGAACGCAAAATTCAATTTTTATTCTTTTGATCCGGAAAAGCTTTATGTAAACTTTGGGTTTTGGGATTCGGTTCCCACGGAGAAAGAGATTGGCTATTATAACCGACTGGTTGAAAAGAAGGTCTCCGAGCTACACGGAAAAAAAGGACTCTATTCGGATTCCTATTACACCAAAGATGAATTTTGGAGTATTTATGATAAGCACACATATGACGCGCTTAAGCAAAAATATGATCCGCAGAAGAAGCTAAAAAATCTTTACGAAAAGTGCGTGGAACGGCAGTGAAATGTATTCTCCTTCATGGTTAAAATATACTACCATTCGCCCAACGGGTTGGGACGTTCAAACTTTGACGATTCCGCTTGCGCGACGACGCGCGCCATCATCTTGAGTGATTCAAGCGGATAACTACCGCTCGCCGTCTCGTCGGAGAGCATCACGGCGTCAGTGCCATCCCAAACGGCGTTCGCAATGTCGGACACCTCGGCGCGCGTGGGCCGCTGGTGATCGATCATGGACGTAAGCATCTGCGTTGCGGTGATACTGCCTTTGCCATACCAGCCGGCATGACGAATGAGGTTCTTTTGGATAAATGGGATCTTTTCCGCCGCGATCTCGATACCGAGGTCGCCGCGGGCGATCATGATGGCATCGGACGCATGAATGATGCCGTCAATATTCTTTACGCCGAGTGCGGTCTCGATCTTGGCGATGATCGTCGCCTTTTTATTGGAACGACCAAGGATCTTCCGCAACGCATCAACGTCGGTCGCGGCCTGTACGAATGAGATTGCAAATACGTTCACGCCATGCGCGAGGCCAAACTTTACATCGCGGATATCCTTTGCCGTCAGCCCGGAATTGGAAAGTTTCGTATTCGGCAAATTCACTCCCTTGCGCGAATAGAGCGTGCCGCCCCGCGCCACGCGCGCGATAATGCGATTGCCCGCGATGCGCGTGACGACAAGTTCCATATCTCCGTTCGCAAGATAGATCAACTCCCCAACACGCATATCCGCATGAAGTTTGGGACTGTCAACAAAAATGACGCCGTGGGCTCCGTTGCCACGCTCGACCACATCCGTTTTTTTTGTGGAAAAAATGACCGACTCCCCTTCGACCAGCTTATATCCCTCCGGCGGAAGCTCGCCCACGCGGATGCGCGGACCTTGAAGGTCTTGCATGATCGGGATCATTCGCCCGGCTTTGCGGCCTGCGGCGACAAGGCGCTTCTTATACTTTAAAAAATTCTCGTCCGTGCAATGTGAAAAATTGACGCGGGCAATATCCATTCCCCCGTCCACAAATTGCTGGATCATCTCCGCGGAATCCGAAACTGGCCCGATCGTCGCGATTATTTTTGTACGCATGCGAGTAATTATACACTTTTCATCTTTCATTTTCTCTAACAGAGACAAAAGAAGCCCCGCCATGTTTGGCGGGGCTGGAGGTATATAATCTCACCATTGGAACAGATCACTCACTGGTAGCGGCTTGGATGTACGGGAAAGGTTCGGTCGGCGAGCCTGGGAGATTCCGCTTCAGGGGCGTAAAAGATATGGGTACATCCGAAACCTTTGCAGATTACGGCGCACGGCGGATTTTCCGTAGTGCAACGAGGGCAACGCTTTGTGGGAATTTCCATACTCCTACTCCTTTGCTAGTTCCAGCAACCACTGATTACGAGATACTTTCCTCGGCTGATATATAGAGCCGCACCAAAGGCAAAACGATTACAAAAAGAAAAAGGCGCGAAGGAGGTAGTTGACCTCCCGCGCGCCCATAGATTTAAAACCGACCTTTCTCTTCCTCTGCAATCCGGATAAGTAAGGTTTGGATGTTGAGTGGATTCTCATTCTCAAGTGCCTTCGTGAGGAGTGGCACCGCAACGGACAAATCGCCGTTTAGATTTCCGCTCCCCTCCTTCAGCGCAAGCCGTGTTGCCCCTGCCACAAGAAGCCGTAATTTCTTTTTGTCCACGACAGTCCCCTTTCAAGTACGTCGGTTGCCTATCTGCTTTATAGCATAGGCAAGAATGGAGTCAATCAAAAATCCCCCATCGCTGGGAGATTTCAGGCTGGCAATCCGTAAGCCGGATTCTGTCGACCGGCGACGCTTTTTAAAGAGCGCGCGCCGATGGACGATCATTTATCTGTGCCCTTGATTGCTCGCGGGCTCGGGTGCCGATCGCGCTTGCGCGCGACACGGAACCGCTGCGGCACTCTCTCGCGCCATCCTTTCGGACGACGGAGAGCGCGGCCTTGCACCCAGTAAGGATTTTGCCGTTTCACTTCCGCTTTTTTCTCCCTATAGCGGAATTGGACCATCTAGCTCGGGATGGGGTCCTCCCAACCGTTTCCGGTTATAACGGACTTTCGTCCGGGACGTCACTGCTCGCACCTCTATTCTTACGAACGGCGGCTGTTAGCCGCTACTATTTTATCCTGCGCCGTTCTTGGCGGCGCTCCGGTGCTCGCGCACCGAAGATCGGAGAGTGTCCGGACTTTCCTCTGCACGACAACGCTTTTAGGGCGCCGCCGCACAGCGACCGTCTGGATGACCAGCGTGAATATGCTATCACGCCGTGCGGAGATTGACAAGCCTGTAAAAAATGATATATAATAGATCCAGAAATTTTGGTAATTATACACAAGAAAGGGCTTACACATGATCAGTGAAATCTTACTGTTTCCGGAAGAGATTCGGCACTATCCAAGGAGAAAGGCTCTCCCGGAACCTCTCCGGGAAAAGATTGCAAAATTGTTTGCCAATAGCTGGGAAGAAAGCCTGAAGTTTGGGACTCTTTCCGAGCTTTCCAGGGCGACCCGCATAAGCATGTCAAGCATCATCATGCTCAAGCACGCAGAAAAGACCAACGAATCCGTTACGGGAGAAAAGCTCGTCGCGCTTTTCGCAGCACTGGGATATAACATCATTTACTGCGAGAAAAATGGACGCCCGGTGACGAACGTATCGCGAAGTATGGAGGAATTGTACGAAAGCAAGGCATTCATTTCTTTTCCTCCAAAGAAACGGTAACCGCAGGTACCCTATCACCGACCCGAGGCCGACGCTCCCCCAGCGCCGGCCTTTTTTTATTTTTTACTGCGCCACCCCGCATTCACTTATTGACACACAGCGTCAATGCCGTATCATAAAAATCGGTATCTTTCAAAAAAAATCTTCATCATCCCAACTGTATGAGGAGGAAAAGAAATTGGCAGATGTGGCCATACTGTCCGCACCGGAGGGTACACCCGAAGGTCTCAGAATTCCTCACCGCTCCGGAACATGGGGCATCCAACAGATTCGCGCGAATAATATTCGCATTCGACGCATTCGGCTCGGCTGGAGCCAATTGAGGCTCGCGCAAGAAGCGGGATCCCCACTTACGAACGAAAGAATATTTCGGCTCGAAATCGGAAGCGGGACTCCAAGCAAAGATGAGGTCGAACTGATCGCCAACGCGCTCGGCTGCACTCCCCGAGAGCTTGAACAGAAAGAATGAAGTCTTTTTATTTACCACAACCCGGCGGCTGTCGTTCATTGACACCCGCCGGCTTTTTTATTCTCAGACGCACGCGTGCTACGCGCCAGCGCTATCTATGGAATCCAAGATCAGCAGGATTGAATTCGCCGGAGATACGTTCCACACTGCCACCCATCTTTTCAAAATCCTCGCGCGCGCGCGACACCTCGTCCGCGAGCGTTACCGTCGCTTCCGGCAGATCCTTGCGCTTGATCCGCCACTGCGACCAGAACTCGATAACAAGCTTGCTATCGCCGAACACTTTTTTTATCTTTTCCTTGCGCGCGATCTCGAGCGCATAGTTCAACGCAAGTAATTCGCCATAATTGTTCGTCGCATCATCGTTGTCGAGTAGATGCTTTCCAAATGTGTTCAGCTCCTTCGCCGCGATTGCTTTGTGAAGCAAATTCTTTCCATGTTCATCTGTGACGCTGATCTCGACGCCCTCTCCGCGCCCGGTGCCGGCGTCGAAGTACACACCGGGCTCGAGTCTTGGGCGCGGCTGCGCGGCCTTTGCCTCGTACATCGCCCCCCGCGCAAGCCACGCTTCGGCGGAACTCCGATCATCGAACGCTTTGAATCGAGCACCGGTCTTTCCCGACACGAACTTTTCACAGATCGCCCAGCTGTCGGTCACACCCTGCTTTATAGCGCCCGCTTTTGTATTACCGAAACTTTTCGCGGCAAATGCTGGAACAAAGTACGCATAAAACTTTTTCTTTTTTGGAGGCATGGATACGTTAAGAGATTCGCCCCTTTGAACGCGCCGACGACAAAAGTTTCCACGGCGTCTTTTTTCCGACCGGGAATGAGAATCCGGACGACTGCTTATGTCCCCCGCCGCCATACTTCTTTGCGATCTTAAAAACGTTAATCTTTCCCTCCGAACGAAGCGAACAGCGAATGCGACCGCCGGCTTCGTTCCATAAGAGCGCAAAGGAATGCGTCTTTACCGCAAGTGCGTGGCCAAGATCATCCGCAAAATAATACGGGCAGTTGAGCGCATAGATCTGGTGTCCGGCGAACGTGACGAGTTCGGCGCTCGGCAGAAGCTTTTCATAGAGCGACGTATAATGCAGTTCAAGCAGGGCGCCTTTTTTTACATACGTCGCATGCGTACGCGGATCATCGATGTCCTTCGCGAGACGACTCCACGCCTCAAACTCGAACGGCGCAAGGTCAATGAGCATCAGCATCTCGCGCGAATGCGGCACATTCCACTTCCAGATATCGCGATCCTCAACGTAGCGCAAAAGCATCGGCGTCTTTTTGAGTGGATGGAAATATTTCCATGCGAGCGTCGCGCCGGAATGTTTTATATCATACAAATAGTGATTGGTCAGCTTTGTGGCTTCAGCCTGGCTCACGTGATGGTCGATCGCCGTCACGCGGATATTGTCTTTGATAAGTTTTTTGACGATAGGCGCGTCATAGGTGTAATCAATGAGATACACAATTTTATTCTTGAGCGGCACTGGCGGCGCGCTACGGTCGCGGGCCGGAAGGTATGCGGCTTTAGCGCCAAACTTTTTCCAAGCCGCCCACGCACCGCCGAACCCGTCGGGGCAATTGCCGTGATAGATGACAACGATCTTTTGTTTTGGAATCTTTGCCGCAGAAGTCGCCTTCTTATTGGTTTTTTTCTTCATAATAGACATTTTTTATTTAAGCGCCTCGATACCCGGCAATTTCTTGCCCGCCAAAAAATCCACCATCGCACCGCCGCCGGTGGAAATAAAGCTGAATTTTTTATCAAGCTTATAGTGCTTAAGGAACATCACCGTCTCTCCCCCGCCGGAGACGGAAAATGCGCGGTGGTTGCGGCCGATCGCGCTCGCAATGGCGATACTCCCCTTGGCATACTGCCTTTTTTCAATGAGGCCGAGCGGGCCGCTCCAGATGATCGTCCGCGCTGAGGCAATATAGTTACTGAAGGCCGCCACCGTCTTTGGCCCCACGTCCAGGATCTTATCGGCGAAACGTGCACGACCCCATACAAAGTCCCGGGGCAAAGTCACATTTTTATATGCGGCAATTTTTTTTAGTGCCAAAAGTTCTTTTGGATCACTATCTTTGATGGATTGCTTTACATCCATACCCTCGAGCGACAGGATCGTGTTTGCCGACGCACCGCCAAGCAAAACCCAATCCGCCTTATTTTTAAAATATGCGATGACGCCAAGCTTATCCGATGCCTTTGCGCCGCCGAGTATGAGCACCACCGGATGGTGCGGCTTGATGATCGCCTTTGAGAGCGACTTGACCTCACTCTCCATTTCGAGACCCGCGTAGCTTGGCAAAAATTTTGTGATGGCAACGACCGACGCATTCGCGCGATGCGAGACGGCGAACGCGTCATTCACATAAAAATCCCCAAGCGACGCGAGTTGCGTTGCGAGCTTTTGATCGTTCTTTTCCTCACCGGGCAAAAAGCGCAAATTATCAAGCAGAAAAATGGATCCGCGCGGCGCGGCGGCCACCTGCGTTTTTATTTCCACAAAGCGAAAGTGACCGATAAAAGTCACCTTCCTACCGCCAAGTAGTTTAGAAAGTTTTAATGCATCGCCACGCAAGCTGAGCTTCTTATCAAACCCTACCGGCCGGCCGCGATGACTTATGATCACGATCCGGCCGCTCGTCTTTAATAAAGATTTAATGCTCGGCAGAACCGCACGCATACGCCAATCGTCCTCCGTATTGAAATCGAGACGGAGCAATGCCGTCCCCGCGAGTGCTTTCGGAGCCGCCTTGGAAAGATACTGTATCATCTTCCTATTTTATCAGAATGTGACGATTTTGCATAAAAGAAAACGGCAGGTCCTATTAGGGTAGGATCTGCCGTTAATATTCTCGAACTTCAGACGGCTGGGCGAGAGCAGTCATATCGCTCGCCGGAAGCACCACCGAAAAGCCATAAGAGGTGCTCATACATTTTGACACAGATCGCCGCTGCTGTCCGAGGGTTGCTTTTTGCTATCTCATGGGCTTTTTGGAGCGATTTCCTAACTCGGCCACGATCGAATTCAACTTCGGAATCCATGGTCAATTGATCCGCCAGTTCACGCAAGCGCCCGATCTTCTCCTCTACCTCCTCATACTTGATACGCATACAGCACCTCATTCTAGCGGAAATACCGCGCCTATTTGATTCCGATAAGATTATAGGTAATGCAATCTGTTGTGTCAACATCTCGGCGGCGGTATATACTATTTACATGCCAAAGAAGAACATCGTTATCCTCGGCGCTGGCTTTGGCGGACTTCGCACGGCCATGGATATTTCGCGCAAACTGTGTCGTCTGCGCCTGCTCGAAAAATATGACGTCACACTGATCGACCGCAGCGATTGCCATATATTCATTCCCCTTATTTATAAAGTTGCCGCGCGACCGGAACCGGAGCACGAAAAGAATTGCTCTTACGATATTGCGACACTCATAAAGGATTTCCCGATCGCGTTCGTCCAAGGAGAGATCGTTTCACCGGATGTGACGAGTGGGATGATCGCTTTAAAGGATGGCCGCACGATCCGCGCGGATTATCTCGTGGTCGCGCTCGGCTCGGAGACAAATTACTTCGGCATCGCCGGCTTGCGCGAGCACGCTCTGCAGTTGAAGACGATCGAAAGTGCACTGCAAATCCGCGCCGCCGTTTCCGCGGCGTTTGCAAAAAGTGGCAACGTCCGCATCGTCGCCGGCGGCGGTGGCCCGAACGGTATCGAGCTCGCGGCGGAGCTCTGTGAGTGGGCAAACATCGAAAAAAAGAAAAATCCGACGCTGCACGTTTCAATCTCCATCGTTGAGGCGATGCCGACGCTCTTGCCTGGCTTTGCGCCGAACGTCATCGCGATCGCGATGCGCCGCCTTGCTCGGCTGAAAATATCGGTGATGACGGGAATGAAGATCACATCAGTAACGGAGAATGAAATTATGATCGCAGGCGATCCAAAAAAATCCGATGCGGCGCCGGCCAACATCCCCTTCGATATTTTGATCTGGACTGGTGGCACAAAAACGCCCGACCTTCTAACACGCATGCCGTTACAAAAAGAATCGCGCGGGAAACCGATGGCACAGGACGACATGTCGTGCCTGCCCGGCACGCCGGACCTCAAGCGCGCACCGATGATCTACGCCGTTGGCGACGACGTTTGCTTTATCGATCCAAAGACAAAACGACCCGTTCCCGCCGTGGCGCACGTTGCCATCCTTGAAGGCGCGATTGCCGCCCATGCCCTGATAGAGGAAATAAAAAAAGCAGAAATGGCTTCGTATACGCCACGCAATATTTCATTTATCCCAGAAGAATATCCCTATGTGATCCCTATTGGCGAAAGCTGGGCGGTGGCAAAACTCGGCCCGTTTACCTTTTCCGGATGGCTTGGCTGGGAATTCAGCCGCCTCGTAGAATTTAATTATCTTTTAATGATCATGCCGCCGTGGAAAGCATTTAAGGCGTGGATGCGGATGTAAACTATAAATAAATTTAAAAAAACTACCTCAGTGATCCGTGTAGACCACTGAGGCGTTGCTTCTTCGGGTTAGTCGGCAAGCGATCCGCCGCCGTAGCAATTGGTTGCGGAGTCTTGGTTGGCGGCAGCGAGAATGGCGCAGGCGCAGGCGGAATTCTTCGATACACAGGCTGTGGCAGCGGGGGCGTTGCGGCTGATGTTATTCATGCTTTTGCGCTCCTGTTGTTGGATTCCTCACCGTGAGCAAATTGCGGGAAGGTTTGTATTAACTATATCAAGCTCCCTTTACGTGCGTAAGCGCTTATAGATATCATCCTCAATCGCCTGCCTATCCTGGCCATATATGGTGCGTGAGTACTCCTTAAGCTTTTCCGCTAATTCTTTATTCCCGCCGCCCCACCACAACGCAGTTGCAATTTTCAAATTGAACGGCTTTGAGGTCTGCCCATTGATCAAAATCTTTGCATAGGCGTTTAGATTATCGATATTGATGAGGTCGTTTTCATTGAACGCTGGCTCAAATTGCTTTACAAGAAATTCGGCATCCTGAACACCCACACGGAAGACGAGCTCGGAACCTACGTTGCCAAAGACGGCGTCTTTGATCTTGTCCTCCAGCTGGGCGATGAACTGATGTGCCATCGTCAGGTTCAGACGATATTTGCGCGCCTCGGATAAAATGGTCGCAATCGAATCGGTGGTAAAGTTTTGGAATTCATCGATATATAAGTTGAAGTCGGCACGCTTGTCGGCATCCGCAATGTCCACGCGCGAGAGCGCCGCCATCAGGATCTTTCCGGTAATGACCATGCCGAGCAAACCGGCGTTGATATCCCCTATTTTTCCTTTTGATAAATTAACGAGCAGGATCTTTTTATTATCCATCACGTCGCGGAAGTTGAACGCGGATTTTGGCTGGCCGATGATCGGCCGCATGTAATCATTCGAAATAAAGTTGTTAAACTTGGACGTGATGTACGGCGTCATATTCGCAAGCGACGCTTCGCCGCCGGCCTTCACCGCTTCCTTCTCCCAAAAATCGATGACGACGGGATTATGGATTCGCGCAAGCTTGCGTTTGCGATAATCGGTGTCGGTGAAGATGCGCGGCACCTCCACGAGCGTGGCCGGTTCGTTAGGCATATCTTCCATCAAAAGCAGCAGCGCGTTGCGCATGTATTGCTCAAACATCGGCCCCATCGTTTCCTGTGAGAATAATTTATTAAAGATGCTTTGCATCTCGTTCACGATGAACGTTTTTTCTTCCGGACGATCGGCATTGAAATCGAGCATGTTCAACCCGAGTGGGCGCGCGAGGTCTCCGGGATTGAAGTAGATAACGTCGTCGAGCCGCTCCTTCGGCACAAAACCGAGCGCGCCCTCCACCAGGTCGCCATGTGGATCAATGATCGCAACGCCCTTGCCGGACTGAATATCCTCGATGATCATATTGCCGAGCAAAGTGGATTTTCCGGTGCCGGTCTGTCCGATCACATAGATATGCCGGCGGCGATCGTCGTCCGTGATATAGACCGGCTTGCCCACCCCACGGAACATGGCATCGCCGATGAGGATCCCACTTGCGGGAAGATTTTCCGGCGGCGGCGCTTCTTTTGACTTGAGCCACTTTACGCGCGGCGTCTCCGTGGACGAGATCGGCAAATGATAGATGCTCGCGATCTCCTCGCTCGAAAGAATCATCTTCTCGCCATCGTCAAACATGCGATAAATAAAATCGTTCACGATATTCTTTGGATTGCGGGGCTTGACGATCTTAAAATCATTGCGCATCGGACTCGAAAACTGGCTGAACCCGGCCGTAAGTCCGTCCAAAATATCGTTTGCCTGGAACGGCGATCCCGCGGACGCGACGAGTCGAAGATTCACCTCAAAGAGCGGTTTCGACACCTTTGCCTGCAATGCCTTAACCGCATCGTCATCCACCACCCGGTTGCTTTTTTCCTCCGCAAGCTCCTCTTTTGATTTTGGATTGAACACATCCGTAACGTCGGAAACGCTGATGCCGGAGGCGATCCCGCGGCCGAACAATTTCTTGATCGGTTCACCTTTTTTTAATGATTCGATAAAGTGATAGATCTCCTTCTTATAGCCGTTCGGTGCCGCGCGGACGATAAGCTGGAGCGATGCCCCCTCGCCGATCTCGTTGATCTTTGCGAACGCGCCCACGATGGATTCAAAGGAATCCAAACCCAACTCCGCGTACGTCCGGATCGGCAACGCATAATGTTCCTTCTGCGAAAGATACACCGCCGTGGTGGCGCCCGTGGGGTTAAAAATATTAAAGTCGTCTTGCACGAGCTCCACGCTCGCGCCATTCCATAATCCTTGGATCTGCTTCATTGCGACCTCGGCGGACAGCTTGGGAACACCAATATAAAAATGGATCTCCTCGCCGATATGCGGCACGGCAACCTCGAACACCACTGGGCGCTTGATGGAGGTCAAGCTTCCGAGCAACTGTTCAAAGTGTGCGATCTCCGTTTTGAAGTCGCCACCCTCGCCGCGGCCGTTTGCCTGATCCGCAGGCGCCGCTTTGGGAATTTTTATAAGATAGAGCGAGGTCTGCAGGGAATCGAATATCCGGCGTCGCGCGAGCGCGCGAATGATAACATATGCCACGACCACAACGATGGCACCGATCACGATCCCGAGTAATAAATAAAATGTCTGCATATTATTTTAACACGCCGCGTTTCTGTAATTCCGGATATAACCGCCCGGCGAGCGCGTCATGGAACGCGTCCTGCACAAAGTATGGCGATTTTGCCGACTCGGTAAGTGCCGGGCCGATCCCCTTTTGCAATGCGATATCCAAAAGATATTCGATCTCCAACCGCACTTCCGGCGCAGCGGACTGCGCGTACGCAGGCAATGGACTGTTTGAAAATTGCTGTCCCGTTCCCTGTGGTACCGGAACACCATTCGTAGAAGACCGGTCGAATTGCGGGAATGCCCGGATCGCTTCTTTGATCACTTCCACCCCTTGTGCGTTCTTCACATCCTTCATCTCCTGCGCGCGGTGGATCTCCGCCGCGAGCGTCTTCATATCCGCCTCCAATGTCTGTTCGAACGATGATGATGAATCCATTTTGATATAATTAGAATAATGTCCAAAACTCAGCGGAACATCTTTTTGATCGGTATCTTGATTATAGCAATCTTCCTCCGCTTCTACCATTTTACAACAACACCACCCGGGCTCTATCCCGACGAGGCGATGGACGGCAACAACGCCGTCGAGGTCGCGGAAACAAATCACTTCCAGGTGTTCTACCCCGAGGACAACGGCCGCGAAGGGCTTTATGTGAACATCATCGCGGTGATCCTTAAAGTGTGGCCTGTCTACCAGCCATGGATCATCCGCCTGCCCGCGGCCGTCGCCGGCGTGCTTACGGTATGGGGATTATATCTGCTTGTGGCCGAGCTCTTTGGCAACGGCCCGGGATTGCTCGCCGCATTCCTGCTCGCCACGAGCTTCTGGGGCGTCATCTTTTCGCGCATCGGCTTCCGCGCGATCCTCGCACCGCTCGCGCTCGTCTTTACGCTATGGCTGCTCATCAAAGCGTTCCGCGCGGCGCGTTCGCGTGCCGGTTTTATACTCGCCGCGCTCGCCGGCATCGTCTACGGCCTCGGCTTCTACACGTACATCGCCTATCGCGTTACGCCGATTTTATTCCTATTATTTATCCCGTTCTTCTATAAATTGACCGGATTCTGGAAGCGCACCGCGCTCTTTATTATCGTCACGTTCATCGTCGCCGCGCCACTCGGATGGTACTTTGCCACCGTGCCCGGCAGCTTCTTTGGCCGCACCGCAGAGATCAGTGTTACGAGCGCGGCGAATCCCATCCACGACCTTGTAGTAAATATCGCAAAGGAAGCGCTGATGTTCAACTATCACGGCGACTACAACTGGCGGCAGAACGTGAGCGGCGCGCCAGAACTTTTCTGGCCCGTCGGGATATTGTTCCTCCTCGGCATCGTCCTTTCGATCTATTTCATTATCAAGCGTGCGCGCAAAAAATATATCACCGCGGAAAACGAAAAGGTATTTCCGCAGTTCGGTATTCTGCTCACATTCACGTGGTTGATCTTTGGTATTCTTCCCGCCGCCGCGTCGGACGAGGGAATCCCCCATGCGCTCCGCTCGATCCTTGCCCTCGCACCAGCGCTCATCTTTGCGGCGCAGGGCGGCGTGTGGCTCTATCGCATCATTAAAAAACACTGGAATCCTGCCTGGGCAAAATCGCTCGCAATAATCTTTATCGTCATTGTCGCCGATTGGGGTTACTATGACTACTTCGTCGTGTGGGCGCAGAATCCAAACGTCCCCGGCGCATTCAGCGCAAACTATGTGACGCTTGGTCAGGAGATCAACGCGCTCCCCGGGAGCACGCCAAAGTATGTGGTCGTGAACGCCGGCGGCGTGCCGGTGCGCGGCATCCCCACGCCGGCAGAGACGACGATGTTCATCACCCACTCGTTCACTACGAGCGACGCGGGGGCGGCGAACATCCACTACTTATTGCCGAATCAAACAAATAAGATCCCGGCGGGAACACCGAGCGTGGACGTGTTTGATATAAATTAGTCTACAAGCCAGTGTAGATTTTTTATTTCCTTCGCTAATTGAATAGCATTCGCATGCGACATCACGCCAAGATAGGATTGAAGTGATGCCATCAGCGCACTTTCTGATAATTCCCCAGCATAATATGCCATCACTTTAGCTACAAATTTTTTAAAAATCCGGCGTTTTGTTATATTCCTTATAAGTCGGTGCTCGGGAAATATTACATATCCAAGAAAATCAACTCCTTGATGCAACTTCCGAATGGAAACTTTATTCGGATGCAACGCAAGCGCGAGATGGTCATCAAGAAATACTGAAATCGGCCAGATAAGAGCCTCAAGATACGAGCGATCCGACGACACTATTGCAAAATCATCAGTATAGCGGGCATAATGTTTTATATGAAGCTTATGCTTAATGAATTGATCCAACTCGTTCATATAGACGTTGGCGAAAAGCTGCGATGTAAGGTTGCCAATGGGTATTCCTTTGCGGTGCACAGTCTCTCTCTCTCGTTTCGCTCGCGGTGCTATCGTAGCTTTCAATAATAGAACACAGAAGCCATATAACTTTCTCATCTTTAATCCTCTTTTTGAGGATAGAAATGAGAATTTCGTGGTCAACGCTGTCGAAAAATTTTTGCACGTCGCATTTCAAAACGAAGCAATCGCTTGTCCCATTTTGCCCGATTCCACGGGCCACGCGCTCAAGAGCATCTACCCCTTTATGGGTGCCAAATCCAATACGGCACGAAAAAGATGTCGCAATAAAGGTTTCTTCAAAGATAGGATTGACTACCGAAAAAATGGCGTGGTGGAGAACCCGATCTCGGACATTCGCTTTATGGATATGGCGTTGTTTGGGATCGCGGATATAAAAGCCGTAGTAACGACTATGGCGATAAATTCCACTTTTCAGGCTACGATGAAGCTGAAAAATATTCTTTTCAAGATTTCGCTCAAACTCCATGACGTCAGCCTTATTCCGCTTATCCCTTTTAAAACTCTCCCACGCCTCGAAAAGATTTTCAGGAGAAATGATGCGGTCAAAAAGGTCGGTATAGATTTTCATAATTGCTATGGATAATTTTGATATCCCGATTTTCAAGAAGTCTTACGATCTCTACCAAACGTTCCATAGCTACCGAGACGCGGACAGACCCACGTTGTCGTTGCGGTTGTCGTCCCAGTTGTTGTTGACGTTAACGCCGTCGGCATCGCAGTTGCCAACGTTGACACGGTTGCCGTCCGAACCGCGATCCGCAGTGCGAGCGTAGCGGTTGGAGTTCACGTAGGTTCCCGTCTTTTTGAAGATCAGGAAATCCTTCGCGGTCCCTTCCACTGCCATCGGCACTTCGTACTCCTTGGGAAGCATCGCCACTTGCTCGTCGAACGTCTTGTTCTCGGAGCCAGGGACAATCTCCTTCAGGAGCAGGTACCAGCGGAACTTGAGGTTCACCTTGGTGGCGAACTTCTCATTCCTGTACCAGGCATCCGATCCGTACTGGTAGAAGCGCGGCTCGGTTGCTTTCGGGTTGAGCTTCTGGAATTCCATGATGCTCACCGTGTCGAGGCCGACGAACGCGAAGTGCGTCTCGCGGATCATCTTGCCGGGGTTGAACGGACAGGGCGCGTTGAGCGTCTTGTCGCTCCACGGGAAGTTCGCAACCGAGGCGATCTGCTTCGGCGTGAGCGTGAGCCCATAGAACTTCTGCCAGTCAACGATGCCGAAGCATGGCATATCGGGCAGCTCGAGCGAAAGTTCGCGCATCTTATCGATGAACGCGCTCACAAGCTCATCGCCACGGGTGATGATGCGCTGGGCAGCCGGGTTGTCGGGCTTGATGACCGCAAGTGCTTTCTTGCGAGCATCCTCGACGAGGCGAGTGATCAGATCCTGCTGACCTTCAGTGATGGGGTTTTCAGACGTAGTCAATGCGTTATTCATTGCTATCGTCTCCTTTTCCATAATGAGATTACCTACCGAAGTAGGACTCGTGTATGAAGCGAGTATTTAAAGGGCAATCGTCGTCCACTAAATACTCGCTTCATACGACTAAAAACCATGATTTCTATATTATCAAAGAACAGATATATTATACCAAATGAGATTATTCTGTCAAGTTCACTACTTTTTGAATAACTCCCCAAACTTCAGCTTGCACACTGCAAAGAGATAAATGATTTCCAGAATGCCAACGGTATTTACGATGAGCATGACCACAAACCACCACGGCTGACCGCGGCGACCGGCATGCCACAATGCGAGGCCCTTCCAGAACAAGCTCCAGATAATGATAAGCAACAGCCCTGGGCCAACGAACGATCCGAATCCAATCCCCGACCCAAAACCCGAATTTAATATGTTCATATTATTTATTATACCATACACATAAAAACACCCGGCTCGCGCCGGGTGTTTTTATGTATTATATCTTGAGAATCTCGAGCTCTGTATATTCCTGCTTATGCCCTTTTTTCTTGCGAGCGCGGGTCTTGGAATGATATTTGAAGATGATCTGCTTCTTGCCGCGGCCGTCGCCGAGCACCTTGGCTTCGGTCTTGGCTCCCGCCACATAAGGCGCACCCACCTTGACCGCATCGCCGACCGACGTCAAAAGGACGGTGTCAAAAACAACGGTATCGCCGGCATTCACATCCAACTTTTCCACCTTGAGCTTTGTGCCGGCGGACACTCGGTACTGCTTGCCGCCTGTTTCAATTACCGCAAAATCGTTTGCCATGGATTTAATACTTGTTTAATGCCTTTTAATTGACTTTGATTATAGCCGCAAAGGCCAAAAAAAGCAAGACGGCCATGATGAGCGTCGTTGTAGCGACGACCTTCCCCAACACGCCATCCCGTTCCGCAAGACCCAGCGCAATAAAAAAATCAATCACCACGATAACGATTCCCAGGATCCCCATCAGCACAAGGTCGCCAAAGCCTCCAACACTCGTGATCCCCGCCATGTCATTGAAGTGCAGGATGATCGGACCCGAAGCGGCGGCGGTCAGCGCCGCGATTGCCCAGGAAAATCCACCCACGACGAGCACGAGCGATACAAGAAAGAACAGACTGATCAGGCGATGATGTTTTATTTTTTTGATCATGGTGTGATAAAAAATTGCAGGCTTACGCCTTCTTTCCGCGCAGGATCGCGGCGGCAGTATCCGGGTCGACGACGTTGACATCGATCCGGGTGGAATATTCAAATCCGGCTTCGAAAGAGGTTCGCGGAATCACCTCAATGTGCCAGTGATGATAGCGATATTCCTTGTGATCGAGCGGCGTGTCATGGATGAAAAAGTTCAAGTCGGGATCGTTTATATATTTTTTCATCCGCTGCATCGTCGATTGGAGCGCAAGCGCGATATCGCGTACGGTCGCAGGGGAAGTCTCGCGAAACGACGCCCAATGTTTTTTTGGCAATACCGTTACCTCAAATGGACGCTTTGATGCGTACGGCGCGAGAACGATCGCATGCGTATTCTCAAAAATAACGCGTGTTTTCTTTTTTCGTTCCACGTTTATAATATCGCACCGCACGCACCGTCCAAACTTTTTAAAATATTCACTCGCGCCGCGGAGAGACCGGACGTTGTGCGGCGGAATGATCGGAAGCGTAAGCATCTGATAGTGCGGATGCCATACGGATGCGCCCGCATCCGGGCCGTAATTATAAAATGACGAAACATATGCGGCGCACTTATCCTTCGCCGCAATGCCATGGAGTGCCTGAAACACCTCGAACAATTTTACCGCCTCTGCCTTACTAAGATCGACGAAATGCTTGGTATGATCGCGGGTGACGATCAAATTATGCGTCCCCACCGCAGTGCGAGCATGATAGATGCCCTGACGGAACGGCACAGAGCACACCTGACCACGCTCGATAGCGGGATACTTATTAGGAAGCACCACAATCTCCCATCGCTTCTCGTTCGGAAGGGCAAGTATCGGGGGCCAATTCCCGGATTTTCTAAGATCCTCGAACGGACACGTGCTCTTTGGCGTCGGCGTGCGTGCCGGCTTTTTTTTGTCCAAAAACTTTGGCCGCGCGGCGCGCCCAGGTGCAAGCAGTACCCAATCCCCCGAGGTAAGATCTTGTCGCAGTTCGCTCATAATATTAATAATCGAGAAGTATAAGATTGGTATTTATAGAATCCGGTAATCGGGAAGTAGCTTTGCCTTATGCTTTTGGATCATTTAATCTTCCATGATCCAAAAGCATAAGGCAAAGCTACTTCCCGACCATCCTGTTATTATAATACCAATCAAAGACGTCTTTGGCGATTGGAACAGCGTTAAGACTGCCCTGCTTTGAGTTTTCAATAAGGATAAGCAGTGCGACCTGCGGATTGGTGCACGGGAAATAGCCGACAAAGAGCGCATTCTCTTCCTGGTTATTCTGCACCTGCGCACTGCCCGTCTTTGCGCATGCTTGCGCGGGAAGGCCATCCATTGTGTACGCAGTGCCGCGCGGGTCCGCTACCGTCTCGAGCATCCCCTGTTGCACCTGCTGGATCTCCGGCAAAAGATCGGTAAGATCGGCGTTTACGACCGGCGTCGAGCTCGCATTCAAAAACGGCTTATAGATCTTTCCCCCGTTCGCGATCGCATCAATATAATCGAGCAACTGGATCGGCGTGACGGCGAGCGAGCCCTGCCCGATGGAAACGTTATACGTATCGCCGAGCGACCACGGACGCGTGGAAACGGTGCTCCACCACGCGGGCGTTGGTAAAAATCCGGCGGCCTCGCTCGGCAGATCGATACCTGTCGGTTTTCCCAAGTCGAATGTGGTCCACCAATTATAGAGCTGATCCGCGCCCAATCCTTTCACCCCATAATCCACCGGATTGTTGATTGGCGGCGTGGTATATTCCGGCGATCCGCCGCCGACGATATAAAAGTAGACGTCGGACGATTGCGCGAGCGCGGACGCGAGATCGATATATCCGTGCGATTCCCAATCCGCGTACTTCGTGGGCGTGGATGAATTGTATGGGTCCGGCACCATAAGATAACCCGGCGAGTACAATTCCTGGTTCGGCGTAATGATACCATCCTTCAGCGCCGCGACACCGTCGAGCGGTTTGATCGTCGAACCCGGCTGATATTGTCCGGAGACGACGCGATCAAAAAGCGGCTCATCGGGCGAGGTCAGATAATTTTCTATCTCCACAGAACTGCTCGCCGGCGATTCGAACGCATTATTATCAAAACCCGGCAAATTGACGAGCGACAATACGGCTCCGGTCTGCGGATCGATGGCAAGGCCAACGCCCACCTGCCGGCCAAGCACGGCAAGTTCACTCTGAATGCTGTCATAGATCTCGGTCTGTAATCCGCCGTCGATCGTTAGATACACCGATGACCCGATCGTGGGCGTCGACTGTTGTTCCTCCCCCAAAACCTTTCCCCGAGCGTCGGTAAACTTGATATCCACGCCGGGCGTCCCTTGCAAAGCCGTATCATATTCCTCCTCGATGCCGCTCTTTCCCACAAAGTTTTCCGCGGTGAGCTTCGGATTGTTTGCAAGATCGCTCTCGCTCACCCGGCCGACGTATCCCACGACGGAGGAAAATATGGGCCCAGCGGGATAATATCGCTCAAAATCGCTTTGGATCTCTATCGTTGAAGACGATCCGAGCGCCTGCAGATTCACCAGCTGGGACTGATCAAGATCTTGCGCAAGTACCACCGGCGTTGAAAAATCCTGAGCCTCGCTTTGATTTAAAAGCGACCACACCGTTGACGCCGGGATGTCAAGAATACTTTGCGCGGCGGCAAGCGTCGAGCTTTGCATGGCCGGGTCGGAGATGAACAAATGTGCATTGAGCACCGCGTCGAACACCGCTTTGTTCTGTACAAGCGGGTCGCCTTCGGCGTCATAGATGATGCCGCGCGGCGCGGGCGTCGCTTGCGCCGCCGTCGCATTGTCCGTCGCGCGCGCGGCATAATACGCCCCGCCCGCCCAGTTTAGATACGCAACGCGACCAAGCACAATAAGCGCGATACAAATGATGATCGCGCCAAGCACGACGAGCGGGCCGGATCCCAACGGCACCTCCACCATATCAAGGTCATGGCCCCAATCGTCGTTCAACGAGTCTTCAAATGGGATATCGTGCTCTCTTTTCTTGCTCATAAACTATGGGTGGAAATTTACGCGCCCTGCAATCTATCCAGCGTAAAAAATACCATGCCGCCAAAGATCAGACCGCCGAGCAGGTCGATCAAAAACGATCCGCTGTTCGCCAAAAATGCTGCAGGCGCGATGGCAAGATAAAGGAGAAAAAATCCGCACACGATGGCAACGGGAGCAGCCATCCAAGGCGTCCATGCGAATACTTTATGAAACGCATACGCCGCGATCGGGATGAGGCTAAAAACAAAAATATCGACACTCATCGCCGGTTGCCAATTAATCACCAATACCGCAAAGAGTATAAACACCAGTAATTCCCAGATATCAAAATAGAACGCAAACACGACAAGCGTCGCAAGAATGAAATTAATGAATACGCCCGCAGACGCGAACCAGAATTGGAGGGCGCATGCGAGCAAAAGCATCAGGATAGCAAGGATGAATCGTAACCGCATATTATTTTAGGATAAGCACCGTCTCTATATTGTTCACGTCGTAAGGAAAATTGAGCGTCGCCTGCTGAAAAAGGCTGTCCGCGGAAGTGCTCGTCGCGGCCACGGTTGCAATCGGCAGGCCATAGGGAAGATTTGGGACGGCGGCATAGACAATATTTCCGGACGCGATTGCCGCGCCGACGGTAATAGACCCGACGATAGGATACGAACCGCCATCCAAAAGGCCATCCGTGCCGCTCGCACCGATCCGCACCGGCATCTTCAGGGAGTCATCGAATATCGTTTGCACCGTGGCCGAATCCGGAAATACCGCTTTGATGCGGCCGAGGAGCATTCCCTGAAACACGACCGGTGCGCCAACGGTGACGCCACTGTTCGATCCGGCGCCGACAAGCAGTTCATTTCTGAAGTTCATCGGATAGCGCGAATACACCATCGCGCGTATCTCGCCGGACGAAGAAGTGGGCATTTCTAACGCAACTACCTGCAGCGTGGCGAGCTGTGCCTGGAGCGCATCGTTCTCCGCGGCGAGCGTCTGATCGTCCGCCTGGGATGCGGCAGCGGACACGCCGCTATTTCCTCCCGGCCCATTCCCCGACGGACTTAACCACGAGCGGATCGCCCATCCGTACGACGGAGCAAAAAAAATAAGGAGGGCGAGGATTGCGATAAGCGCGCCGGATATCCAATGGTTATTTGATATGCGCTCGTGCCCCATTAGGTATCGTTCCCATTACAAATTGATATAGAGCGGCTTCAGCGGATTATCGAGCAGTTCGCGATGCGCATCAAAGTCGTCCACCATTTGGCCAAGCCCGCGCACCACACACGTCAGCGGATCGTCGGCCACGGTCACGGTAACGCCCGTCTCTTTTTCGAGCAGTTCGTCGAGTCCGCGCAGAAGCGCACCGCCGCCGCACATCACAATGCCGCCGCGCAAGACATCACCCGCCAGTTCCGGCGGCGTTTCCTCGATTACCTCATGCACCGAATCGATGATCTGGCGCAGTGACTTTGAGATCGCCATGCGGACATGATTGTTCTTCATACCGACTTCGCGCGGCAAACCGGTCGTGTAATCGCGCCCGCGAATCGGCACTTCCATGCGCTCGTCGAGCGGGATCGCGGAACCAACCGCGATCTTGGCGAACTCCGCCGTCGGCTCACCGATCGCAAGATGAAACTCGTCACGTACATAACGGATGATGTCCTCGTTAAACTTATCCCCCGCCACTTTTAATGTTCTTGAGACAACCGTGCCGCCGAGCGAGATGACGGCGATATCCGTAGTGCCGCCACCGATGTCGATGATCATGCTCGCCGACGGCGTCATGATCGGCAAACCGGCGCCAAGCGCTGCCGCCGTCGGCGATTCCACAAGATACACTTTGGAGCATCCGGCATTCAGCGCGGCGTCCTCAACGGACTTGCGCTCAACCTCGGTAAGGTTGTTCGGGATCGCAAGGATCGCGCGACGATATGACATGATCGGACTTGCTTTGGGACGACTGAGTAAATGGCGCAACATCTCTTCTGTCATTTCAAAATCGGAGATGACGCCGTTCACGAGCGGTCGCACCACATTGATATGCGGCGGCACGCGGCCTAACATTTTTTTTGCCTCATCGCCCACCGCGAGGACGTGGTTCGTTTTGGTATTAATTGCCGCGACGGACGGCTCGTTTACCACGATGCCTTTGTGCTTTAAATAAATCAGAGAGTTCGCGGTGCCGAGGTCAATACCGATGTCTTTAAAAACATTATCGAAAAGTGCCATATGTGTCCGCTTAGGATTTTAATTATTTTTTAATGAGTTCAAATGCGTCTTTAACATCCATCACGCGCGGTTCTTTTTCAGTCCGGCGCTTGATTTCCACCTGGTCGCCAAGCTTGGCGCTGACCACAATCCGCCAGGGAATGCCGATCAGATCGGACTCCGCAAACTTTTCGCCCGCGGACATTTCCCTATCGTCATAGAGTACTTTGATGCCTGTCTTTTGTAAAGAATCGTAGATTTTTTCGCCATCCACGCCGCCGAGCGCGAGGAGATGTACGGCAAATGGCGCGACCGCGTCGGGCCAGATAATGCCACGCTCGTCATTGTATTTCTCGACGATTACACCCATCGCACGCGAGATGCCAATACCAAAACAGCCCATGATCGGATACTGTCGCTTGCCCTCTTTGTCCGCATACGTCACATCAAAATCCTTCGCAAACTTTTGCCCAAGGTCAAAGACATTCCCGACCTCCGACGCCCGCGCCTTCGCAAGCGTCCCCTTACCACAGCGTATGCACTTCTCACCTTCTTTTTCTTTTGCGATCTCCACGTTCACGCAAAAATCGCACGCATCGCAATATAAAATATCATCTTCGCCAGCATCGGTGAGCACCATAAATTCGTATGAAACTTTCTGTGTGAACGCGCCGCCGGACGCCTCGGTCACCTTTGCCGTCAATCCCATCCGTTCATAGACGCGGATGTACGCCTTCTTCATCTCCGCGTAGAATCGCTCAAAATCTTCCTGCGTCTCATGGAAGCTATACATGTCCTTCATTAAAAATTCCACGCCGCGCATGAGTCCCGACTTAGAGCGCAGCTCGTCGCGAAACTTCCAGTTGATCTGGTACACCGCCTTTGGAAGATCTTTATACGTGTTCACATACTTCATAACAAGCGGCGTCACCACTTCTTCCTCGCTCTGGCCAAGCGCATAGTCTTTTTCGGTGCGGCTCTTTACTTTAAAGAGCACGTCGATCTTGTCCCAGCCGCCCGTCGTCATCCAATTCGCCTTCGGATGAATCATCGGCATGGAAATCTCCTGGCCGCCAACGGCATCCATTTCCTCGCGAACAATGTTCTCTATATTATTCAAAACACGAAGACCGAGCGGCAGATAGCTGTACACTCCCGCCATAAGCTTGGAGACAAACCCCGCCCGCGCCAAAAGCTGGGCATTTACGGTCGTCTCGTCCTTTGGGGCGTTCCGCTCGGTCTTTGTGAACAATTGAGATTGGCGCATATAGGCATATTTTAGCACCGACGGCGCCGTGAATCAATTGTCAAAATCACCGTTCAAGCAACTCCGTAATCCGTTCCAACACCTCCGCGATCCTGCCGAAAAAGTTATAGAACTTTTCGTCGAGGACGTCGAATTGCGTATCCAGATATGTCATGAGAATGTCCAATACCGGAGACACCTCCTCACGAACGACAACCCGGATCTCTTCGATTAATTTTTCTTTTTCTGATTGTTCCATGGAACAATCATACTTATTGCAGATTAAAAATGTATTAACTTTTTTTCTTCATTGATAAGCCGATTTCCCTGCAAAAACGCCACAAGTGGTCCGGCACAATCATCGCAAAATCGATATTGCGAAAGCATGCCTGGCCACTCAATTTTTACGTAGTGGTTCCAGGCAACCTCCTTTCCGCACAAATCGCATTTTCTCATTGATTTATTTTATTAAATTTAATTAAAATGACCTTTCGTAGAGAAATTATGTGTTGACTCTGGCAAGAAGTCAAAAAACTTTTAATAAAATTTTAATGTTCTACAAAATAACTCCACCGCCAAGCATCTCGCCGTTTTTTCCATAAAACACCGCCGATTGGCCTTCGGCCACAAACTTCTGCGGCGCGACAAACGCAAGCGTATAGTTACCATTTTCAAGATTTGAAAGGTTCGCATCCGAGAGCGGCTGACGATAGCGCACGCGGGCGCAGACGTGCAATTCTGCACCATCCTTTGGCGTTGCGCCGGAAATAAAATTCACCTGAGTCAACATAACTTCGCTCCGATACAGCGCCGGATCATCACTCCCTTCCGCAAGCGTCACCGTATTCGTTGCCGCATCCTTTGAGGCCACATAAAGCGGCTTACGCCCTGCGCCCGCCACGCCAGTCTTTGGGAACGCAAAGTCGGCATCAATGTGCCGCTGACCGATGGTATAGAACTCGGCGCCAGAGTGCTCGCCGATATTCTCGCCCGCGGTCGTCACGAGCGCACCGCGATGCTCCGGGATATATTGCTTAAGAAAATCGTCGAGCGAAAACTTCCCCAAAAAGCATATGCCCTGCGAATCTTTCTTTTCCGCAGTGGGCAGTTCGGCGGCACGCGCGATCTCGCGCACACGCGGCTTCTCGTAACCGCCGATCGGGAAAAGGCAGTGCGCGAGCTGGCGCTGCCCAAGTGTCCAAAGAAAGTATGACTGGTCTTTGTTCGAATCGGCCGCTTGATATAGTTTATAAATCACATTTTGTGATTTATGAATAGCTCGTGGCTTGGCGTCTGTTGCCTCGGACTTTAGTCTCACATAATGCCCTGTCGCCACATAGTCCGCACCGCTCGCGAGCGCCTTTTCCAAAAATAATCCAAACTTGATCTCGCGATTACACATCACGTCCGGGTTCGGCGTGATCCCAGCGCGATACCCCTCTATCATATACTGCACCACGCGATCCTTGTACTCTTGCTCGAAATCCCAAACGTAGAACGGAATGCTGATATGCTCCGCCACGCGGCGTGCGTCTTCAGCGTCCGCTTCGGCACAGCCGTCGATGTTGTAGCACTTCATAAACACGCCCACGACATCGTAGCCCTGCTCCACAAGCAAATGCGCCGCGACGGAGCTGTCCACTCCGCCCGACATGCCGACGAAGACCGTTTTCCCGCTATTTATCATTACGAATTTATAATTCTACTCTCTTTCTGCATCACACCATTCCACGCCGCTTGCGAAGGCGTTAGCATCCCACCACATCTGTTCTTTCGTGCATCGAATAGATGCCGTTCGTTCCTGCCCTGAAGGCTTAGTATCCACAAATGCCTTTGCGCGTCGCGCCAGTAATATAAATTCCATTCGATCCGTAACCGTGGTCAAATCGAGTTCTAATTTTAAAGATGGTTCCTTAAGTAATGAGCTCTCAATGATCCTAAATGAACGAGTTCCCTTCATGAACTCTGCAGTAACATCCTGGCCAGAATTTTCTAGGAAGTTACCCTCAAGACCATTTTTCATATAATTTTATTTTACACCCGCTCCACGTAATCCCCCGTCTGGGTGTTCACACGAATCATATCGCCTTCGTTGATAAAAAGCGGCACGGAGATCTTTGCGCCTCCCTCAATCGTTGCAACCTTGTTGCCGCCCTGCGCGGTGTTGCCCTTGAGGGACGGCGGCGCCTCCACCACTTTAAATTCCATCTTGACCGGGATCTCGATCGTGATCACCTTGTCTTCAAACACCATGGTCTGCACGCGGGTGTTCGGTTTCAAAAACCTCGCCTGTTCACCGGCGACCTCAGCGTCGAGCGCAAAGCGCGCTTTTGGATTGTTCTCTTCGTGAAACCAGTACTCGCCCTTACTCTCATAGATGAAAATCGCGTGCTTGCGCTCGATCTCCGCCTCTTCGAACGAATCGCTCGCCTGGAAGTTGCGGTCCAAAAGCTTGCCCGTGATGAGGTTGCGGATGCGCGTCTGTACAACCGCCTTGCGCTGTTGCATGCGCAAAAAATGCGTCTCGAGCACCTCGTACGGCGCGCCATCCATGATGAATAAAACTCCCTTGGTTAAATCAGTGTATGCTAATGCCATAACGCTAGTCATTGTAGCAAAGGAGAGATTGGTTGTAAATCCTTTTCTGAATACGTATACCCCTTTGCTACAATGACGGTTATTCGAGAAGTGAATCTCTACGGGCTTCCGCCCGTAGAAATTCACTTCTAGTTTTCAGTGTGTTCTTCTTCCGTCGGACGCTGTTCCACGCGCGGAGCTCGCGTGCCGCCTTCCGGCTCTTCGATCTTGAGATTCACGCGAGCGTTGTTCTTGACGCCGACGATCCTCAAAAGCGAGCGGATGGCCTTTGCAGTCGCACCCTGGCGGCCGACAACCTGACCCATATCCTGCGCGTTCACGTGAAGCGAGAGCAAGACGCCCATCTCATCGACCTTGCGGTCAACCTTCACATCGTCCGGATGATCTACGAGGGACTTTACTAAATATTCAAGAAATTCCTGGTCTGCTGAAGATGTATTCGACATTGATGTTCTGTGTATTCTTCTATTCGATGATTCGAGCCGACCTTTCGTTATCTTTGAATGACGTGAATGATGGGGGAAAACTATGCGGCTGCTTCCGCTTCGGCGGCCGGGCTTTCTGCAACAACCACTTCTTCTGCCGGTGCGGCAGCCTTGGCTGCCACCGGAGCCTTTGCAACTGCCTTTGGCATCTTTACCGCGATCGCCGCGCCCGTAAGAGTCCCCTGCTTTACCAAAAGATTATGCGCGGTGACGGTCGGCTGAGCGCCCATCTTGATCCAATGCAAAATGCGTTCCTTCTTGACGGTCGTCGCCTTGGTGCGCGGATCATATGAACCAAGATCCTCCACCGGCGGAGCTGCCATCTTTGAGCGTCTCTCGGCAACAACCACCCGATAGCTCGGCTGGTGCTTCTTTCCGATGCGTTGTAATTTAATAGCCAACATGCGTTCCATTATATCAAACGAGCGCCAAAGGTCAAGGATGCGATGCATGCCTTTGAGGGTACGGCGTTCCGGCCTGCTGGCCGGCCGCCTCGGCTCTCGCCGCCTTCGCGGCTCCGAGACGCCCCTCAAAGGCATGCATCGCATCCTTGAGTGTTTCACTATAAAATATAAAGATATGAAAATAGGAATATTCGATTCCGGGCTCGGCGGACTGTTCGTCACAAAAACGCTCGTCAAAAAGTTGCCGCAATACGATTATGTCTATCTTGGCGATACCCAACGTGTGCCATACGGGAATCGCTCGCATGAAATAGTCTATCAATTTCTAGAAGAAGCGGTGGACTATCTTTTTAAGCATGGCTGCGGGCTGATTATTGTCGCCTGCAATACCGCTTCGGCGGAAGCGCTGCGGCGCATCCAACAGGAGTATCTGCCTGCGCATTATCCAAAACGGAAGGTGCTTGGGATTATCATACCGACGGCCGAAGCGGCATTAAAAGATCCTAAAATAAAGCGCGTGGGCGTTCTAGCAACGCAAGGAACGGTTAGCTCTGGGGCGTACACGAGAGAGCTCAAAAAGATATACCCAGATGTGACGGCTGTTCAGCAATCCGCTCCCCTGCTTGTGCCACTTATTGAAAATAATGCCGTCGAATTTGCCGATCCAATTCTTCGCGCTTATCTACGCCCACTTCTTAAGAAAAATATTAATGTGCTTATTTTGGGATGTACGCATTATCCAATTTTAAAACAACACATTCAGAAAATATGCGGAAAGGGCGTGAAAATTATTTCGTCTGATGCAATAATTTCAGGCAAACTTGCGAATTATTTACAACGACATCCAGAAATAGAAAAAGGGTTGAGTAAAAATAAGCGTCGGGAATTTTTTGTGACAGATATCACGGATGCCATGAAAACACTTTCGAAGAAATGGTTTGGGCAAGACATCCGGTTCAAAAGAGTATCGCTATAGAAATAAAACAGCCCCTCATCTTTTTAGGCCGTTGTTCTTACATCTAGGCCTAAAAAGATGAGGGGCTGTTTTATTTAGTGCGCTTCCGTCCGGTCTTTCAACTTGTTCAAGAGATGATTCGCGTAGTCCTTGCCGCCGAGGCCGAAGGCCAGGCCGCCGGCGAGCGCGAGCATCGCGATGAATCCGGTGACGATAGTCTGGATGATCGCCGAGGCGATGTTCAACTGCGAAAGCGCCGTCAACACGCCGAACACAGCGATTGCCCAGTACGCAACCGTGCCAAGGAACGGTCCCGAATGGAGCTTTGCGCTCATCACCGATGCGGTCACGATCCTGCGCGCGAAGTGCGCAAGCACAAACGCCGCAAGCATGATGAGCACCGCCGCGATCACGTTCGGCAGATAGTTCAGCACCGCCGTCAGGAATTCCGAGAGCGCATAGAGCTGAAGGCTATCCGCAACCGCAAGCAAGAACGCAATGATCACAAACCAGTACACGAGCTTGCCAAAGAAATATGCCGCGCGCAACTTGAGGCCGGCACGATCGAAGATCGGCTTCAACCCGATCTTCTCCAAAAACGTATCAAGGCGAACGCCTTCGAGGATCTTTTCCACGAGCGCGCCCAATCCCGCCGCCACGATAAGCCCGATGATGAGCACGACCAACGCACCGACAATATTCGGCAGATAATTGACAACTCCCCACCAAAGATTCTGAAGCGAGCCCACCACCACATCCGTCCAACTTTGTACAACCATAATAATTGATTAAATGACTATTAATTCATATAAGTTTTCTTCCCCTCGACCTTTTATTCGTTACTATCATTATAGCAAACCGAACGGCGCGAGTTCGGTCGCGAGCTGTGCATTGTTATTGTACTGGATGCATTTGATCCCCATCTCCCGCGCGACCCGCAGGTTGGCTTCTTTGTCGTCAATGAACAGCGCCTCTTCGGGCTTGATCCTTAGCTTCCTCACCGCATAGGCATATATCCGCTTTGATGGTTTCTGCATCTTTAATTTATACGAAAGAAATTTGTGATCAAAGTGCGAATAGAGATCGAATTCCTCATCCACAAAACTTCGTATCTGGCTCACGTTCGAAAGGAGCGCCACCGGGTAATGCACGCGCAACGCATCCACCGTTTTTAATAGATCCTTGTTGAGGGTGATACGCTTCATCGCTCCCTTAAGCCATACCTTTTTGAGATCGCCTTTTATGTGAAACTTTTTTTTGATGAGCGCAAAGAATTGCGTGGCAGTTACTTTGCCATAGAGCATCCGGTCGAGATAATCCTTATGCAACTTGACTATTTTTTCTGGCGACGCGCCGATGTCCTTTGCAAACTCTTCGTAGATGGCATCGAACGACCGTTCCGAATCGATGAGCACTCCCCCGATGTCGAACATGATAGCTTTGATCATATCTTATGTATACCATAGATACCGTTAGCCGCTTGAATTTATTACCAGTTTCCTTATAATCAGTGAGCAAAGTAAAACGTTCTTAAGCGCGCTCACAACAGATCCATGACGTCATGGGCCCATAGTAAAGTGGGTTGCGCCAAGAGGCGCACCTTAACAGTTCAATCGGTTTCGTTCCGGCTTACTATCAGCCCAATTATCTGGGCCCGTAGTTAAGTGGTATAACGCGGCATTCGCATTGCTGAGGCGGGAGTCCGATTCTCCCCGGGTCCACAACAATGTAAGCCGGAACGAAACCGTGGGCGGCATTCGCATTGCTGAGGCGGGAGTCCGATTCTCCCTGGGTCCACAAAATCTCAATCCAACTCTCCGGCAAAGAACCTTACGAATATCTCGTCGAGCTCGCCGATGTCCTTATAGGATCGAACAATGAATTTAGGATTGCCCGCAATCATGGCAGAGAGCCGTTTTCCTTCCGGCTCCCGGTGAAGACATAAGATCTTCTTTTGTAAGCTCTCCGCGATGCCAAGCTCATATCCAACCCCAAGGCTGGTCGTCGTAACTTCGGCAATGACGACATCCGAATCGGTCAGCCATTGAACATCGCGCGAATGGATCTCCTTTCCCGACAATCCTACCTCCCCATGACTGCTCAAATTTTTATCGCCAACGTGCTCAGTAAGCACCTTTCCGAATGATCCTAATTTCTTGATGATCTCCGAATAGAGATCCTTATCATCCCGACCGCCGGTGATCGATCCTGCGAAATATATTTTCATATTGGATCGTTTAAACCGTCTTTTCCTTCGGGTCCGGGTCCGACTCCGGCTCCAGTTTCAATGAAACGATCTTCGAACTTCCGTCCTCGGCAAGCGTCACGCCATACAATATATCGGCGGCCTCCATCGTGGCACGATTGTGCGTGACGACGATGAACTGCGTGCGCTTGGAGAAGTCCTTCAGCATCGTGCCGAAGCGGCGCGCGTTGCGTTCGTCGAGCGGCGCGTCGATCTCGTCGAGCACGAGGAATGGCGGCGGGCTGACCGACACCATCGCAAAGAGCGCGGCGATGCCGACGAGCGACCGCTCGCCGCCGGAGAGCATGTCGAGCGACGTCGTCTTCTTGCGCGGCAGTTTTATCTCGATATCCACGCCGCCGTTCTTCTCCTGATAGAGCTCGTCTTCGGTCTGTTCGATGGCATCCTTCACATCGCCGCCTTCCGCACCATCCTCGTCTTCCTCATCCGTCGCGCGTTCCCCTTTTGGCTTCAATACTTTCAACTTCGCCGATCCGCCATCGAACATCAGCGCAAAGAATTTTGCAAACTCGTCATTGATTTTATGAAGTGATTTATCAAACTCGGTTTTGATCTTTTCATTCAGCTCGTGCATGAGTGCAGAAAGGTCTGCGACGGCTTTGTTCAGATCCTCCGATTCTTTTACCAAAAACGCATGGCGTGTGGCGGTGTCCTCCGCTTCTTTCATCAACGCCTGATCCACTTCGCCGATACTCGCAAGGTCGCCACGCAAGCGGAAGATGCGATGTTCCATGTCGGCAAAGTTTCCGGCGAAGCCGTTCGCACCGGATGCGACCGCGTCGGCAAGCGACGCATCGCGAAACTCTTCCGCTTTACGACCTGCCTGGTCAAGCTGCCGGAGCACCTCATCGCGGCGCAGATCGATGCGCTCCTTCTCGAGCAACAATTCACGATTTACTTTTTCCCACGCGTCGAGTTTGCCCTGCGCCTGCTGGACGTCGGCGACCGCGCCTTTGAACGTTGCATAAAAAGTTTCCTGGCCGGACTCGAGCTCCTTCTCTTGCGCGCGCAACGCCGTGATGCTTTTCTCGAGCTCGGAGAGATCTTTTGCCGCTTGCTCAAAATCACGGCGCAAAGAATCAGGCACCGCGGCGGCGGCACTCTTTCCGCTCGGCGCGGCGGACTCGCGCGGCTCTTCTTTTTCCTCAAGCGCAAACGTGATCTCTTCCAACACCGTTTCAATAGCGGCCAATATGGCGAGCGGTTCCTCGTTGAGCACGGATTCCAATTCCGCCTTTATCTTCTGTAATACATCAATGAAATGTTCCGATGAGCGATCCGTGCTTGCGCCGCGAGCGGCGTTGTTTGCGCCCGCATGCTTCGCCATCTCGATCTGCGCCTCGATGCGCCCGACATCCTTCTGCACCTTGCTCCGCGCGTCCATGAGTGCGGACACTTCATCTTTTATCTTTGCCAGGAGCTTACGCTCCTCCGGCTGGCTCTCTTCGATCGCCGCCTGGCGCGTCTCTGCTGCCTTCTTCTCTTTTTCTAAAATATCATATTGCGTAGTGTGTCCGGCGATGCGCGATTCCACTTGTTCGCTCTTGCCGCGCAATTCGTGCAACTGCGATCCGAAAAACTGGTTCTCGAGCGAGCGAAGTTCCTCCTCTAACACGCCGCGGCGCTCCCAGCGGCTTGTCTGGCGCTTGAGCGAACGCAAATGCGGCTCAATCTCTTCGACGAGCGCCGTCACTTTGTCCAGATTTATTTTACTGTTTTTTAATCTTCGCTCTGCATCAGCTTTTTTGATCTGATATTCACGCAAGCCTAAAATTTCCTCGATCATCTCTCGGCGTTCGAGCGGCGTCGATCGAATAAAAAGATCACTATCACCTTGGCCGATAATGATAAGCCCGCGCGACCCAAGCCGCGCCTTTGCCAAAAAGTCGATCAGATCGCGAAGTAATATCTCCGACTTGTTCAAATAATATTTACTCGCGCCGTCACGCGAGATCTGGCGCGACACCACCACCTCCTCAAAATCCACCGGAAAGAACTTGTTCTTATTCTCAAAATAAAGACTTGCCTGGGCCATTCCCACACGCGCGCGCTTCTGCGTACCGGCAAAGATAAGGTCCTCAACCTTGGCTCCGCGAAGATTCTTTGCATCGCGCTCGCCGAGCAACCACCGCAAGGCATCAACGATATTCGATTTGCCGGAACCATTCGGCCCGACGACCGCCACAATGCCCGCCGGAAATTCGAGTACGGTCTTTCCCGCAAAGGATTTAAATCCGTTCAATTCGAGCCGTTTGAGAAAATGAGATTCGGATGCCATGATAAAAATCGTGTGCTTACTTATGTTTCTTCAAAGCATTCTTTGCAGCTTCAAGCTCTGCTTCTTGCTTTGAAGCCCCACTGCCGTTCGCGATTAACTTATCGCCGTAATAAACGCCCATCGTAAAAATCCGCTTGTGTGCAGGTCCTGTTTCCTCAAGCATCTTGTATGTCGGCGTAAGCTTCATTTTTTCCTGAACAGTTTCCTGAAGCTCGCTCTTTGCGTCTTTATATGTCTTATTCTTCAATACTTCGGCCAGGTTGCTCATGACGAATTTGTGAACGAATGGACGCATTACGGAAAATCCCTGATCAAGATAGATCGCGCCGATCAACGCTTCCATCGCGTTGGCCAAAATGACCTCGCGCGCCTTGCCCGTATCTTTCTTTTCGCCGCGCGACATAAGAATGAACTTTTGCATCCCGATCCGCTCGGCCACCTTCGCCAAAATTTGATAATTCACCAGCGCGGCGCGAAACACCGTAAGCTGGCCTTCCGGTTCATTGGGAAATTTTTCAAAGAGCTCTTCGGAGACGAGGAGCTCAAGCACCGCATCACCCAAATATTCCAAACGCTCGTTGTGTGGAAGCGGCCATCGCGGATATTCGTTGAGATATGACCGATGGGTCAGCGCCTCCGTCAAAAGGTCCTTATTAGTGAATGTGACGCCGATATTCTTTTCGAGTTCTTCTGATGATGCCATATAGTACTCCCGTTATTGTGCGCCGTTGCTTGCGGTGGGCACCTTCTCCCGATAGACCGTTCCGAGAACGCCGTTGATAAAGCGTGCCGCATTCGGACCGCCATAATTCTTTGCGAGCTCAATTGATTCGTTGATGGCCACCTTTGGTGGAACCTCGTTCGGATCAGCATAGAGCAACTCGTAGAGACCGATGCGCAAAATATTGCGATCGATGACCGCAATCTTTTCAAGCGGCCATTCCGGCGCCGCGCGGCGGATGACGGCGTCGATGTCTTGCAGATGCATTGCAACTCCCTGCAGTATCTTCCAACCAAATTCCGGCTCGTCCACGCCAGGCGCGAACTCAGCCATGTTACGCTCAAGGATATCAGTGATGTCCTTTTTTTGGTTATAAAAATCCCACTCGTAGAGTGATTGGAGAACGACGGTTCGTATTAAATGCCGTGTGGCCATAGCTAGGAAAGAACGATTTCTGCAAAGAGCGACCGACTCATAATTTTATTTTACATCTTTCCGCACTGCGCGCACGTTCTGTGCGCTCTGCGCGGGGCTCCGCAATTCTTGCAGACGAGCAATTTTGCCTTCTTCATTGCAAGATGAGAGCGCCTATTGCCCGTCTTGCTTCTGGTATGATGCTTAGTTGGTACGCCACCCATGATGTTAAATAGAGTTTAATTTATTTGTTTATCATAGGCTACTTGTTCAAAAAAGTCAATCGGTGTGCGGCACAAGGGCCATTTTTGCGAATAGCCCGAAGATGAGCGGCCGTGCCGTAACCCTTGTGAATGTCAAAGCCATATTGCGGATATCTCTCGGCAAGACGCACCATAAAACGGTCGCGAGACACTTTTGCAATGATAGACGCCGCGGCAACGGCAGGAAATCGCTCATCTCCCTTTATGACCGTCTTTGCGGCTAATTTCCCCGCATTTCCTTCCTGATAAGCTCTACTTTTGATAAAAAGGCCTCCGTCGAGGTAGATCTTTGTGCCGACGGCCAATGCATGATTTTTTAATAAACGCAAAAGCGCACGCGACGCCGCGAGGTTTGCGGCGGCAGAGATATTTATCTTTTCTATACCGCGCGGATAAACGCGCGCCACCGCAGAATGCACGCCTGCATCGCGAGCGAATTCCTTTGCCAAAACCTTCCTCTGTGCTGGACTCAATTTTTTAGAATCTTTTAATGAACGGAATCGAGTAGATATGACACGGCCGCGGGCATCCGTTGCGAGCATGGCCGCCGCGACCGTTACCGGTCCCGCCAATGCTCCGCGACCAACTTCATCAATACCAATGACCCACCCTTTCTGAATCTTCGCGGCCATTAAATTCCTCCGTAGCTACCCACCTGACTCGATATTGAACCGGAAAGGTTCTGTATCAATTCCTGCGTCCAAACACTCACAAGCCAGAACGTTACAATACTTGAAAGAACGAGCAAGACGAGCGCGATGAGCCCAATCTGCTTTGACCGCGCATCCGGCGCGCGAAGATATTTAATGCCCTGCCACTTTGTGATCGCAAGATAAGCAATCCACGGAAGGACGAGGCTAAACGCAAAGAGCAATAGTTGATCCACGAGGCCGGAGCCAAGCGGCGGATCCGTAAGCTTCGCTCCGCAATTAGGACAAAAATAATATTCCAGCCTGACCGGAGCATGACATCGCGGACATATAAGCGGACGTGCAAGTAGTGCAGCGAGCTGTTCCGGCGTAACTCCCGGCGCCGATGTTGATCCGGCGGCGGGCGTAGCGAGAGGCTCTGCAGAATGCGGCGCTGGTTGCTGCGGTGATGGCAATGGTACTTCATCCATATGAATTTATTCTACCATGCCCCGCGAGTGCAGTACGCAGGGCTATTTTTCTGCGTTGTACATTTCCTGGATCACCGTCGCAGGAAGCGCGTAGTCGTAGAGGCGAACGTCGCTTATAGTTCCGGGGAAATATGTCCCGTTGCCATATGAACCTATATACAATGTGCCAGTTGAAGCTACGCTCCCCGTATGGGTAGTGACGCCA
>Ga0302319_10002209_pt1 | contig 42527 bp, 35 predicted proteins | sample Bog_T0_2_FD_203319 | JGI IMG/M metagenome (GOLD analysis project Ga0302319, IMG submission 203319) | Peat permafrost microbial communities from Stordalen Mire near Abisko, Sweden - Bog_T0_2 | ecosystem: Environmental > Terrestrial > Soil > Wetlands > Peat | place: Sweden: Abisko, Stordalen Mire...
ACTCAGTCGGGGACCCGCGAAGGTCGGTGTGGGGACGGTTCACGAGGAGTCCGCGGCGATGCAGGCGAGGCGTCCGCTCGTGCTCGACGTGAGTCGTCGAAGCGATCGCGAAGTGCTGCGCGTGCTGCGCGAGGAAGGATCGTTGCAGATCTTCGATCAGCTCGACGAGCAGCGCCACCAACTTAGCGAGATCAAGCCTTCGCCGGAGCGAAATTTAGTCGAGGAAGGGCCGCGTTGGGTCTACTACCCGTGGCGAAGGGCGGCGGTACGCCTGCTCGGACCGCGTTCGTTCGCGACGTTGCGCTTTGACCGCAACCACAACAAGATTACCCGCGAGGAACAAGCGAAACTTCGCACGCTGCGCGTGGGCGTCGTCGGATCGAGCGCGGGACATTCCATTGCGCACCTGCTCGCCATGGAAGGTCTGGTGGGCGAACTTCGACTCGCCGATTTCGACACTGTCGAGTTGACCAACCTCAACCGGATCCCGGGCGGCGTGCTCGACCTCGGAGTCAACAAGTCCATCGTGTGCGCACGACGCATCGCCGAGATCGATCCGTATTTGCGTGTCTCGACGTTCACTGACGGCGTCACTCGCGAAAACCTGGAGAGTTTCATGGACGGGCTTGATCTACTCGTCGAGGAGTGCGATTCTCTGGATGTGAAGTTCCTCGTACGCGAGGCCGCTCGCGATCGCTGCATTCCCGTCCTCATGGAAACAAGTGATCGCGGCGTCTTGGACGTCGAGCGCTTCGACCTCGAACCCCAACGCCCCATCTTTCACGGCCTTCTCGGTGACATGGACTCAGAGAAACTCGCCGGACTGACCCTCGCCGAAAAGAGCCCCTACGTGCTGCGCATGCTCGGCGCGAGTGAGGTCTCCGCTCGCGGTGCGGCGTCGGTTTTCGAGCTGGGCTTCACCGTCACCGGCTGGCCGCAACTCGCCAGCGAAGTGACCCTCGGCGCAGTCACCGTAGCGACGGCGGTTCGCCGCTTCGCTTTGGGTGGGCACCTGCCCTCGGGACGGGTCCGCTTTGATGTTGAAGAGGCCCTTTCGGGCCTCAAGCCCGTCGAGATCCCACCGGTGATCGACGAGGAATTGAGTCTTCCCGCGCCTGAGGATCCGCCCACGCAGAGCACCGACCCCATCGAGATCATCGTAGACGCCGCCCGACGCGCTCCCTCGGGCGGCAACGTGCAGCCTTGGCGCTTCGAGGCCGACGAGGAGGAGATCCGCTTCTATCTGTTGTCCGAACGCAGCGGCGTCGCCATGGACGTGGCAAACCGTGGGAGTTACGTTGGCGTGGGAGCGGCCATCTTTAACGCGCGAGTCGCCGCCGCGTCACTGCGGCTGCTCGGGAGTGTGAAACTATTTCCCTCCGGGTACCACTCAGACCACGTCGCCACGGTGCGCCTGGGCAAGGGGAGTGACCCGGACATCGCGATCTTGCGCGAGTCAGTGCACACCAGGGTCGCTAACCGCAAGATGGGTCGCCCGTCACCAATTGATGAAGGCGTGGTCGGCGAACTCGTGCGCGGCGTCGAGCGAGAGGGTGGCCGTCTACGGTTCCTGATGGACCGCGACCTCATTGACGAACTCGCCGTGTTGCTCGCTGAGTGCGATCGACTCCGTTTCATGATCCCCAAGATCCACAACGAGATGATGGGTGAGTTGCGTTGGCCCGGGCGCGACTCGCTCGAAGAGGGGATGGACGTGCGCACCCTCGAGATGGAGAATTCGAGCCTGGGCATCATGGAGCTCTTGAAGCGAACCGACGTGATGAGTCACCTCGTCGAATGGCGCGCGGGCCACGCCCTGGGGCTGCGCACGCGCATTTCGGTGGGTTCGAGTTCGGCGATGGCGATTGTCACCGTGCCGAGGTCGGACCCGGTGTGGTACGTGCGCGGTGGCGCGGCGATGGAGGAGTTCTGGTTGTCGACTGAGAAGGCGGGTCTAGCGGTGCAGCCGGTTGCCCCGCTGTTCATCTACGCGACCGCTGAGAAGGAGTTGATCGAACTGGGTGGCGAGCGTCATCTCGATGAGATGTACCGACTGCAGATGCGTTTTCGCGAATTGTTGGAACTCGAGGACGGCGAGACCATGGTGATGGTCATGCGCGTCCTGCACGCCTCACCGCCGAGCGTTCGCAGCATCAGGCGTCCTCTTTCGCACGTGCTCACGCGTGACTTCGTCGCGGACGTGCACGCCGAGCATCCCACCAATGGCGGTTCCGTGCACGTTTCGAACGGTTCCAATGGCCAAGTTTCTAGCGGCCACGCGTCGAACGGTTCCAACGGACACTCCGCTAACGGCGCGAACGGACACGGTCCGAACGGTTCGGACACATCGGTGAATTCTTACGATCAATAGGGGCGGAATGATGCCCGTTTTTTCAGACTTTTCCCTGATCAGAATTGATTATCAATCAAAAGTCGCTACTGCTATTCTCGATAGTTACATCCGATGTAGTTTTTCGATTCGGTATTTGCACTAACAAGCTCAAAGGCGAGGGCTGTGGGAAATTTTCGGCACGCGGATACCATGATGGTCGGAACCGAGGCGCGTCTCATCGTGGAGACGTTGCGCCAAGTCACCCCCGGCGCCGAGATTGTCGCGGTCATCATGGACTCGGGGAGCAATGTCCCCGGCTTCGATTTGAAGCCCCTAGTGGGCGAGAACTCCAAGAACGCGTACGAGGTAATTCGAGAGCGCATCGAGAACCAGCTCGCCTTTAAGGAGCCTTTCGGGTCCTTCACGTGCGTGATCGACGACGTTGAGTGGGGTGTACTCGTTGACGCGATCGAACTGCTCGAGGGACAGATCGTTGGTGTTCTCATCGTCGCGCGATACGGACGCGCCTGGTCCCAACGAGAGGTGGCGTTGACGCGCGCTTTCGGTGGCGTCTTTAGCCAGGTGGCGACCATCTCGGTGCGCGAAGACGCCCTCTTGCAGCAGCGCAGTCTCGACGAGTTGGTGAGTCACGTGGCCGAACGCCTGATGTCGACAACGGCGGTCAACCACCAAGAAGTCCTTTCCTGGACCATGCAGACCGTTGCGGAGTACCTCAACGCCGACGCGGTGTTCTTGCGTCGCAACGACCACGCTCGCGACGTGAGTGTCCTGGTCGCGGAGTGGCCCGTGCGCGACGACATTCCCGACCCCGATCCGCTCGGCGAGGTGCGCTTTGACGTCGACCCGATCTTCATGGCCACGAAGGACCTCAAGGAACCCTTTCTCCCTGGTCTCGAGGATGCGTCCAAGGACTACATGGAGCGCGTCGAGGAGGGGACGGGCGAGCAGAAGATCGCCGGAGCGGGCGTTCCGCTGTTGCTGGGCGAGACCACCTGGGGCGTGCTTGCCTTCATTCACTTCGAGCTTCGAAACCTGGTTCCCGCGGAGATCAACGCCCTCCAGGCGGTCGCCTCGATGATCATGCAACTCCAGGCCCGCATCGACGCTGAGGAGCGTACGGCCTACAACGCGTACCACGACGAACTGACTGACCTACCCAACCGTCGAGCGTTGCTGCGTGAGTTGAAACAGCGCCTCGCGACGCATCGTGACACTGCGGTGATGATCGTGGACCTCGACCGGTTCAAGGTCATGAACGACTTCCTCGGTCACGCTTCGGGCGACCGATTGCTCATCACCATCGCCGACCGCATCCGAACGAGCGTGCGCGTGGACGACTTCGTCGCGCGCCTGGGCGGTGACGAGTTCGTGGTTCTGATCGACGAAGTGAGCAGCGATCTCGAGGTGATCGCGAGTGCCTACCGAATCCTTGATTTGGTATCGGGTTCGGTGAACATTTCCGGCCACCACGTCATCCACACCGCGAGCATCGGCATCGCTATCGCTGAATCGGGGACCATCCAGTCGCCCCTGGACCTGCTCAGTTGGGCCGACGCGGCGATGTACGTGGCGAAGGCTCGAGGGCGAAATCAGGCGGTGATCTTCGACGAAGACTTGCGCCAAGCGGCCAACGAGCGCACCAGCCTCGAATTGCTCTTGCGCGAAGCGATCGAAGGCGACGGACTTCGTTTGCACTACCAGCCCGAAGTGGACCTGCGCAACGGTCGCTTGCTGTCGGTCGAGGCGCTAGTGCGCTGGCAGCACCCGTTGCGCGGTATCGTCGCCGCGGCCGACTTCATCACGATCGCCGAGGAGACCGGTCTGGTGCTCGAGATCGGGCGTTGGGTCTTCGCCGAGGCTTGCCGCCAACTCGCCCTGTGGATAGACGAATATCCAGACTTACCGTTGGTCGTGCGCGTAAACATGTCACCCATCGAGTTCTCCGCCTCGGATCTCGTGAGTTTCGTGGAGAACTGCCTCGTGACCAGTGATGTCCCGCCGGACCGGCTCTGCATTGAGATCACCGAGTACGCGGTCGTGGACGAGCCTGAAAAGACGGCCGCTATCTTGAGCGGGTTCCAGAAACTCGGTGTCGAGGTGGCCCTGGACGACTTCGGGACCGGTTTTGCGTCGATGACGGAACTCAAACACCTTCCCGTGGACACGCTCAAACTCGACATGAGCTTCGTCGCGGGCATCACGACCGACACCTACGACCGGGCGATCGTCGAGACGATTATCCACCTCGGCGACGCCCTCGACCTCGGGGTCACCGCCGAGGGCATCGAGACCACGGACATCATTGAGAAGCTGTTGGAACTAGGGTGTCACCGTGGACAGGGCTACCTCATCTCGCGACCGGTCTGCGCGCAGGACCTGGCGCCCATGCTGAAAGCCGGAGGCGTATCACCCAGTGTCCTCGGGGCTCCAGAACCTCTACCTACGACGGCGGGTTCGTGATGAGCGTCGCGAACCAGCAAATAGAGCCCAGCGACGAACTCGAGCGAGATTCTCACTACGAGCGCTGGCTCTTCCAGTCGATGCTCGACGAGCTCTCAGTGAACGAGCTCGGCATCGGCTTCGTGTATTCGGTGATGGCCACACTCGCCAAGCGTTACAGTCTGCGCGACATCGTCATCATCCTCAGTCACGAGTCATTCGGTGCTCAGATGTTTCGCCTCGAGGGCAAGGCGATCAGCGCGGACATGGCGGCGAGCGTCGGCACCGAACCCGGGGTCTACTGTGACCCCGACATCGTGCCGGGAGAAGAACTCGCCGCTGTTCGTACCGCGTGTCAACTCGCGATCTCGTTGCACCTCGCCCGATTCAGCGCGGCGCACGACCCGCTCACCAATATCGCCAATCGTCGCACGTTCGACAGTTCCCTCGAAGCCGCTGCGGCGCGCAGTTCGCGTTACGGCTGGGCCTTCACCCTGCTCGTGATCGACCTCAACGGTTTCAAGAACATCAATGACACACTGGGTCACGCGATCGGTGACGACTTGTTGCGCCAGTTCGGTGTCGCGATGCGACGTTCGGTGCGTAGCGGTGACGTCGCGGCACGCATCGGTGGCGACGAGTTCGCGGTGATCTTGTCCAACGCCGACGGCTTCGAAGCCACGGGATTTGTGGACCGTTTACGCTGTAACCTGAAGGCCGCGAGCGAACTGCTGGAGTTCTCGGTCGGCACCGCAGTTTCACCTCGGGATTCCACCGATCCGATCGAACTGTTCCGAGTCGCCGACGCTCGCCTCTACGAAAAGAAGGGTTTGGCGCACTGATGATGTCAGCAACCGACGAAGACCTGGAACTCGAGCTGCGTTCGCTTCCGGGAGTACTGAACGTGGAGATCCGCCACCTCGAGAGCGGCGAGGTCGACGTCGTCACCCTGATCGTCAACGGCCAGGATCCGGCCGCGATCCGCGTGATGGCCAAGCAGATCGTCAGCCTCTACTCCGCCGAAGGTTCGGTCGTCGTCGACGACGCGACCGCGGCGTTTCGTCCGCGCTCGGTCGAGGCGATCCGCGTCAACTTGGCGAGCACTGGTTTCGACCACGAGACGGGTCGATGCGAGGTAGAACTGAACTTCGCCGGGCGCATCGGGGTCGGACACTCGTCCAATGGCAAGCTGGTCGGTGGCGTCGAGGCGACCCTCGCGGCGCTGCGTGACCTTAGTCTCAACGTACCCTTCTACTTGCTTTCGGTCGTCAACGTGGCGACGCCTCGGGGATGGCCGGTGGTGGTGACGTTGCGACCGCTCGCAAGAGACGCCGATCTTTACGGCATCGCCCAAGCAGATAACGACGTGACGTCCTCGGCGATGGCCACGCTCAACGCGCTCAACCGTTTGCTGCCGATCATCAACGGCGTCGACTAGACCCCGAGCGCCCACTCGATTGGTTCGATGCTTCCTGAGTCCACGGACTTTGAGCGACCGTTGGGTCTTCGAGTGTTGGTGGAGTCGTGCCACTGTGCTAGCACAAAGGCGAGACGTCACCTATGGCGCGAGTCGAATCATTCATTCCCGTTTTATATTCAAGATATGACTTCGTAGTCGCGAGAGGTTAGGGTGGGCCCAGTGAATACGCCAGATTCTTTCGAACGAGATCGCATCATCGAGGCAACGAGGAGCATGGTTCGTGAGCCGTCGCGTGAGGAACTCAACTTCGCGGGCGTCGCCAAACGTGCGGGGGTCACGCCCGAGAGCGTCGCGTACTTCTTCGATTCGATCCAGCAACTGGTCGCCGAGGCGCAGCTCGCGAACTACGCCGCCTTGGTGAGCGCTCATCACTTCGTCATGACCAAGGTCGAGGCGGCACTCGCGAAAGAGGACCTCGACGGATTTCTCGCCGCCGTCGAAGAGAACCTTGAACTCGCCTGGGCTTCGGGCCAGGTCGGCAATCGTTGGGGGATCATGGAAGTGCTCCAGGACATCTGGGGTGACCCCTTTGTCCAGAGCCACTTCTGTGAACTGCTCGACATCCAGTTCCAGGCGTGGATCAACATCGTCGAATCAGCGCAGCGACTCGGTTGGATCGAACAGGACATCGACGCGAAGTCACTCGTCTCGGTCTTCTGGTCCTCGTCGGTGGGTCAGGTCATCACCGCGGGTTCGTCGCTGCTCAAGCTCTCGCCGGCGGAGAACTGCAGTTTCATCATGCGCATCATGCGCCCACCGAGCCGCCGGATCAGCTGAATTCAGCGCTCGCCGAGGCCTCGTTAGGCGCCGGTGTAGTACTTCTCGGCGACGCCCAGTGCTCGGTCCAGACGGGCCAGACCATCGCGTGCTTCCTCATCGGTGATCGTGCATGGCGGCACGACGTGGAGTCGGTTGAAGTTGGCGAAGATGAGCAGACCCTCGTCGCGACACGCGGTGATGATCTCGTTCATCGCGGGAGAACTTGAGCCGTAGGGGGCGAGGGGCTCTTTGGTGGCCCGGTCGCTCACCAGTTCGAGAGCGAAGAACACGCCTCGTCCGCGCACGTCTCCGATCAGGCGGTGCTTTTCCTTCAGTGCCTCGAGGCCCGGGGTAAAGACCTCGTCGCCGATGCGCTTGGCGTTCTCGACGACGTGCTCGTCCTGCATTGCTTCGATCGCGGCCACGGCCGCCGCGCAGGCGAGCGGGTGACCCGAGTAGGTAAGGCCCCCCGGGTACACCCGGTCGTTGAAGGTCGCACAGATCGCCTCGTTGATCACGACGCCACCCAAGGGCACGTAGCCCGAGTTGACGCCCTTGGCGAAGGTCACAAGGTCGGGCTTGACGTCCTCGCTCTGGTAGGCGAACCACTCGCCGGTGCGCCCGAAGCCGCACATGACCTCGTCGAGGATCATCACGATCCCGTAGCGGTCACAGATATCGCGCACGCCGGCGAGGTAACCCGCGGGGGGCATCATGATGCCCGCGGTGCCCGGGATGGTCTCGAGGACGATTGCGGCGAAGGCGCTCGGACCTTCGAACAGGATGGTGTTCTCGAGGTTCGCCAGGACGCGTTCGCTCTCCTCGCGCTCGCTCTGGGCGTGGTAGGCGCTGCGATAGAGGAAGGGCCCAAAGAAGTGCACGACGCCCGAGGTGCCGTGGTCGTTGGGCCAGCGTCGCGGGTCCCCGGTCAAGTTGATCGAGGTGGACGTCGCTCCGTGATAACTACGGTAGGCGGCAAGCACCTTCTGGCGCCCGGTGTGCAAGCGCGCGAGGCGCACGGCGTGCTCGTTCGCTTCGGTGCCGCCGTTGGTGAAGAAGACCTTGGCCGCGCCGTCAAAGGAATGGTCGAGGATGAGTTCGGCCGCCCGGTAGCGCTGGGGATTGCCGTACTGGGGCGCGAGGGTGCAGAGTAGGTCCGCTTGTTCCTTGATCGCCGCTATAACGCGGGGGTGCTGGTGGCCGATGTTGACGTTGACTAGTTGGGAGGAGAAGTCCAGGTACGTGGTGCCGTCCTCGTCGGTGACGTAGACGCCATGGGCGTCTCGAACCATGAGCGGGTCGAGTGATCCTTGCGCGGACCAGGAGTGAAAGACCGAAGCCTTTTCGCGTTCCTTGGACGTTAGTAGGGAACGATCGGTTGACATGACGGTCCTTTCGATGCTTCTCTTGGAACTGTAACGCACGCTCTGGAACGTTTAGCGAGCGCAAGGTGAGCGCGACGTGACTTCGCCTCGTTTTCCAACACGAGGCTGACGGGTTCGTCACCGAGAGGTCGCGAGCGCCTACGGGGCTGACTGGGCGTACCTCGACCAACTGATCCCATCGGTGGCCCCGATTCTGGGTGAACTCGCAGGCGCAGATTGGCTGGCTCTCCGGTAGCGAAGAATTAACACCGGGAGAATCGAGTCCAGTGATCCTGCGTTGTAGCATCGAGCACACGTCGCACTCGAATGGAGTCTCTTGTCACGCTGCCTGGTGATCCAACACGTCGAACCAGAAGGCCCGTACGCCATTGGTACCGCCCTCGAGGAGCACGGCGTTGAGGTCGACCTACGCCAAATATTCTGCGGCGAGGAGTTGCCCGACGATCTAGTGGGGTACTGCGGTCTCGTGGTAATGGGCGGCCCGATGTCGGTCACCAGCGACGCGGGATTCCCAACGAGGCGCCACGAGCTCGCGTTACTCGAACGGGCACTGCAGTTGCGCCTGCCCACGCTCGGCGTATGTCTGGGTGCGCAACTGCTCGCCCGGGCCGCGGGAAGTAACGTCTACGCGGGCTCGAGCGGACCTGAGATCGGTTTCGGCGTCGTAAGTCTGGAGAAAGCGGCGCAAGAGGACTACTTGCTTTCCTCGCTCGCTTCGAACCAGACGGTCCTGCACTGGCATGGCGACACCTTTGATCTGCCCCGGGGCGCGGTTCGTCTTTGCGCCAACGAGCTCTACGCGAATCAGGCCTTCGGCCTTGACGGTAATGCCTGGGGGTTCCAGTTTCATTTCGAGGTGGACCGCAACGCGGTCGCCGCGTTCGTGGACGCCTTCGAGGGTGAGGTCATCGCGTCGGGGCTGGACCCGCGCGACATTCTCGCCGAGACTCCCGAAGCGCTGGGTCGACTGGGCAATCTGCGCGAGCAGGTGAGCACTCGTTACGCCCTGCTCGTGGCGGCTTTTCAGCCAGTGGACGAGTCTCTCGCCCAGCGTTAGGTCGCTCGCGTCAATCCTCGGGACTTCGCCTTGTCCGTCGCTGCCGCTTCGTGGCACGGAACTGCCTATGTTTCGGGGCTGTGAAATATTGACAACTTGGGTTGTCTAAAAGACAACAACGCAGTATTGTCACGTCATGGCTCTTGGAACCGCGGTGACCCAGTTTGGGGAACGACTTCGAAACGCTCGCGCGCACGTCGGACTCACCCTCGAAGAGCTCGCCAGCGAAACGGGTCTTTCCAAGGCCCACCTCTCGCGCCTTGAGTCTGGAGAGCGTCAGCCTTCGCTCGCGGCCCTGGTCGATTTGGCTCGCACGCTGGGTGTACCTATCTCGCAACTCCTGGGCGAAGCCGATGGTCACCCCCAACTCTTGATCTCGACGGGTCAAGCACCACGCCACGAGGTCAACGGTCTTAGCATCGCCACCCGCAGTGGCTTTCCCGGTTCGTCCGCGATCGAGGTGCTCAACGTGCTCATCGCGCCTGAGCGTGAGCCGAGCTCACCCGCTCGCCACCAAGGCGAAGAGTGGCTTTACGTTCTCCACGGCACTTTGCTGCTCGAACTCGACGATGAGCCTCACATTGTTCGTGAGGGCGAGAGCGTGCACTTTGACGCGTTGCTTGCTCATCGACTCGCGGCAGTAGGCGAGACCTGCGAAGTATTGGTCGTCGCGGGCAAGGACTCGAGGAGTCTGCATGCACTTCACCACTGATCTCGCTTCAATGGCGGGCGCCACGCGCGACGCCGACGACGATCGTTTCGACCATTCGCGAACCAGAAAGGAACAACTGTGATTGAAAAGACCTTGGATGAGCTTGAGGCCACGGGAGAGAACTTCTCAGTGGACAAGTTGCTCGACGTGCGAGCTCGTACGCGCCGAGCCATTCACGTCATCGCCAGACAGATCAAGTCCGGCATGTCCGAGGACGACGCCAAGGACATCGCCAAGTCAACTCTTACTGAAATGGGTATGCGGCGCGGTTGGCACCACATCATCGTGCGCTGTGGACCCAACACCACCAAGGACTTCATGGAGCGCTCCGAAACCGGGGTCGTGCTCGGTGACAATGACATCTTCTTCGTGGACATCGGTCCCATCTACGAAGAAACCGAGGGTGACGGCGGCGACACGTTTGTCCTGGGCGAGAACCCCGACCACGCCCGCGCGAAGCGCGACGTCCGCGAAATATGGGAGAGGACCAGGGAATACTGGTTCGACAGCGGCGTCACCGGCCAGGCGCTCTACGAGTTCGCCGTCAAGACCACCGAGGATCTCGGTTGGAAGTTGAACCTCGACCTCTCGGGACACCGCCTCTCGGACTTTCCGCACTCGGCCCACTACGACGGCTCGATCGCCGACGTGCCCTTCGAACTACACCCCGATCGCTGGGTGCTGGAGATCGCGATCATTCATCCCGACAAAACGTTCGGTGCGTTTTACGAGGACCTGCTCTTGAAGGATCAGTCGTTTCCAGAATCGGTCTTCGCGGTGTAGTTCGACTCTTTCATTTACGACGTAACGTCACGACGAGTTGCTTGCCCTTACGAAGTTGTAAGGCGAGTGACTCGTCGTGTGTCGTTGCGATGCCGTAACACCACTTTGCGTCGCAACGTTTTGTATTTCATTCACCGTTTACAACTCGTATGCATCGTCGAAACATTGTCTTCGTACTCTGAGGTCGTAGTCAAGCATGCGGTGAGTTGAAGTTGGCGAGAGTTGAAGTGTTGTACGCGACGTCAAGCAAACACATCGCCGAGCACAAGGGACGTGATAGCTATGGCAAAACTCATGGAAAGCAAATCTGAAGAGCGAGCGGTGTCGAGTGGTCTTCGGTCCAACGCCCTCGGATTTCCAACAGTGTTAGCGCAGTCCATCGCGGTGATCTCACCGACGATGACGGCGGTGTTGATCATCCCGATTGCCTTCGCGGATTCGGGTCAAGGAACGTGGCTGGCGTATCTGTTTGGTACGGTGATGCTCTTCTTCGTGGTCTACGGTCTCAATCAGTTCGCACATCGCTCGGCGAGTCCGGGTTCGATGTACGCCTACACCGCACGAGGTCTCGGTCCGACCTCGGGGGTGCTTTCGGGCTGGTCGCTCATCTGGTCCTACCTCTTCATTGGCGTCGCTGGCCTGGCGGGTTTCGCGGTCTTCGCCCAGCAATTCATAGGGGCGGTGGGTATTCACGTCACCATCGCGCCAGTCCTGCTGTTCTTACTGAGCGCGGGTCTTTGCTGGTTCGTTGCCTACAAGGACATCCGGATCTCGTCGCTACTCACCCTCGCCATCGAGGCGTTGTCGATGGCCTGCATCCTGATCCTTTCGGCCATTGTGCTGTTCAAGCACGGCCTTAGCGTGGACACTACTCAGATCAAGTTGAAGGGCATGGACTTGCACGGTCTGAGTTTGGCGGTGGTGATCTCGGTCTTCTCACTCGTCGGCTTCGAGAGCGCTACGACGTTGGGTGGTGAGGCGAAGGATCCCAAGCGCAACATACCCAAGGCCGTCGGGGTGAGCCTGCTCATCGCTGGTGCCTTCTTCGTGTTCATGAGCTACGTCGAAGTCGCGGGCACGAGTCACCTGGCGACGCCGCTCAGCTCGATAGCAGCTCCGCTCAACGTACTCGCCAAGGTCTACGGCGTGAGTTGGTTCCGGGTGCCGGTGTCACTGTGTGCGATGATCAGCTTCTTTTCGCTCACGCTCTCGTGCCTCAACTCGGGTTCGCGCATCATCTATCCAATGGCGCATCACCGGGTCTTTCACTCGCACCTCAGTCGAACTCATCACCTGAACCGCACGCCCCACGTAGCGATCTCAATCTATATGGCGATCATCGTGACGGTGCCCTTGATCCTCGAGGCATTTACGAACCCGCTCACGATCTTCGGCGACGCGGGCACCCTCGCGGCGTTCGGTTTCCTGCTCGCGTACTTCATGATCACGATCGCCGCGCCGGTTTACTTGAAGAGGATTGGCGAACTGCGCGCGTCACACGTGGTGATGGCCGTGGCGGCGTGCGTGCTACTGCTCGTACCCACCATCGGCAGCTTCGTGCCCGTGCCGCCCTATCCCGTGCGGGTCTTTCCCTACGTCTTCCTCGCCTACATGCTGGTGGGATCGGGCTGGCTGTACGTGGCGGCCAAGCGCAAGCGCGGAATCCTCGCCGAGATCAGCGCGGACTTGGAAAAGACCGAGCCGAAGACGCTGTTTACGTTGGCACCCATCGACGAAGTGCTCGAGGACGAGCCCGAAATCGACGCGGCATCACTCTCGAGTTCGGTGAGTTCGGCGACGTCCAAGGTCGCCAATATGGCGTGACGACGAACAGGCTTTGCGGGTGGTGACACGCAAGTGACCCGAGCGAGCCGTTGAGCGACGAAGCTCCGACGGTTCGCTCGGGTCGACGTCGGCCTTGTTTCTCAGACCGAGATGGACTCGTAGAACTTCTTGAAGGTCGAAGCACCGGGTACGCGCTGGTTGACCTGATAGCCAACGCTCTCGGTGACGCGATCAGAGTTGAGCACGCGCCAGAGTCGCGTTAACGTGCCCCCGGACTGCACGGCGAGTTGGACGAGCAGCGCCGCGCTTAGGGAAACGCCGAAGGCGGTGAGTTCGTTGTCCGCGCGCCACATCTCGGCGAGCACGAACATCGCGGCCACGTAGGAGAACGAACCCATGGTGACCCCACGAAGGAAGTCGGAGGACCCATCAGCGCTGATCTCGCGACGCGTGAAGAAGGCCATCATCAAACTGGTGAGCGGAATGGCGTCGAGGATGCCCGACAAGCTTGCCCCGAGGCGACCGGCGAAGGAGATCAGCACGACCGTGAAGATCGTCGAGACCGCGAGGCGAAGTGCGAGTCGCTGTTTTCCGTTTTGGTGTTCGCTCGGCGTAGCGCGCGGCCAGAGCACGAGCGCCAGGGCGAAGCTGAGGATAGCGAGGACGGTTCCAAGGATGATCGAGACGTGGGCGAACTTGAGCAACGCCGCGACCAGGGCGAAGGCCCCGAGCGCGCCGAGCATCGAGCGAGTCGCGGAGAAGCGCTGGGCGAGGTAGGCGAAGGTCCACATCAGGGCGACCTCGGCGGTCGCGGCGATGAGCAGCGAGGCTGACATCGAGCGGGCGAAATTGACGCCGTAGTCGCGCCCGATGAGCCAGAGGAAGGGCAGGAAGAGCAGGGGGAGCCCCACGATGAGTCCGCCCACGGCGTGGCCGAACCGACGCTGGGCGAGCGTCCCGAGGAGCACCGAAAGAGGCGCACAAATTATGCGAAATACCAGGAAAACCATGACTACAGAGTACGAGCCTCTCAACCTCAAATGACTCGGACTCAGTAACCCTTAGGCCGTCTAAGACTCGTTTCATGAGGTAGAACTACTAGAAGGCCTTAGTTAACAAGGTAACGATGGGGAGACCACATGGACAGTATCGACCGCACCTTACTTATGGCTCTCATCGACGACGGTCGGCTCAGCTACCAGCAGCTGGCCAACGAGGTCCATCTCAGCCCCAACAGCACCGCGGACCGGATCCGCCGGCTGCGCCAGAGCGGCGTCTTAGTGGGCTTTCACGCGGAGATTGGCCTCGAAGCGCTCGGCCACTCGCTGCAATCTCTCACCGACATCAAACTTCGCGAATCGGTCGATCGACGTCAGTTCGAGCGAGATCTCGAACGCGTGCCCCAGGTGTTGAGCGCCATTCACACCACCGGCGAATTCGACTACCAGCTCTGGACCGCCAACGCCAACACCGACGAGCTCCAGTCGGTGATCGACGCCCTTCGCGAGTTGGGGGCTCGCGATATCCAAAGTCGCATCGTGCTGGGAGAAATCAGGTTCAACGCCGCTCGGCTGCTCTAGGAGTCAGAGACGGTGTGCAGGCGAATCCCCGAAAGAGATCACGAGGGGAGGATGAACGTTTCAATCGCCCGGGCGAAGCCTTCGTGGTCGTTGGTGGTCGTCACCACGTCCGCGGCGAGTTGGACCTCTTCGAGTGCGTTGCCCATCGCGACGCTGAAGCCTGCGACTTCGAACATCGAGACATCGTTGTGCATGTCACCAATGACGGCGATCTCATCGAGGTCCAGTCCGTAGGTCGCGGCCAAGTACTTCACGACGTGACCCTTGGTGGCACGCGCGTGGGTCACGTCCACGAAGAAATTCTGCGACTGACTTGCCGAAACCTCGTTCGTGAAGCGTTCATTGATCAGAGCGTTCGCCATCGCGATCGTCGTCGTGTCCTCACCGATGCCCACCACTTTCACGAAGCCACCGTCGATGCCGTGAAAGTTGGTGACCTGCGTGGGCTTGCACGAACATCCTTGGGACTCGTGCTCGATGTGGGGACCGTCTTGGTCGAGTACGTACCAGTTCTCGCCCTGGTAGGCCCAGATGTCCAGACCGTGCTGTGAAAGAAGTTCGATGATGGGCCCCGAGATATCCTGGGCGATCACCTTTTCCTCGATGACGCGCATCTGAGGGTCCACGATGAGCCCGCCGTTAAAGGCACCGAGCGGGGTGGCAATCTCGAGTGGATCGACGAATCGAACGAGGGCCCGGGGCGGTCGGGCGCTGGTGAGCGCGAAAATGATATCGGCGTCTCGTAACCTGGCCACCGACTCGATAGCGCGCTTGGTGAGTGTCTTGTCACTGGTGACCAATGTGCCGTCGACGTCGGAGAGAACGAGCTTGATGCCGCGACGGTTCGGGCCCGGGGCGGCGCCACTCACCGCGAACCTTCGCGGTGAGTGGCGCGGTGGAGACGGTTAGCTTCCAGCGTCGTGGTCGTTTCGCTTGAGGGCGCGATAACGCTTGATCAGTTCGTTAGTGGAGGAGTCGTGATGGAGTTCGGGTTCGTCGGAGGATTCGAGTTCGGGGATGATCCTCACGGCGAGCACCTTACCGAGTTCTACGCCCCATTGATCAAACGAGTCGACGCCCCAGATCGCGCCTTGGGTGAACACCACGTGCTCGTAGAGCGCGACGAGTGATCCGAGCAGACGCGGCGTCAGAACTTCGCAGAGCAGCACGTTGGTGGGCCGGTTTCCTTGCATCACCCGGTGGGCCACCACGTGTTCGGGGGTCCCCTCGGCGCGTACTTCCTCTTCGGTTTTGCCAAAGGCGAGGGCTTCGGCCTGGGCAAAGACGTTCGAGCTGAGGATGTCGTGGTGGCGACCGAGCGGGTTCAGGCTCTGGGCGAACCCGATGAGGTCGACGGGCACGATGGTGGTGCCCTGATGGATCAGTTGGTAGAAGCTGTGCTGGCCGTTGGTGCCCGGTTCGCCCCAGTAGAGCGCCCCGGTGTCGTAGTCGATTTCGCCGCCACGAAGCGTCACGTGTTTGCCGTTTGACTCCATGGTGAGTTGCTGGAGGTAGGCGGGTAGTCGCTTCAAGTACTGCTCGTAGGGCATGACGCCCACGCTGGGACAACCGAGGAAGTCCCGGTTCCACAGACCGATCAGTCCCATCAACACCGGCAGGTTCTTCTCGAGCGGCGCAGTGCGAAAGTGCTCGTCCATGGCGTGAAAGCCGGCGAGGAGTTCGGCGAAGAGTTCGGGCCCAATCGCGAGCATCGTGGAGAGTCCGATCGCTGAGTCCATGGAGTAGCGGCCGCCCACCCAGTCCCAGAAACCGAACATGTTCTTGGTGTCGATGCCGAACGTAGTCACGAGTTTCTCGTTGGTTGAGACGGCGACGAAGTGATGCGCGACGGCATCGGTGCCGAGCGCGCTCGTGACCCAGTCGCGCGCACTTTGTGCGTTTGTGAGTGTTTCGAGGGTGGTGAAGGTCTTGGACGAGATGATAAAGAGCGTCTCGTCGGGCGAGAGGTCGCGGACCGCTTCGACGAAGTCGGTCGAGTCGACGTTTGAGACGAATCGGAACGTCAGGTCGCGCTTGGAGTAGTAGCGCAGGGCTTCGTAGGCCATCACCGGACCCAGGTCTGATCCACCGATGCCTACGTTGACGACGTTCTTAATGGGTTTTCCGGTGGCACCCTTCCAGTCGCCCGAACGAACGCGGTTGGCGAAGTCCGTCATCCGCGCTAGCACGTCGTGCACCTGGGACACGACGTCCACGTCGTCAACGACGAGCGACGCGCCCGCGGGCAAGCGAAGAGCGATATGCAAAACGGCACGGTCCTCGGAGACGTTGATGTGCTCGCCCTTGAACATGGCGTCGCGACGGGTTTCGAGGCCTGACTCGCGGGCGAGTTCGAACAAGAGCGCCATCGTCTCGCTCGTGACGCGATTCTTCGAGTAGTCGAGATAGATCCCCTCGGCTTCGGCGCTAAATCTCGTTGCTCGCGCGGGGTCATTGGCGAAGAGTTCGCGAAGGAGGTGGCCCTTGGTCTGCTCGAAGTGTTCTTCGAGATTTCGCCACGCGTCACGCTGACGCAGTTCGCTCTTCATGGGCGGACCGTGACCACGTGGCGAATCAATTCCTCGCGAAGCTTCGAGAGCGATCCACGAGGCATGCTTGTGAGTTTGTCCATCGCGGAGAGAGCGTTCATGTTCAGTACTGAATTTAGGCGAGAAAGGTGTGGGTTCCTGACGGTGTGGTGAAACTCGATGAATTGTCGTCTACGGCGCTTTAATTCGTCCAACTCTCATGGGCTTCTAAGCAATCGTCACCCGGTCGTAATGAGGCCTCGTCCTAGGCTTGGGATACGTGTTAAAACTCTTGACGAAGGTCCTGCTCGCCGTATCGATGTCCTCGCTAGGGCTTCTGGTCATCTTGACCCCGACGTCGGGCGCCCAGACGGCGACCGCCTCGACCGGCTACGACATCAGTTATCCCCAGTGCGGTAAGACAATCACGTATCCCGCGGGCTTTGGCGTGGTGGGCGTGAATGACGGCCATCCTTATTCCACCAATCCGTGTCTGGCCAGTGAGATCACCTGGGCTCAGGCGACCACCGCCGGGGTTCCCGCGTTCTACATGAACACCGACAGTCCCGGTCCCGTCGACACGTCGAACTGGCCGACCACCTCGACCGGTCCGCAAGCCTGTTCGGGCGCCAATTCGCCCGCGTGCTCGTACGACTACGGCTGGGGAGCCGCCAAGGCCTCCTTTGCCGGCGCCATCAGCGCCGAGACCGCCAACGGCTCGGCGTCGCCCACGACCGCAGTGACGAGTGCGAACTGGTGGCTCGACGTCGAAACGGGCAATCACTGGGAAGCGATCGAGTCCGCCTATGGCACTTCGAGCGGATCACAAAACATCGATCAGTCGATGCTGCTGGGCGCCATTGCGTACTTCAGCAGCGTCGGGGTGAAGAATCTCGGCATCTACTCGACCTCCCAGCAGTGGCACACGATCACCGGCACGCCGCCCACCGCCTTCGCCACCATCCCGGCGTGGATGCCGGGCTACGCGTCGCTCGCCGCCGCCGAAGCCGCGTGCGCCAGTCCTTCGTTCGACGGCGGTCGCGTCACGATGATCCAATATCCAATGAACGGGCTCGACGGTGACTACGCCTGTGGGCTGATTAGCACGCCCGGAGCGGCGCAGGTCTCGGTCGCCTCGTCGGCGACGTACAGCCAACAACTCACCGTCAGCGGCGCGACGAGCCCAGTGACCTACGTCCAGAGCACCGGTTCACCGGACCTCGTGGTCTCGAGCACGGGACTGCTCACGACGAGCGGTGCCCTGAGCCCTGGCACCTACAGTGCGACGGGTTCGACGAGTGACACCAAGGGTGACGTCGGTCTCTTCAGTTTCATCTTGAGCGTCGGAACGATTACGCAATTGGCGCCGACGACGATCATCCTGAAGACCACGCAGACCCCGGGCTACTCGGTCCAACTCGTGGTCACTGGTGCTTCGGGCACACCGGTCTTCACTCAAAGCACCGGTTCACCGGACCTGGTGGTCTCGAGCACGGGGTTGCTCACGACGAGCGGTGCCTTACCCTTTGGGACCTACAGTGCGTCGGGCACGACGAGTGACTCGAGCGGGGACGTGGGCGTCTTCACCTTCGCCATGACGGTGGGACCGATCACCCAGAACAAACCGACGACGGGCTCGGTCGTGACGACCTCGTCCTCGACGTTCACTGCTCAACTGAGCGTGAGTCGAAACACTGGAGCGGTGACGTTCACCCAGAGCACCGGTGCCCCGAGCCTCGTGGTCTCGACCAGCGGCGTCGTCTCGACGAGCAGCGCGACCTTAGCGCCGGGTACGTACAAGGTGACCGGCACGACCACTGACACTGAGGGCGATCAGGGGACGTTCGTCTTCACCTTGACCGTGACTGCGGTGCCCACCACGCCGGTTGCTCCGGTGGTGCCCGCCGGTCCGGTCGCCCAGTACGTGGTCGGACACGCCGTCGCGGGTAGAACAGTCGTCCTTCAGATCATCGGCACCGGTTTCTACGGTCGACCGACCATTACGAGCCACGCCGGCACCTCCGCCTTGGTGTTGAGTGATAGTCGCACCGCGCTTCGAGTGCGCGTGAACGTCAAACCACGCTCACGCAATGGCATCTTTACCTTCACCATCACACTCTTAAACGGCAAGACCACCCAGGTGAAGTACAACCAACACTGAGCGAGGGTCCGTCAGAAGATTTCTCGCTTCCACACAATGGACCCAGGCAACGCACAATCGGAAGGGTGAAGAATTGTTCGTCGTCACAGTGGCGAGTGGATTGACTCGAACTCGGTGAGCCGGCCACGCCTGGATCCCTAGGCAATAATCTTGCGTTCGATAGCGTCCGAGGTTCGAGCCGCGCTTGTAGTGTTCGCTAGCGAGCGCTGCCTGCGATCATGCGTAAGGGGCCACTCGGATCGCGACGTCCGTTTCGGCCCTAGAGTCGAGGACAGCGCCTGTCGAGAAAAGGATCAGACCATGGATGACAGCATTATCTTGCAGAAGGTGAGCGACCTCACTGAAGAGGAAAAGGGTCTCGAGGAATCCCACGAGCTTGAGCCACTTTCCAAGGAGAAGTTGGCGCGACTTCGCGCGATTGAGATCGAGCTCGACCAGTGTTGGGACTTGCTGCGCCGACGCCGTGCGCGTCGCAGCGCCGGTCTCGATCCCGACGACGAAGGCCTGCGACCCGAAGGCGTTGTCGAGAGCTACGAGCAGTGACTCTGAGCGCCTCAGACCGTGATAGCGAGTGGTTTGTAGCGCAGCGCGTAGCTGAAGGCCAATATGTCGAGAAACGCGAAGGCCGCGATGACCAGTGGCACCGCGTGAATTCCGTAGGTCGCTACCATCAAGCTTTCGACGGCTGGCCCGATGATGCCGCCGCCCATGAGGAATAAAATGATGAGTGCGAGTCCGTTACTGTCGTGCGGACACAGGACCGTGTACCAGATCAGACCCATCGGATAAACCGACGCGAGCACGAGTCCAATGAGCGGGTACACGTAGGGCGCGACCGAGTGCGAGTACGCAGCGACGCTCAAGACAATGCACGAGGCGAGTCCGGCGAGAACGAGCGACTTATCTGAGAAGCGCTTGTAGAGCGGTCCGCCCATGGAACGCCCGAAGGCCATGGCCAGCCAGAAACCTCCCGTCGCCAAGCTCCCGACCGAGGTCGCGAATCCTTCGCGGTGCAGCTGGGACGCAATCCAACCAGACGTGCTCGTTTCGGCGGCGGTGTAGAGCACGTAGGCAATGATGAACGTGACCAGGATAGGTCGACGCTCGCGGCTGTAGGCCAAGCGCTCCTGAGCCATTGCATCGGCACTGAGCGGTGGCGCGACGATGCCTCGGTTGAGCGTCGAGAGCACGACGGCGAACACCGCGACGCCGCCGAAGAGCAACGGAAAGTTTTTCGGGTGCACGGCAAATACCAAGAGCGGCCCAATGACCGCACCGACGCCATAGCCAGCATTTGCGAGTGAAAGTCGGTGCGCGCGGCCCTTTAGTGCGGTCCTCGCGAGCACCGTATTGAGAGCGAAATCCACGCCACCGAAACCTACGCCGACGAGAAAGACGCCAACGAGGACGAGGTCCCAGTGGTTCGCGAGGGCGACGACCACTGCGCCGAGCGCGAGGCACGAGAGTGTGGCACCGATCACGACGTTGCCACGAAAGCGTCGCACGCCCGCCCAACCGAGAAGTACCCCGACGAAAGAACCCACGAAGTGAATGCTGAGCACGATGCCCGCCGCGGGCAGCGTGACGTGGAATTTCTGGGAGAAACGGATGAGCAGTGGACCATAGATCGATGCGGTCGCGCCAATCAGCACGAACATCGAACTGAGGTTCGCGAACGCGAAAGTTTTCAGCGTTACTTGGGTTGTGGGCGGCCCTGGGGCGAACGATTCTTCAGAGTTCATGACAATGGCTTCGGTTCAGCGTCGGGCGGGACGGTTTGCTGAAGCACTGCGCCTGACCGCTCGGTGGACATCTCTGCTGTGCACATCTGTGAAAATGATGCCAATGGAAGCTTCACGATCGGGAAACTCGCGCCGCGAGAGCTGTAGCGGTCGAATTTCGCCTTGGCGGGTGGCGCGCATTGCTGCTGGGTGTTCATAGCTGTCCTATTCTCGGCGAAAGCCCCTTCACGACTCTACGCACTGCGGGTTCGCGGGACGTTCGTTTCAGGTCGACGGCGAACGTGCGGCTACGGTTCGTCGCGGCGGCGACGCACGCGACCTACGGTGGTGCCATGAAGTTCTCGATAGCCCCGACTCGCCCTTCCCAGCGGGCCACGTCTCACTTCGGGACGTTCGCAACGTTGGTACTGGTTCTCGTTGCCTCCTTCGTACCGGTCACAAGTGCCGCGGGCGCCACCCAGTCGGCATCGCTCGCGGGCGTGACCGCGACGTTTACGTATTCGGGCACGTACCCCGAGGCGCTGCACCCACGCCTGACGATTACTCGTTCGGGAGCCGTGCTTTACGACGAATTGGTGCACTCGGTCTGGTGCGGGCAAGAGTGCTGGCCCGACACCATTTCGGCGAGCCGGAAGGTCGTCCACGTAGTGCGACTGAAAGCTCACGCGCAACCGGCGGTCGTACTGGACCTCTACAGCGGCGGAGCGCACTGTTGCTCCATCGAGCAGGTGTATTCCTTTGGTGCGACGTCGAGAACCGTACTGAAGACTGAACGGAACTTTGGCGACCCGGGCGTGAAGATGGATTCAATCGGCGCCGATGGCGCAGTGGACTTCGTGAGTGCCAATGACGCTTTCGCGTACGCATTCACGGACTACGCCGCGTCGGGCGTGCCGATACAAATCTTCAGTTTCTCGCACCACTACTTTCGAGACGTGACCCGGAGTTTTCCCAGTCTGATAGCCAAGGACGCCGCTCAGTGGCGAAGGGCTTTTGACGCGCAGGCGGCCACTCACTACCAAGACTCCGTGGGCGTCATAGCGGCCTGGGCCGCCGACGAGGACATGCTCGGACACGGCGCGGTGGTGAGCACGTTCCTCGCCGGGCAGGCGAGAGCGGGCCATTTGAATAGCGCGTTGAGCCCGATCGAGCCCAGTGGACGGCGCTTCGTAATCGCGCTGCGAGCCTTTCTTCGAAAGTACGGCTACAGCAAGTAGAAGTCTGACCTCGAGTCACTTTTCTGCGAGAAGTTCCTCTTTGGCCTCGTCGAGGGCCTTCAACTTGTCCGCCGGCACTTTGGGCGACTTTAGGTCCATCTGATCGATGGCGTCGACGATGATGCCACCTACGAGGGCTCGCAAGGCGTACTTGTGATCTGCCGGCACCACGTACCAGGGCGCCCAGGGAGTCGAAGTGGCGCTGAGCGCTTCTTCGTACGCCTGCTGGTACTCGTCCCAGTGTTGGCGTTCGGCGAGGTCGCTGGTGGAGAACTTCCAGCGCTTGGCCGGGTCGTCGAGCCGGCTGAGGAAGCGTTTCTTCTGCTCATCACGAGAGAGGTGCAGGAAGACCTTGACGATCCTCGTGTTGTTGCGGTGCAGATGGTGCTCGAAGTTGTTGATGTCCTCGTAACGGTCTTTCCAGAGTTTGGCCATGTTGCCGTCATCGGGTAGTTCGTGGGTCCGGTCGAGAAGTTCGGGATGGACCCGAACAATGAGCACGTCCTCGTAGTAGGAGCGGTTGAAGATGCTGATGCCGCCGAGGGCCGGCAGCGACTTCGTGCAACGCCAGAGGAAGTCGTGGCTGAGCTCCTCGGCGGAGGGCTGTTTGAAGGATTCCACACGACATCCCTGAGGGTTGATCCCCGACATGACGTGTTTGATCGTGCCATCTTTGCCCGCGGCGTCCAGTGCCTGGAGGACTATCAGTAATGCGTGCGTGCCGTCGGCCCACAGCAGGTCCTGGGCCTCGGCGAGTTCGCTGACGAAGTCGGTCAGGTCCTTTTCGGCGACCTTCTTGCGCTTCTCGTCCTTGTCCTTCAACCAGTCGGTGGTGGTCCTCTCGGTGCTTCGCTTGTTGAGGTGCGCGTGCTTTCCTGGTTCGACTCGTAGCTCTTCCAGTACCGCTTTGTTGAGTTTCATGCCCTTCTCCTTTGGTGAGTTGTTGCTGCTTCGTGCAGTGCTTCGCGCAGTACGCGCGCGATCGATCCGACTACGTCGCGGGTGGCCGCCTCAGGGCCGACCATTGCGCTGAGGTCGAGGAAGTGAAGGTTGTTGTAGCGCGCGAGGAGTTGCTCTTCGGCTTGGGCTTGGACCGACCCGCAGACGAGCAGCAGGGGAACGCGCCCTGCGGCCAGTGCCGCGAGGCCACCGGTCACCTTTCCCTCAAGGCTTCCCTCGTCGAAACGACCTTCGCCGGTGATGACCATGTCCGTCGCCTCGACGCGCGAGGCGAGGTCGACGACTTGCACGACGGCGTCGAGTCCCCCGACGAGCGAAGCGCCCAGGGCGGTGAGGGCACCCGGTATGCCTCCGGCGGCGCCGGTGCGCTCCAGGGTCTCGACGTCGATTCCCTGTTCGTGCAGGTACCTCGAGCGAAGTTCCGCGAGGCGTCCGTCGACGAGAGCCAGATCCCCTTCGCGCACGCCCTTTTGGAGGGCGTAGCGTCGAGCACCGCTGAATCGAGCGGTGACGTCGGTGGCGGCGATGACCGGCACTGGAAGTCCGCCGTGCTCGCACAAGAACTCGTAGCATCCAAGACCACCGTCGGAGGTCGCCGAACCGCCAAGGCCCAGCAATACCGACGTGGCGCCGAGTCTGGCGGCGGCGAGGATCAGTTCGCCGACGCCCGCGCTCGAGGCGGCGAGAGCCTCTTCGCCGGTGGGATTAGGTAGGTGTTGACGGCCCACCGCGTCGGCGCTCTCGATGACCGCGACGCGTCCCGTGTCGTTGGTCACGAGCGTGATGCTCGCGCTGACGGTTTCGCCGAGCGGGCCTCTTACCAACGCAGCGAAGTCTTCTCCGGAGAATGCCTCACGAAAACCCTCGCCACCGTCGGACATTGGTTGGCAATCGGGAACGTAGTCAAACTGTTTGAGGACTTCGGCGACGGTATCGCAGAGTTCCTTGGCCGACGCCGTACCGCGGAACTTGTCCATCGCCACAAGTATCCGAGAACGCGGAAGGGGCCACCAGGTGTCGGACGACGAACTCACTAGAGCGCCATCGATGACCGAGCTGGCGGCGTTCTTTGGTTGCGAACCGCGGACCCTCGTAACTGGTCGCACTCGGCTCGTGTGGTCAACATACGGGAACTTTAACAATCGATTTTTCGACGCATTAACAGTGCGAAGTTCTGCTCGCCGCAGTGTCGCTCACAAGTTCGGTGATCTTGTGATTCTCGCTCTTCCAATAACGCCGGAATCCGTAAGTGTCGAGGTCAGCGCGAATGGAGAGGTCTTGGGCCACGGTTTAGTGATTTAGTGCGCCCGCGGATGACGTCTGGAATTGCTAAGAGGTAATATGAGTGTTACCATGTTTTGAGTGTAACTATCAAAAAGAGGTGACCATCGTGAAGACTACGGGAAATCGCCGGTGGTGGGCCCTAGGTGCGGTGAGTCTGGCCGTTCTCGCCGTGGGTTTGGACGGCACCGTGCTCAGCGTCGCGCTGCCAACGCTCTCGAAGGCTCTTCACGCAACCGAGTCTGATCTGCAGTGGTTCACCTCTATCTATCTGCTCGTGCTGGCGGCTTCCATGTTGCCCGCGGGTCTGCTCGGTGATCGTTACGGCCATAAGAAGGTCCTGCTGATCTCCCTTGGTTTCTTCGGCCTGGGGTCGGCGGCGTCGGGGTACTCGACGTCGGTGGGAGAGTTCATGGCGGCCCGCGTGCTCATGGGGATGGCCGGGGCTGGGGTCATCGTGATGGCGATCGCCGCCCTCACGGTGCTTTTCTCCAAGGCGGAGCGACCAAAGGCGGTCGGCGTGTGGTCAGCGGCGAACTTCCTCTCGCTTCCCCTCGGACCGATCCTCGGGGGATGGCTTCTCACCCACTACTGGTGGGGCTGGGTGTTCCTGATCAACGTGCCCGTCGCCGTGATTGGTCTCATCGCCGGCGCGACGCTCATTCCCGAGTCGCGTCTCGTCCGTCGCCCTCGCGTCGACCTTCTCGGCGTGCTGACCTCGGCCGCGGGACTGGTGGCGTTGATGTACGGGTTGATCGAAGCGGGTCAGCACGGTTGGAACAACGTGTCGGCGCTTGTCTTCATCGCGACGGGTCTCGTGGTCCTGGTCGGTTTCTTCGCCCTCGAGCGGCGCCTCACCCGCGAGAGCGCGGGTGAGCCCTTGCTCGACCTCACGCTGTTCGAATCGAAGTCGTTCACGTGGGGCGTCATACTGGCGGCGTTCGTGGTCCTCGCCATGTTCGGGGCCCTCTTCACAATGCCCCAGTACTTCCAGGGCGTACTGGGCACCAACCCCATTGGTTCGGGCCTTCGCCTCCTCTCGCTCGTCGGGGGTCTGGTCGTGGGGGCGTTGCCCACGGCGCGACTCGTGCAATGGGTGGGCGCCAAAGTCGCCACCGCCGCGGGCTTCGTTCTCATGGCGGCGGGACTGTTCATTGGCTCGGCGACGAGTGCGAGCTCGAGTGGGATCTTCTTGTTGAGTTGGATGGCCGTGTTCGGTCTGGGCGTCGGCATTGCCGTCACCTCTTCGGCGTCGGCGGCGCTCGTTGAGCTGAAAGAGGAACGCAGCGGTGTTGGTTCCGCGGTCCTCCAGGCGGTCAACAAGACCGGCGCTCCCCTCGGCACCGCGATCCTCGGCAGCGTCATCAGTGCCGGGTACCTCGCACACCTCGACCTGAGGGGTCTGTCCGCGACCGCGGCGAGCCTCGTTCGCCAGAGCGTCTTCGGGGGAGTCGCGGTCGCCCAGGAACTGCACTCGAGGGCGCTGCTCGTCTCAGTGCGCGCGGCCTTCGTTTCGGGCATGGACCGGGCACTGCTCGTCTCGGGCGCTATCGCCCTGCTTGGCGCACTGCTGGCCGCGCTCTTTCTTCCTAAGACGAACTCCTCGCCGCAGTTGCGCCAAACTGGGAACAAGGAAGAGGGAAAGACCATTGGCACCAAGTAACGAGGCGACCCAGGGCCTTCGTGAGCGCAAGAAGGCCAAGACCCGCTCGGCGATCCAGACGCTCGCACTGCGTCTCTTTCGAGAGCAGGGCTATGACGCAACCACCGTCCAACAGATCATCGAAGAAGCCGACGTTTCTGAGAGTACGTTCTTTCGTTACTTCCCGACCAAAGCTGACGTCGTGCTCTTCGACGATTTCGATCCGGTCATTGTCGAGGCCTTCCGCCGTCAACCCAAGGAACTCAGTGCGATCAGCGCGTTCCGCCGAGCGTTCAGTGATTCCTTTCGCCAGTTATCAACCCAAGACGCCGACGATCAGATGGACCGGATGCGTCTCTGTCTCTCGGTTCCCGAACTGCGTTCGGCAATACTGGACCAGCTGGCGGGCACGATGGACTTGCTGGTGGGTGAACTCGTCGAGCGCAGCGGGCGATCACCGCAGGACGTCGAGGTACGGACGTTGGCGGGGGCGGTCGTGGGGATCGCCATCTCGGGGATGTTCGCGCTGGCCGAAGACCCGTCAAGGGACTTGCTCAGCTTGCTCGATGAATCCCTCGCCGCGCTCGACCAGGGTTTTGACCTGTGACGGGTTCGCAGTCCATCGCTCGGCGCCGCGCTGAGCGTGGGGTTCAGTTGGCGGGTGGAGAGTTCAGATTCGACTGGGACTCGCGAAGACCGTTGAGAGGTCCACCGGCTGAGTAGTAGCGCTTGCCAGCGACGAGTAATTCGTCGGCGGGGAATTTGGTGATCACCTCGCACCCGTCAGCGGTCACGACCATTTCCTCTTCAATGCGCGCCGCCGACCAGCCGTCCTTGGCGGGCCAGTACGTCTCGAGCGCGAAGACCATACCTTCTTCGAGGACCTCGGGGTGATCAAAGGAGATCATCCGACTGAAGATCGGCCGCTCCCAGATCGAAAGGCCCACGCCGTGACCGTACTGGAGGCCAAAGGCCGCCTCTTCGTCCGCGAAGCCGAACTCCTGGGCGCTCGGCCAGACCGCGACGATGTCCGCCGTGGTCGCGCCGGGCTTGACCAGGGCGATGGCCGAATCGATGAGTTCGCGGCACTTGGTGTAGGCGTCGCGCTGCGCGGAGGAGGCACTTCCCACCGCGAAGGTGCGGTAGTAGCACGTGCGATAACCATTGAAACTGTGAAGGATGTCAAAGAAGGCCGGATCACCCGGTCGGATGAGCCGGTCACTGAACACGTGCGGGTGAGGGGAGCATCGCTCGCCCGAGATGGCGTTCACACCTTCGACGTGCTCTGAACCCAGGTCGTAGAGCGTCTTATTCACGAGCGCGACGCACTCGTTCTCTCGCACGCCGGGTCGAAGGAAGTCGTAGAGGTCTTCGTAGGCGGCGTCCACCATCGACACCGCCTGGGTGAGTAGCGAGATCTCGTCACTGGTCTTGATGCGCCGTGCGGCGAGAAAGACCTGTTGTCCGTCGACCAGGCTGATGCCCTCTTTGGCGAACGCGCTGAGCACGGGCATCTCGATGACGTCCACCCCTACCGGCTCGTTCTGGAGGCCAAATTGGCTAAGGACCTCCTTCACCTTGGTGGCGACCGATCCCGCGCGGTCCGCGCCGGGAGGTATCGCGCCGCGCAGCGTGGAGATGCCCGCGCGTGCGCCTTCGTAGGGGGCTTGGGAACCGTCGGGCATCATCTGGACGCCGCTCAACCAAGGGTTGTAGAGCTGGTGATGGCGCGCGGCCGAGCCGAAGTCCCAGACAATGGGTTCACCACTTCGGGGAAGAAGCGCGAAGCGGATCAACTTGTCCATGGCCCAGGTACCGATGTGCGTGCCGGTCATGTAACGGATGTTGTGGAAGTCAAAGGTGAGCAACGCCCCCAGGTCGGACTGCTCCAGTTCGGCCTTCAACTTGTCTAGTCGGTTGCCACGCAGACGCGCCATGTCGACGCGTGCTTCCCAGTCGACTGCGTTCGTTCCGTTGGTGTGAATTCCCATGAAGCTTCCTCTCCTTGTAGTTCCCTAGTTCATCGACGGCGCTGGCGCAGCCACACGTCCAGTGACACCGCGACGATCAGAATCACGCCGGTGACCAGTGGGATGTAGAACGTATTGAATTGCAGCAAGTCAAAGCCATTCTGAATCAACGCGATGAAGAGTGTCCCGATCACCGTGCGAGTGACCGACCCGTCGCCACCCACGATGGACGTGCCACCGACCACGATTCCCGCGAGGACCGTGAAGGCGAGTGAGCTCTCGTTCGAATACGGCGTGGTCGTGAGTGTCTGGGCGAGACTGATCACGCCCGCGAGCGCGGCGGCGGTTCCACTCAACACAAAGGTCGTGATGCGAACGCGCGAGACGCGCACACCGGCGAGTCGGGCCGCCTCGGCGTTGCCTCCCGCGGCGAACACGTAACGGCCGAAGGTCGAACGCCAGAGGGTGAGTCCGAGGATCACCACCACCACGAGGGCAATCCAAATTGCGCTCTGCGCACCGAGGAAGTCCTGGGTCGCGAACTTGCCGAGTGAGGGACGGTCAAAGAGCGAATAGAACGTGTTGTTCGTCGCCACCTCGGCAATGCCCGCCACCACGAAGGACATGGCGAGGGTCGCGATCAACGCGTTGATGCGCAGATAGGCGACCACGAAGCCATTGACCAGTCCGACCACTGCTCCACAGAGCAGGGCCAGGATGACGGCGAATATGGGATTGCTGTGCAGGGCCACACCCGCGGCGACGTCTTCGGCGAGGACGAACGTCGCCGCCACCGAGAGGTCCAGACCACCGGCGATGAGCACGAGGGTGCCCGCCGCCGCGATGATCAGAATCGGGGCTTGCAGGTAGAGGATGTTGACAACGAGGTTTTGGCGGGTGAGGAATTGGCCATTGGCGATCGCGAGGGTGATGAAGAGGACGAGGAAGGGAATGAGGATCCCGGTCGTGCGCCACAGGCCCCCGAAGCGTCGCCACGAGAAATTCGCGGTGTCGAGCTCCGTCGGATTCAGCACGCCATTAGAGGCTTCCGTCATGTCCGTAACCTTTCTTGTCTTACTTAGGGCGCGGTGGCCGTCTCGGCGAAAGCCGCCTCGAGCACTGCTTGTTGGGTCATCGCCTCGCCGGTCAACTCAGCGACGAATCGTCCCGCGCGCATCACGATGATCCGGTGGGCGAGACCCAGCACTTCTTCTAGTTCCGAGGAGATGACCACGACGCCAAGTCCGGCGGCCGCCTGTTCGACCAGCACGTCGTAGATCATGCGTTTGGAACCCACGTCCACGCCGCGGGTGGGCTCGTCGGCGATGAGCACGCGTGGCTCGCAGAGCGTCGTTCGCGCGAAGAGGACCTTTTGCTGGTTCCCCCCGGAGAGTGAACTCACGGGCGTGCGCATGCTGGCCATTTTCACGCGCACATTCTCGAGGGCAATCGAGACGCGGTTTCGCTCTCGCGTGGGCGACACGATACCCAGGCGGCTCAAGACGTTGAGGTTGGCGAGACTCACGTTCTCCGAGATCGGGCGGCCCATGAGTAGCCCTTGTTCCTTACGCGACTCAGGGATCAACGAGATGCCCTCGCGCAGCGACTGGTGGGGATCATGGTGGGTCACGTCCTTGCCGGCGATGAGGATGGTGCCCGAAGTCACCTTGGACGCGCCAAAGAGTGCACTGGCGAACTCGCTTCGCCCTGACCCAACGAGGCCGGCCAGACCGACGATCTCGCCGGCGCGCACGCGCAGCGAGGCGTCGTGCACCCCCGGAGCGCAAAGTTCGTTCACCTCGAGCAGGACCGGAGATTCGCTCGGTGCCAATTGTTTGTCGGGAAAGGCCTGACCGAGTGAGCGGCCGAGCATGCCTTCGATCAAGGAGTTCTCGGTCTCCTGATTCGCCGGGCCGCTACGAATGACTCGACCGTCGCGCAAGATGGTGATGGTGTCGGCGAGATCGAGTACTTCGGAGAGAAAGTGTGAAATGAGGATGACGGTTCTGCCGCTCGCCGTGAGCGACCGGATCACGCCGTGCAGGGCGTAGACCTCGTGCATCGACAAGGCGGCCGAGGGCTCGTCCATGATGATCGTTGACGCGTCGCGCGAGAGCGCACGAAGGATTTCCAACTTCTGCTGGTCGGCGGTGACGAGAGAACCCGCCATCTGGCTCGCCGGCAAGCGAAAGCCGACCCGATTGACGAGCTCTTTATAGCGGCGTCGCATCTCGCGGCGACGTACGAAGCCCCACCGTCGAGGCTCGGCGCCGAGAAAGACGTTCTCCTCGACGCTCAGGTAGGGAACGACCGCCAGTTCTTGGGCAATGGTGACGATGCCGCGGTCCATGGCGTCGCGCGGCGAACGAAAATTCACTGATTCCCCGTTTACGAGTATTTCGCCTAGGTCGGGGCTGTGCACTCCCGAGATGATCTTGCCCAACGTCGACTTTCCGGCGCCATTCTCACCGACCAGGGCGTGGATCTCGCCTCGGCGGATCGTGACGGAGACCTCGGCGAGGGCGGGCGCCCCGCCGAAGCGCTTCGAGACGTTGACGACTTGCACGTCACCGTCCGTCGCGTTGCGGCGGGGCACTGCCTCTCTTGAAACATCGGTCACAAGTTCACCCAGACGTCAGTTGAGTCGCGAGTGTCACTGAAACCTTCCTACCGAACTGTCTCTAGGCCGTCCACTGCGGCGTGAACTGCTTCGCGTCAGACTTCGTGAGAAGTCCGTGGTCCGGCTCTGAGGCGACCGGGTCCAGCGCTCCGCTGTTCTTGCCTGTCTTGATGGCCTTTACCACGGCCTGGATTCCGAGCTGACCTTCACTCGCGGGGGCCTGAGCGGCGTCAGAGAACCAGCCGCCCGCTTCGACGCCCTGCTGAGCCTCGTAACTGGCGCCCCAACACACGAGCAACACCTTGCCGGTGTTGTACTCGTTGATGCTGGTGAGGTAGTTCTGTGCGCCCACGCAGCCCTGGTCCGCTGCCACGATGACGTTGATGCTGGGGTCAGCCGTCAGTTCGGTCGCCACGCTTGACTGGCCGTCGGGCACGTTGAAGTACGTTTGACCAGAGTCGTTCAAGACCGTGCCCGCGCTACCAAGCGCCGAGATGAACGCCGAGTGCACCGCGGTGTCCACCGTCGATCCCTGGATGTTGTACAGGTAGCCAATGTTGCACGTGGTGAAGGTCTTGCACGCGAGTGCCGCCTGCTGACCCAGTGTCTTACCAATCGCTGTCGGGACGAACACGACGTTGCCTGACAACCCCGCCACCTGCACCGCTGCGGTCGAAGCACTGGCACCAAGGATCTGGTCGATGTTCACGACCTTGATCTTCTTCTTGATCGCTTGCTTCACAAGCGGGATCAGGTTGGTGTTCTCAATCGGCTGGGTGATGATGCCCTGGTAGCCGCCTCCATTGATCACCGACTGCAGTTGGGTGTACTGCGTCTGCGGGCTGTTGTTCGCGTCAAAGACGACCAACTTCACCCCGTCAGCCGCCGCAGTGGTTTGAGCTGCTGCGAGCATTGGTGCGTCGTACGGATTGTTCACTGCAAACGACAGAAATGCGATTTTGATTGTTCTGTGTGTTGCGGCCTGAGCGGGACTTGCGCTGGCAACCGTGAGGCCCACCAACGTCAGTGCCGCGGCGCACAAGAACACGCTTGGCTTGCGTAGCAATGCTTTTGTTACCACTGAATCCCCCTTTAGCGAGTCACGCGCGCTCTGCGCGGACTCCTTGTTGTGCCTCGCGGCGAAATCCAAAACCGACGTTGTTCAGTACTGCCAATCACGAACACGTGCTTCGATCAAGATCCCCCGCGAAACCCCCCTACCAACTGCCTGCTTACTGTTCTCTGAAACTACACACTTCGAGGAAAGGTGTCAAGCCACATAGAACATTAACCAGTGCATGACACTCTGACTGAACACGATGTCGCCCGCCAGGTTGACGAAACGCGGTGCTCGTGACCTAAACCAAGCAACGTGATCGCACGCCCAAGAGCGCGTCGACCAAGAAGAGGTGGAGGTTTAGTCGTTCTTCTTCCACGCCGCGTCGCCCGCGTCGTAGGTCGTGTACGTGTACGGGTTCTCGTGGATCTTGCGCTGGGGCACTTCGGGGTACATGCCCTCACGCCAGGTCTCGTCACCCAACTCGGATTGAAGAAACTCAACCGTCGCGCTAACCGACTCGCGAGCCTTGGCGAGGCTCGAGTCCACGAGGGCGTGCTCGTGCTTGACCACGCGTCCGTCGATGACGACCGTGTGCACGTCGCCGCGTCCCGCTTGGAAGACCACGTGGCCGTAGGGGTTGACGATGGGGAACATGACCGGCGAGTCATCGTTCTTAAGGAGCACCACGTCTGCGCGCTTACCCACTTCGAGACTGCCGATCTTGGCGTCGAGTCCGAGCGCCTTGCTACCGCCGCGGGTGGCCCAGTTCACCACTTCCTCGCAACGCAGTTGTAGGTGGGTGACGGTCTCAGCCTTGTTCTGGGCCTCGAAGTGTTCGCGTACCCGGTCCGCACCCACGGTCGAGCGCATCGCGGCGAAGAGATCGCCGCTGAACCACACGCTGGTGTCCATGGACATCGACACCGGTATGTCGTACTGACGCAACTTCCACGACGAAGGGTAGCCCTGGCCGGCGCTCTCCTCACTCTCGGTCGACACCGACGCGGACCCACCGGTCGCGGCGATGCGTTGGTAGGAGTCGTCCGAAAGTGAGGACGCGTGGACGTAGATCGTGTCGGAGTTCATGAATCCGTGCTCGTGCATGAGACGGATGCTGTCGTCGCCGGTCGCTCCCCAGACGCCAGCGTGGGTGGTGACGGGCACGCCCAGCTCGCGCGCCACTTCGAAGGCCGCCTTCTCGGGGAATTCTGGATCGCCCGTGACGTCAAAGGCCATCTGGAAGCCGAGCATGTCGCCGCGCCCGTCGATGCGTCGGCGGTGAAAGTCGCGGAACTCGGGACTGGCGGACCACTCCCAGGGGCCCGCCTGGATGTTGCCGTACGCGAGGACGAAGCGCCCCGGTACTTCCTCGAGTGCGTCGACCGCCGCGTCAGCGTGCTCGACGGTCTGTAGACCATGGGACCAGTCCACGGTCGTCGTCACGCCGGCGTCGATGGCTTCGATTGCTGAGAGCAGGTTGCCCGCGTAGATGTCTTGGGGACGGAAGGTCTTGCCGTGCTGGAGGTAGTACCACACGAAGTATTGCGAGAGGGTCCAGTCCGCGCCGTAGCCGCGCATCGCGGTCTGCCACATGTGCCGGTGCGTGTCGATCATCCCGGGCATGATGATGCCGCCGCGCGCGTCAATCTCGAGTGCGTCGTTGGGCGCCTCGAGTCGCGGACCGACGGCGCTGATGACCCCGTCGACAACCAGTACGTCGGCGTCGTGCAGTACCTCAGTGGCGTTGTTCATCGTCAGCACCAGGCCATGTCGAAAGACGATCGGCCTGCCGTTCTCGAGTGACGCTCCCGTCGAACTCACTGGACCCTTGCTCATTGTTCCCCCCAAATCGAACTCGTCGAGTGTTCAGCGGATTGTAACACCGGGAGCAGATTGTCAAGGCCCACTTTACGGATGAGCCATTTCGCGGTACTGACCTCGACGCAGTCGCCAGGCGCGAGAAGTGCGCAAGTGACGTACGCCGTCGCGCCAAGAGGCTCGCTTCTGACCGGTCTTCGTTTCCCGCAAGCCTTTTCGCCAGCTTGGCGAATTCTCGCCGCCGTCGGTTCGCCCAGAAGCTACCATCTCGTCGCCACGAACCCGAGTGACGGGTCGCGCCGTACACCGAGATGAGATATGTTCGACAGAACTGAACAACGAGAACGAGGGGGACAGGCGTGACAACGTCGCAGACGAAGGATGGGCGCACCGCGGTCGTGGTGGGCGGCACCGCCGGCATTGGGATGCAAGTCGCGAAGACCCTCGCCCAACGCGGTCACGTGTACTTGACCGGTCGAACAATGGACTCCGCTCAGGCCGCCGCGCACGAGATCGGTCTGGGAACGACACCGCTTGCGCTCGACCTCAGCGATCCCGAGTCTATTGCGAGCGCCCTTTCGAGCGTCGAAGAGGTCGACGACCTCGTTATCTCGGCGATCGAACGCGACGCGAACAGTGTTGCCAACTACGACATTCGTGGAGCCATTCGTCTCGTCACGTTGAAGCTCGTTGGCTACACCGAGACCGTTCACGTACTGCACGACCGGTTCACGCTGCGGACGTCAATCGTATTGTTCGGTGGGCTCGCCATGGAACGTCCGTACCCAGGTTCGACCACCGTATCTACGGTGAACGGTGGCGTTATGGGACTCGTGCACACGCTCGCGAGTGAACTCGCGCCAGTGCGCGTGAACGCCGTGCACCCGGGGATCATCGGTGACAGTCCTTTCTGGGAAGGTAAGGACAACAGCAACGTCATCGCGCGTACACCACTCGGGCGCCTCGTGACCATGCAAGAGATTGTCGACTCGGTGCAGTTCTTGTTAGACAACACTGGCGTCAACGGCGTGAACCTGGCCATGGATGGTGGGTGGCTCCTGAAATGAAGGCGGCGGGCGCGATCAATACTCCTGATGAAGAACCAGAAATAGCGAGGTCCTATGTACTACGTCACTAAGATTGACGACGGGTTGGCGACCACGCCACTGCACTACCTGGGTTCGTGCGAGCACTACGCCGAACAGCGACTGATCAACCGATCGACCGGATCACCCCATATGGGTGTATCCATTGGTCACCTAGCACCGCGCGGTTTCGTTGAGCCCGTCGTGCACTCCTTTGAGGTGAGCATGTACGTGTTCTCGGGACGTCTCGCTCTGACCATGCAGGGCGCGACGACGCTGTTGTCAACGGATCACTGCGTCGTGATCCCCATTGGCACGACCTACAGTCTTCACTCGTTCGACGAACCGGTTCGCTGGCTGCTCGTGAACTCGCCTTCCGAACTCGAAGATGGTCGGCGCCAGGACACGTTCTTCACGAGGGAGAAGATGGAGGAGTTCGACGCCGAACTACCCGACGTCCGTGATCCGCGCAATCACCACGCGGTGCGCTTTGACGCCGCGTCGATGGACCTGCGCGCTCTCGCGGGTGGCACTGACGTGAACGCGCCGACGACCTCGCCCAGCATGGCGACCGCGCTGCTCGCTTACAGCGGCATTGGGGTGCGCATGCTCATTGACCAACGCGTGGGAGCGCAGTTGCACACCATGTTCGTCGTCGACTACCAACCAACGGCGATTGCGCACCCCCACGACCATCCCTTCGAAGAGACCTACGTTTTCGTCGAGGGCGAAGTGCACGCCTTGGTTGACGGCGATGAATTGGTACTGCATCCGGGCGACGTACTGTGGGCGGGGGTCGGGGCCGACCACGGCTTCGAGAACCGGAGCAAGGGGCTCGTGCGTTGGATCGAACTACAGGCCCCGCAACCTCCCGTACAGCACTCGTACCGTTTCAGTCGTGAATGGGAGCATTTGGCCCAGAAACTGCACGGGGAGCGTTAGATTTCACGCAGGGAATGAGACGATTGAACGCTGGTCGAAGTCGACCGGCGAAACAGACGAGACGAGAGGGCCCGCAATGGCCGTTAAGGGACGAACCTCGGGAGACGCCGGCGAGCGCGTTCGCCTAAAGCGCCCGGCTACTGGGGTCACCGCGAGCGACGTGGCGCCAGAGCAAACGCCGTCGGCGGTTGCGAGCGAGCACAACGGTTCGGGTGCGGTGGGACGACGCCTGCGGGCTCGCCGCGAGTCGTTGGGCATCTCTCTACGCCAGTTCGCCCGTGACCTCAACGTCTCGGCGTCTTTTATCTCACAACTCGAGACCGGCAAGGCGCAACCATCGGTCGCGACGCTCTACGCCATCTGCACGGCGCTCGAGATGTCGATTGACGACGTTTTCGACGTGGAGCCCGAAACCGTCCATGAGGTTGAGTCGACTGAGGAAGTGGGTGGCGCGATGTCCCAGAGCGCCAGTCTTTTCGCTCGATCGGCCGAGACTCAAGGGACCGACGAAGGGGCGCCGAAAGGTCGCTCGCGCGCTGAGCGAGGGCGTCGTTCGCCCGTCGTGTCGCCTTCGCAGCGACGACGCATCGTTCTCGATTCTGGCGTGACCTGGGAGAGGCTCTCGTCGACATCGAAGGCCGACTTCGATTTCGTTTTTGTGCGTTACGACGTGGGGGGAAGTTCCAATAGTGAAGGGCTGCTCATCCGCCACGAAGGTACCGAGTGCGGCTACGTCCTTCGCGGGTTGCTCGAGGTGACACTGGGCTTCGAGACCTTCCTCATGAGAGCGGGCGACGCGATCTCCTATGACTCGAGCACGCCTCACCGTCTGGCGAACGTCGGTAACGAGCCGGTGGAGGCAATCTGGTTTGACGAAGGTGGTCACAATGATCAGCCGTGACCGGGGAGCGGCTGGTTCGCGACTGTTAATATTCATTGCACAGTGAGCGTGATCGGATAGTTGGGCGATGAATGCAGACCCCCTGATGGGCGGCGACGAAGTGGATGCGACGACGCTCGGGGCAAAGATTCGTGTGGCGCGAGTGGCCCGTGGCTACGGTGTACGCGAACTGGCCCGTCACTTGAATTGCTCGGCGAGTTTGATCTCCCAGATCGAGCGCGATAAGGCGAATCCGTCGGTCAACACGTTGTACTCGATCGCCAGCGTCCTTGGCATCACGGTCGACTCGATGTTCGAGGCGCGAGACGACGTCGAGAATCCCAAGAGTTCCAAGGCGTTCCAAGCCGGTCTCGGGAACACCGGGGCGCAGGGGATTCGCATCGGGGCTGTGTCTGGATCGAATGTGCAGCACAAAGAAACGCGGCTCGCGATCAATCTCGATCACGGCGTGCGTTGGGAGTTGCTGACTCCCACGCCCGAGCGCAACAACGAATTCATGGAAGTTACGTATCCGCCTGGCTCGAGTTCGGCACCTCAGAACGAGTTCGTTCATCACAGCGGCCGAGAGTTCGCGTTGATCTTTGAGGGCACGCTGAGCGCACGCATTGGCTCGGAGGATCTCGTGCTCGGACCCGGTGATTCGCTGACCTTTGATCCAATGACGCCCCACCGATTCTGGAATGACGGACCAGCGCCGGTGCGCGCGGTCTGGTTCGTCCAGGACCGCTGGACGCCCGGCGACTAGACGGTATCGAAGAGTCGCGCGTGGTCGAAGGTCTGAATACTTCGAGCGCGAAGCCCACGGTTGGCGTACTCGGCATGGGCAATATGGGTCGCGCGCTCGCGGCGAGGCTGCTCGAGCAGGACTATGAGGTCTTCGTTTGGAACCGGTCATCTCGCGACCTTTCGGTCTTGTACGGATTAGGCGCCCATCTCCTCACCACGCTCGTCGGGTTATGGACTCACGTGCAGGTCGTGATCACCTTCGTCGCGGACGACGCCGCGCTACGCACGGTGTGCTGCGGGCCCGAGGGTGTGCTCAGCGCGCCAGTGGAGGACGGACTTCTCGTCGATATGTCCACGGTCTCACCCAAAGTGTCCGAGGAGATCGCCATCGCCGCGTCGAGCGTGGGCGTGGCGTATCTTCGCTCGCCCGTGAGTGGAAACCCCCTCGTGCTCGCGGCGGGCAATCTGACGTTGGTGGTGTCGGGACCCGAACCGGTATTCGAACGCGCGGGTGAACTCCTCTCGGCGATTGGCCCGACGGTGCTGTACGTGGGCGACGGCGAGCGGTCGCGGCTGGTGAAGCTCGCCATCAACGCCGGCCTCGCGATCACCACCGAGCTGCTCGCTGAACTCGTGCTACTCACCGAGCGCTACGGGCTCGACCGCGCCACGTTCCTCGGCGTGCTCGGCCAGTCGGTGCTGGGTTCGCCCTTCGTGCGCTACAAGACCGAAGGGCTTAATGAGCGTAACTACGCGGCGACGTTCACTACGGCGCTACTCGCCAAGGACTTGCGTCTTGCGCTCGATCTGGCCGATGAGGCTGAGTTGACCTTGCCCACGGTGGCGCTCGTCTCCTCGCTGGTCGAAGACGCCCTCGATGGCTACGCCGACGTCGACTTCGCGGCGTTGCTGCCTCGTCTGCAACGGGCCCACGGTCACGATCCTGATATTGCGCCTACTTCGGCGTGACGACCAGTGGTGAACTCCTAGGAGTTCATTGACTTGTGAACCGTCGTGACGATGCGTTCGACTGACGGAATCGCCAGATCCTCTAACACGTCAGCCGCCGGCAGAGGGATGTGCGGAGTCGTGATACGCACGATGGGCCCGTCGAGGTCATAGAAGAGCTCTTCGGCGACGATCGAAGCCAGTTCGCCTCCCCAGCCGCAGAGCCTCGGGTTCTCTTCGACCGTGAAGAGTCGTCCCGTCGCGGAGACTTCGCTCAGAATCGTGGCGGTGTCGAGGGGTACGAGCGAACGAACGTCGACCACGGTGCAGTCGATGCCGTTAGCGGCGAGTTCCTCGGCCGCTTGGAGGGCTCGAGGCACCATCATGCCCAGTGCGACGATGGTGGCGTTGGTTCCTTTTCGCACGACCTTCGCCGAGCCCAGGGTGTCGACGATCTCGCCGTCGGGCACTTCCATCTTCGTGGCGTAGAGGCCCTTCGCCTCGAGGAAGATGACCGGGTCGTTGTCGCGCACCGACGCCGCCATGAGGCCCACCACGTCGAGGGCGTTCGCGGGAACGACGACCTTGAGCCCGGGGATCATCATGGCCCAGTTCTCGACCGCCTGGGAATGCTGGGCGCCGAAACGCAGACCGCCTCCGTTGCCCGAACGGATCACCAGTGGAAAGGACAGTTGACCGTTGGTCATGTAGCGACTCTTGGCGATCTCGTTGGCGACGATGTCCCAACAGACCGCGAAGAAGTCGGCGAACATGATCTCGGCGATCGGACGCAGCCCCGTCATGGCGGCACCCATCGCGGCTCCGAGGATCGCCTGCTCACTGATGGGCGTGTCACGCACGCGTACATCGCCGAACTCCTCGAGCAGACCCACGGTGCCTTTAAAGACCCCGCCCGCCGCGCCCACGTCCTCGCCCAGCATCACGACGGACGGGTCGCGGCGCATCTCTTGGGCGATGCCCCTCGCGATTGCCTCGCGGTACGTCAGTTGCGCCATGCTGCACCTCCGTCAGCCCATACATCCTTTAATAAGAGATCCTCGCCGGGTATGGGACCCGCCTTCGCTTCTTCGGTTGCCAACTCCACTTCGAGGCGTACCGACTCGTCGATTGCGGCGAGCTCCTCTTCGGCGACGCCCGCCTCGAGAAGTCGCGTGCGATAGAGCGGAAGGGGGTCACGCTGCATCCACTCCGCGATCTCCTCGTCGGGACGATACTTACCAGGGTCGGCACGTGAGTGCCCACCGTGCCGGTACGTCTTAGCTTCGATGAGACTTGGTCCGCCGCCCGCTCGCGCGAGCTCCACGGCGTCGCAGGCGACTTGGTAGACAGCGTCGGCGTCGTTGCCGTCGACGATGATCGACTCGAGTCCGTAGGCGCTGGCGCGGTCGGCGGCGGGGTTCACGACGGCGGTTACCTCGCTCGTGCGCGTGTACTCCATCCAGAGATTGTTCTCGCACCAAAAGACCACGGGCAACGACCAGATCACGGCAAAGTTGAGTGCCTCGTGGAATGCCCCGATATTGGTGGTGCCGTCGCCAAAGAAGCAGACCGCTACCTGATCGGTCCCGCGATACTGTGCACTCCACGCGGCGCCACAGGCGATCGGCAGGTGTGCGCCGATGATTGCGTACGAACCCATGACACCGTGTTCGACGCTCGTCAGGTGCATCGATCCGCCCTTGCCGGCCATGAGACCGTTCGCGCGGCCCATGAGTTCGGCGAAGACGGGCGTCATTGGTACACCGCGCGCCAGTGTGTGCGCGTGTCCGCGATAGGTGGCGAAGGTCCAGTCGGTGGGACGCATTGCTTCGGCGACTCCCGCCGCGATCGCCTCTTGGCCGATCGAGAGGTGGCTTGTTCCCTTGACGTAGTTCTCTAAGAAGAGGTCGTACGCTCTCGTCTCGAATTGGCGAAGCGCCACCTGGGTGCGATACATGTGAAGTCGCGTCTCTAGATCCAGCGTCGCCGGCGCCTTCGCTTCCTTCGTTGCCATTGCCCTCCTCATGACTCCATACCGCACGGCGCCGACCTCTGCCACACCACCTGGTGTCGGTTCGGTCGCCTATGTTTCATAGAGACTAACATTTCGTTTAGTGTTGCCTAACACCTGGGTGTTGTCAAGCCCCGTTTAGGAAGGGAACTTCACCATGAGCGACGTCAAGATGCCGCAACTCGGCGAGACCGTCGCCGAAGGCACGGTGGCGAAGTGGTTCAAGCGACCTGGCGACGCGGTAGTTAAGGGCGAGCCATTATTCGAGGTGTCCACTGACAAAGTGGACAGCGAGATTCCAGCCCAGGCATCGGGCGTGTTGTCGGCGATCCTCGTCGCCGAGGGTGAGACAGTCGATGTCGGCACGGTGCTTGCGGTGATCACGAGTGAGAACGACGCACCACCCACTTCGACTCCTCCGTCAGCCCCTTCGCCTGCTCCTGGTCGTGTCGCGCCTCAGAGCGCTGACGGCACGGTGAAAATGGCGCCAAGTGGTTCGGTTTCGCTTTCGCCGGTGGTGCGAAAATTGTTGGCCCAGCACGGACTTGACGCGTCCGAGGTGACGGGCACTGGGCCTAGTGGGCGCATCACCAAGGATGACGTCGAACGCCACGTCGCAAGTACGTCGCTCGCGAGTCCAATGTCGAGCACACAGTCGCCCGTCGTTCGCCGTCTCCTCGAAGAGCATTCGCTTGATGCGACGTCCATTGCGCCATCAGGTCCTAACGGTCGTCTCACGCGTCACGACGTGGAAGAGCACATTGCACAGGGTCAGCCGGAGCCCGAGCGGAGCGCTGACGACGACGAGATCGTGCCCTTCACGAGGATTCGAAAGGTCACCGCCGAACACATGGTGCGCTCGAAGGCCACTTCGGCACACACGTTGATGGTTCGAGAAGTCGATTACGAGCAAGTCGAGCGTGTGCGTCGACGCGACGGTTCAAACTTTAAGGAAGAAGAGGGATTTTCGCTCACGTACCTGCCCTTTAACGCCATGGCGAGCCTCTTGGCGCTGCGCGAATTCCCTTACCTCAATGCGTCGGTGGGTCATGACGAGTTGGTCGTGCATCGAAGGATCAACCTTGGAATTGCGGTCGATCTCAATAACGAGGGTCTCGTCGTGCCGGTGATCAGGTCGGCCGACCAACTCAACCTTCGAGACCTTGCCAAGTCCATCAACAACGTGGCGAAGGGCGCGAGGGACTCGACATTGGGCGTGGATGACTACGCGCGGGGCACGTTCACCATCACCAATCCGGGCCCCTTTGGAACACTGATCACTGGCGCGGTGATCAATCAACCACAGGTCGCCATCCTTTCGACCGATGGCGTCACCCGGCGACCCACGGTGGTGACCAACGACGAGGGGGAGGAGTCGGTCGCAATTCACTCCAAGGGCATGCTCGCCCTGACCTTCGATCACCGGGCGGTCGACGGTGCCTACGCGGCACGCTTCCTCCAGCGCGTTGCCGCGATTCTTGACGAGCTGGATTGGGGCTCGGTGCTTTAGGCCAGCACCAGCAAATCGATGATTGTAGAGATTCTGCTCGAGTTAAAATCGTAGTGTTCTAGCGGAATTTCCTTGTTCTGGGCGCCCAGCGTCCGTGCTCTCTCCTTGGTAGAGCCCGGTGGTCACTCACGTGAAGGTGGCGTGAATGACCGTGGCGCAGGGTTCAGTCAAGAAGTGGCGTACTCGGTGGAGAATCTTGTCGACCGATCCTGGCCAGTGTGCCGGGGTCGAAGCTGCGTGCTAGTACGCGAACTTTATGGTCCGAGTTTTGATTTGCGCGATAAGGTGCAAGCGTCGCTCCAGACCCTAGGTGACAACTTTTTTCCCTAGGAGACTTGGCATGAGAGACGATCGAAAATCGCTCAAATTCGCTGCTGCATCATCGAATTGGACTGAACATCACTGCACGCGCAAACACGCGCATCACTTTGGCTGCCCGCCCTCAGCCCGACGTCGCACCAGATGGGCAATTCGCTGGCAGCGGTACGTTCGCATATTCGCTATGGCACGCCACGGCGTGAAGCTTGACGACATTGGCTAAAGTGTTCGGTCTTGGTGCGCCTGGTCTTGGAGAATATTGGTGCGCCACCCGGGTCTCGATCCCGGCACCTTGAGAGTGTTTCCTGAACGTCCAGGGATATCCATGAGCGTCCAGATTTGTTGGCTCGAGATGACGACCTGACCTTTTCCAGGGGCTCCCCAGGCTCAACAAAGCGACGGCGCTACCGACGAGCAACCCAATGGAAGCGACCCAAGTGACGTGCTCCCGCTACGAGTGGCGCGGCGAACTACCTCGACTGGTCATGGCTAGACCGTGCGTTTTCGCTCTGGCGGTGCTTGCGTGTTCGTAGTGCGACACTGCCCATCAGCGAACCGAGACCAAGGGCGCCGAAGCCGAGCAATATGAGTGGCGAAAGGCCCGTGGCCGCGGTGCCGCCTTCGCCGGTCTTAGGTGCACCCTTGGGGATCTTCGGTCCCGTGGTGGTCGTCACTGGATGGTGGCTTCCCGAAAGAGTCGTGACGGTTGTTCCGGGAGGAGTCGTGCCTGTTGATCCCGGCGTTGTGCCTGTTG
>Ga0302319_10002215_pt1 | contig 42481 bp, 40 predicted proteins | sample Bog_T0_2_FD_203319 | JGI IMG/M metagenome (GOLD analysis project Ga0302319, IMG submission 203319) | Peat permafrost microbial communities from Stordalen Mire near Abisko, Sweden - Bog_T0_2 | ecosystem: Environmental > Terrestrial > Soil > Wetlands > Peat | place: Sweden: Abisko, Stordalen Mire...
ATCGACGAAGCGCTGTACCAGCGCGGGGTTCTCCGCCACGGTCTTCGTCCGTGCCTCGATCAGCGTCGAGTAGGTGGAGAAGCCGTGGTCGGCCAGCAGGTGCACGACGGGCCTGAAGCCTCCCTCCTTCTCGACGTAGATCGGCTCCACCACGGCATACCCCTGCTGGATCGCGCGCGGATTGGCGAGAAACGGACCCAGGTTGTAGTTGTAGGGTTTCAGCGCCTCGTCACTGAAGCCGTAGGCGCTCTTGAGCCATTGCCACCACGTGAACTGCGCATCCTTGGCGATCAGCACCACCGGTGCGCGGCGCAGGTCCTCGAAGCGCTCATAGCCCTGGCCCGGGTGCGCGATCAGCGCCTGCGGGTCCTTCTGGAAGATCGCGGCGACGACCACCGTGGGGATCCCGTTCTTCAGGTTGTCGAAGCTGTGCAACAGGTTTCCGGTCATCAGGAAATCGATCCGGCCGGCCGGCAGCAGCGGCCGGTTGTTGACCGAGGGCCCGCCCTGCAGGATCGTCACGTCGAGACCGTACTTCGCATAGGTCCCGTCGGCCTGGGCCTGGTAGAACCCGCCATGTGCCGCCTGCGCCTTCCAGTTGGTGGCGAAGCTGACCTTGTCGGGCGCGGTGGCGCCCGCGCGGGCGACGAGGACCAGCAGGGCAAGACCGGCGGCAAGGGACATGAGCGGGCGCATTCGATTCTCCGGTTCGGGATTTCAGCGTGTTTCGGAAGTATGCCATCGACCGAGCAGCTGCCGGGACAGCCAGTTGCAGCCGATGAAGATCGCGACGCCGGTAAAGACCAGCAGCGTCAGCGCGGCGAACATCTTTGGCGTCTCGGTGCGGAAACTCGCCTCGAGGATACGCGACGCGAGACCCGTCTCGCGCCCCGCAGCGCCCGCCACCATTTCGGCGGTCACCGCGCCGATCAGCGACAGGCCGCCGGAGATCTTCAGCCCGGCCAGAAAATAGGGCAGGGCGCCCGGCGTCAGCAACAGCCGCAACCGCTGCAGCGGCGTCGCCCGGTACAGGCGGAACAGGTCCTTGAGGTTAGGCTCCGCCGCGCGCAGGCCGAGCAGCGTGTTGGAGAGGACCGGGAAGAAGGCGACGATCCACGCGCACAGCAGCAGCGCCGCCGTCGTGCTCTCGACATAGATCAGGATCAGCGGCGCGATCGCGACGATCGGGGTCACCTGCAGCACCACTGCGACCGGAAACAGTGCGACCTCGAGCGCCGGCAGCAGCGCGAACGCCGCTGCGATCAGGATCCCGCCGGCGCAGGCGAGCGCCAGTGCGCCGAAGGTGATTTTTACCGTGAACCACCAGCTCTGGCTGAGCGAGGCCAGGTTATCCCATAGCGTTGCGGCCACGAGGCTGGGGGCCGGCAGCGTGTAGGCCGGAATATGCGCCAGGCGCACCAGCGCCTCCCAGGCTGCCAACAGCCCGACGAGCGTTGCGATCGGCAGCAGACGTCGCATCATGCGGAGCGCTCCAGCGCCGCGGACAGCTCGCGGCAGAATTCCTGGTAACGCGGGGTGAGGCGGAACGCGGCTGATCGCGGCAGTGGCTCCTCGAGCGTGAAGCTTGCGGTGACGCGGCCCGGGCGCGCGCTCATCACGACGACGCGCTGGCTCAGGAAGGCGGCCTCGAACACGCTGTGGGTCACGAACACGACGGCCATCTGCTCCTCCTGCCACCACTGCGAGAGGTCGGCGCCGAGTCGCGTGCGGGTCATTTCATCGAGCGCGGCGAACGGCTCGTCCATCAGCAGCAGCCGCGGCCGCGTCACCAGCGCACGCGCGATCGAGGCGCGCATCTTCATGCCGCCGGACAGTTCCGCCGGCACCGCGTCGCGAAAGTCATCGAGCCCGACGTGCCGCAGCATAGCCTCGACCCGCGCGTCGGCCTCATGCCGCGAGGCGCCAGCGAGGCGCAGCGGCAGCCAGACGTTGTCGAACACGCTCGCCCAGGGCATCAGCGTCGGCTCCTGGAAAACGAAGGCCGTATCGGCCGCTGCGTGCGCGAGTGCCGGTGCCCGCACGGTTCCGCTGGTCGGTGCGTCGAGGCCCGCGAGCAGCCGGAGGATTGTGCTCTTGCCGCAACCGGAGGGACCGAGCAGCGAGACGAACTCGCGCGGGCCGACCTCCAGTGACACGTCGTCGAGCGCGACCACGCCACTCGCAAAGCGCTTCGAGACATGATCGAGGTGGATCGGGGCAGGGGCTTGGGTCATTCCCGGCGATTATGCCGAGTTTCGGGCGCTCAGCCTTGAAAAATTGCCAAGCCCTGGCGCATCCCGCGACATGCCGCAAAGCCATGAAATCCGTATTCATCAGTTACGCCTCTGCCGACTCAGCCGTTGCTGCGGAGGTTTGCCGGGCCCTGGAATCGGCCGGGATCGGCTGCTGGATCGCGCAGGCGATCGGATCGCCGCATGTCCTGCGTGAAGTGGAACGGGCGAGCTCGAAGAAGCGCACGGTCCTGTCGGTCAGGCTCGATGTCGCGACGCTGCCGCCGGAGCTCGAGCATTTCCTCAGTGCGAATCATTGGCTGGATGCCACAGGCGGCCCCGTTGAGCGGGTGCTCCCCGCCTTCGTCGAGGCGGTGCGGCTGGATCCGAAGTTCGCGCTCGCCTGGGCGAGCCTTGCGCATCTGCTGGCGCAGGACAATGCCAACCGGGGTCTTGTGTTCCGGCGCGGCGACCTGGCCGCGAAAAACGCTGACGACCGGCACGCGGCAATGGACTGGGAGTACGCCTGGCAGCAGGCGCGCAATGCCGAGCGCGCGGCGAGCCTCGATCCGCTGGGACATGCCTGGACGGATATGGGATTTGCCCAATGCTATGGCGGCAATCTGGATGCGTCCCGGCAGGCCATGCAGCATGCGCTGGAGCTTTATCCCACCGAGTCCAACGCGCATTTCCGTTATGCGAATGTGCTGCTGCTGGCGGGCCACGCCGATGACGCTGCGGCGGTTGCCAGGCAGGAAACCCTGGAGCCGATGCGCGACTTCGGCGTGGCGCTGGCCCTGGATGCGCAGGGTCACCATGCTGAGGCGGAACAGGCAATCGGGCGGATACAGCACGCCTGGGGTGCGGCGCTCGCGTACCAGATCGCTTATTTTTATGCCGCACGCAATGATCGGGAACAGACCTTCTCATGGCTGCAGAGAGCCTCGAGGCAGCATGATGGCGGGCTGACCAGCTTGAAGGTGGATCCGCGCTTCAGCAGGCTGAACCTGCCGCCAGGGCTGGTTCAGCTGCGGATGCTGATCGCGATCACGAGGTAGATCCACATCGCGAGCAACACCAGCAGGCTGGCGAAGAAGGCCGGCATGCGCTTGCTGAGCCGGTTGCCTCCGATGTGCACGAACGCATGGATGAAGCGCGCCGCGAAGTAGGCCCAGGCGAGCAGCTGCATCGGCAGGCCATCGATGTGCGTGACCATCGCGGCGAGGCAGGCCACGTAGAACAGCACCGGGGTCTCGAACAGGTTGGCGAGGTGGCGCGCCGGCTTCTTGATCGACTCCGGCTCCTCCTGGCCCTGGTACAGGCGGAAGTACACCAGCGAGACGCGGCCGTCGCGCACGGCGGCGACCCGCGAGCGGAACAGGATCACCAGCACGGCGAGGGTCAGCAGCACCAGCGCGAACATCGGGTAGATCATCGCAATCTCCTCCACTGGCGTCGCCGGATGGCGACAGGTGAGCGTGGGTGCAGAAGTCCCCACGTCCCCGATGCTAGCCAATGCGTGACGCGTTTAACACCGCCGTCGCGTCCGGCTACATAACCTATGCGCCGTCTCCTGTCCCCGGGGTGGAATATGCGAATCGATCTTGCCATGCTGCTCCCGGGCGCCTTGCTGCTGACACTGTCCGCCTGTACCCCCGGCTCCACCAACACGGCGGGCACGACGACGGATGCCACGGTGGCCCCGCCGGGCAACCCGACGACGGGAGGATCCGGCACGACCGGCGGCGCGAAGAGCGGGGTCGGCCAGCAGGGGGGCGATGGCGCCGTGGCCGCCGGGACCCACGATTCCGTCGTGGCGACGCCCTCAGCAGGCGGGACCCTGCAGGTGGCCGTGGGCGCCTCCCAGACCGTCAGTATTGCCTTCGATTCCAGCGACGCACAGCTGATCACCGGCTTTGCGATCTCCAATCCCACACTGCCGGCAGGCTGGAGCGGACCTGCAGCGCTCGGCTGCAATGCCGTGAGTACCGGCAGCGGCTGCGTGCTCAACATGACCTATGCACCTACCGCTGCGGCCAGCGGTTCGCTGACGCTGAACTACGTCTACATCGACAATGCCATGGTGCCGGTGGCGCCGGGCGGCTCCGTGATCATTCCCTACGCCGGCATCGCGCAGAACAGCATTGCTGCCACTGTCGCGCCCCTCGGGCAGGTCACCGCGCCGGCCGCGGGCGGGCGGCAGTCGGTCATCGTCAGCTTCGCCACGGACGACGGCCAGGCGGCAACGAACTTCAGCATCGCGGCAGCGGCTTCGCCGCCGGGGTGGAGCGGGGGCGAGGCAGGACTGTCCTGCAGCGTCGTCAGCACCGGCAACGGCTGCCAGATGGTACTGCAGTTTGCGCCGACCGCAGCCGGCGGCGGCACCCTGACGCTGCCGTATACCTATCAGGATGACTCCGGCGCGGCGCGCAGCGGCACGGTCAACATCCCCTATCTGGCGAGCGGCAGCGGCAGCGTCGCCGCGATGCCGACTCCGGCCGGCGAAGTGGCCGCGACCGTCGGCGGTGCCGGCCAGCAGGTTGCGGTCAGCTTCACGACCAACGACGGCAGCACGGCAACCCGGCTGCAGGTGTCGACAGATCTCACCCGGCTGCCGCCCGGCTGGACCAGCAAGGCCGGCACGTTCTCCTGTGCCAGCGTTGCCGGCGCCGCGGGCTGCCGGATGCAGCTTGCGTATGCCCCGACGGCCATTGCGAGCGGGACGCTGACGCTCAACTACTTCTACCAGGACGGTGCCGGTGCCGAACAGGGCGGCGCGGTGAACATTCCGTATGCCGCGACGACCAACGACAGCGTCATCGGCAGCGTCGCACCGGCCGGCCCGATCGTGGCGGCCGTCGGCGGCGGCGGGCAGGCGGTGACCGTCACGTTTGCGACGGACGACAATCAGCCGGCCACGGGATTCCAGCTGACATACGACCTCGCTGCGCTGCCGGCGGGCTGGACCAGTGCCGCGAACGGCCTGGCCTGCAACGCGGTCAGTACTGCGGGCAGTTGCCAGCTGTCGCTGCTGTACGATCCGGGCGCGGCGGGAAGCGGGACCTTGAGCCTCGGCTACAGTTACCTCAACAATGCGCTGGCGGCAAAGACCGGTAGCGTCGATATCGACTATCGCGGCACCAGCGACGATGTCGTGATCGCTCGTGCGGATCCATCGCCACTGGTCGTTGTTGACGGCACATCGCGCGCGGTCGTCGTCAGCTTCACGACCGACGATGGCGCGCCGGCCAGCGCGCTGGCCTTCACGTCGGCGGCGACTTCGCTGCCGCCAGGGTGGAGCGTGGTATCCGGGGGCGGGGGCTGCGCGAGCATCAGCGGCGGCGTGCCCTGCGAGCTGGTACTGGCATACGCCCCGCAGGCCACCGGGGTGGCGACGCTCACGTTCGGTTACAGCTACATCAACGATGCGGGTTTCGCGCGCACCGGCACGGCGTCGCTGCTCTACGCGGCCGTCGCCGCCCACCCCTGACATCGCCCGCTGCCGCGGGCATTTGACAGTCATTTACAGTCTCCCGGCGCTTTCCTGACATAATGTTCGGGTGCGAAAGGTGCCGTGCACATCAAGTCTGGGCGGCGCCGGACGACCGCCTCAGTCCGACAGCGGACCCCCAACACTATTCTCAGGAGTACCGCATGGATTTCAGGATCCGCATGATTGCCGTGAGCGCTGCGCTCATGTTCGCAGCCGCCGTGAGCGCCCAGGTGCCCGCCGCGGCACCCGCCGGATCGACCGGGCTGTGCAAGGACGGTAGCTACTGGACCGGAGCCACGAAGAAGGGTGCATGCCACGGCCACAAGGGCGTCAAGGACTGGTACGCTGCGCCCGCCGCTGCCGCTGCACCCGCCGCGGCCGCCGCACCGGCTCCTGCCGCGACGCCCGCTGCTGCACCCACGACCCGGGCCGCGGCGTCCGCGGCGACGGCGGCGCCGGGCGGCGGCGCGGGCCAGGTCTGGGTCAACACGGCGAGCAAGGTCTATCACTGCTCCGGCGATCGCTGGTACGGCAAGACCAAGGCGGGCTCCTACATGAGCGAGTCTGAAGCGCTCGCGCAGGGCAATCGCCCCGACCATGGCAAGAGCTGCCATTAAGATCAGCCGGGAACCGGCTATTTCAAGGAAGTTACGATGAACAAGCGATTGATGATTCTGGGTATTGCCAGCCTGGTCCCGGTGGCGGGCATGTGCGACGACGCGCCGCCTCCGCCGCAGGACACCTGGACCGGCAAGGGCCAGGCGGGCTATGTCTCCTCCCATGGCAATACCGATTCGACGGCCGCCAATGCGGCACTCGATACGGCCTACTACGATGGAGCCTGGAAGCACGCGCTGCATCTCGGCGGTCTGTACGGGGTCAGCGGCGGCATCACCTCCGCGGAGCGCTGGGACGTGATGTGGCAGACGAACTATGACGTGACCAAGGACCTGTACACGTTCGGCAATGCGCACTACACGCACGACATGTTCAGCGGCTTCGAGTACCAGGCAACCGCATCGGCGGGTCTGGGGTACAAGTTCATCAACACCAAGGCCACGCAGCTGGATGCGCAGCTCGGCGTCGGCTTCACCGACCTGCGCCCCGAGGACATCACCAAGGACTCGGCAGGCGCCGTCACCTCGCGCACGCTGGAGCCCGGCAAGTCGGGCCTGGCGATCACCGCGGGGCTCAACTATTCGCAGGCGCTGACCGACACGACGACGCTGTCCGACAAGCTCGCGGTCGCCTATTCATCGTTCGATACATTGACGACGAATACGCTGGCGCTCGGCGTCAAGGTCTCGACCAAGCTCGCCCTGAGCCTCGGGTACACGGTGCAGAACAACAGCAATCCGCCGGGAACGCTGAAAAAGCTCGACACACTGACGACGGTCAACCTCGTCTACGCATTCTGATCAGATAAAAAAAGGGGAAACACATGGGATTACTCGACGGTGTGCTCGGCGGAATCGTCGGCGCCGAAATGGTCTCGGTCGTCAACGGACTCATCGAGAAGCATGGCGGCGTGCAGGGTATCGTGGCGCAGATGGAGCAGCAGGGGCTGGGCCCGACGGTGCGCTCCTGGGTGGGTCCGGGCGCGAATGCTGCAATCTCGCCGGAACAGGTGCACCAGGCGTTCGGTGCGGACACGATCCAGGCCCTGGCCGCCAGGGCAGGGCTCAATCCGCAGGACGTGGCACAGAAACTGGCGCAGCTTCTGCCCCAGGCCGTCAGCAAGCTGGCGCCCGGCAGCGCCGCCTGAATCGCCGCAAACCATAACGACAGGGAAGTAAAGAAATATGAGCATCGGCAGCGAGTTCAAGGAATTTGCGATGAAGGGCAATGTCGTCGACCTCGCGGTCGGCGTCATCGTCGGCGCAGCGTTCGGCAAGATCGTCTCCTCATTCGTCGCGGACGTCATCATGCCGCCGCTCGGGCTGCTGATCGGCGGCGTCAATTTCACCGACTTCGCCGTGAAGCTCGGCACCGACCCGAAGGGGGCACCGGTGGAGCTGAGGTACGGCTCGTTCCTGCAGACCGTGTTCGACTTTCTGATCGTCGCGTTCGTGATCTTCATCGCGGTGCGCGGGATCAACAGGCTGAAGCGCCCGGAGCCCCCCGCAGCCGATGCGCCGCCGCCGCCGCCGCCACGCCAGGAAGTGCTGCTCGAGGAAATCCGCGACGCACTGAAGGCCCGCCAGCCGGGCTAGTTGAGGCTGCCCGCCTGGCGCGAGAACGCGTTGCGGGTCAGGTTCTCCGGGCCGCCGACAGCGGCCGCGACGTCGTCCTCGATGCGAATGCCGCCAAAGGGCCGCAGTGCCTCGACGAGCGCCCAGTCGATGTGCGCCCGCCGCTCATCCGCATGCGCTTTCGCCAGCAGCGAGTCGATGAAGTAGATGCCTGGCTCGACGGTCACGACGACCCCGGGTTCCAGCATGCGGGTCAGGCGCAGATAGGGATGCCCCGGCGGCCGCGCACGTTCGCCGCCGCCCGCATCGCCCATGACCCCGCCGACATCGTGGACCTGCAGCCCCAGCAGATGACCGATTCCATGGGGAAAAAACACGCTGGTCAGCCCGCGCTCGAGAGCGTCCTCGCCGCCAAGGTCGATCAGCCCGATGCGATGCAGCACGTCACCCAGAAGCCGGTGGGCAGTCAGGTGCACTTCGCGGTAGTCCCGGCCGACGGTAATTTCCCCGCACAGCAGCTGCTGGGCCTCGTCCACGGCAACGATCAGGTCGGCAAAGAGTCCGGCATCGGCCGCGTAGGTGCGAGTGATGTCCGAGGCGTAGCCGCGGTACTGAGCACCGGCGTCGATCAGGAAGGAGCGTAGCGGCTGCGGGACGTCGCGGTCGAGGTGATGGTAATGCAGGATCGCGCCGTTGCCGTTGTAGGCGATGATGTTGTTGTAGGGCATCTCGTCCTCGCGCTGCTGGCAGGCCGCAAGATAGCTGAGCTGTGCAGCAAACTCCGACTTGCCGGCACGAAATGCGGCAAGTGCCGCGAGGTGGCCGCGCGCGCCGAGATCGCTGGCCCGCCGCAGGCACTCGAGTTCATAGTCGGTCTTCACCGCACGCTCGTAATGCAGCCGGCGCAACAGTTCCGGCGGGTTCAGCGTCACGGACTCCTGGCCGCTGAAGGCTGCAGGATCGCCGACGAAGGCTATGCGCCCCAGGTCCGCCCAGTGCGCGGCCGCGTCTGCCGCACTCGCCAGCGGCCGCACGTCGAGCGACGCGGTCCACGGGGCCGTCGGCAGGGCTGCGGCCTTGTGCCAGAAATCCTCGGGTCGGTGGAACAGCAGCTGCGGCGTCTTGCCCGGCACGTAGATCAGCACGCTGTGCGGGTTGTCGGTCACGGGCACCCAGGCCTTGAAGTGCGGGTTGACCTTGAACGGGTAGTCCTGATCGTCGAGGAACTGCGTCGGTGCAATTCCCGCGTTGATCACGAGGGCGTCGTAGCCGGTCTCAGCGAGGATCCTGGCGCTACGCTCGGTGAGTACCTGTATATGTGCGGGGTAGAGCTGATCCAGCGAGTCGTTGGCCACAAATCCTCCTCAGGCATGCCTGCATTCTTAATCCAAGCTTAACGTGCCTGGGGGTCCGGCGGCCAAAATAGATATGAAATTCGCGTAAAACCCTCTAAAATCCCCGACGATCACGTGGCCCGGGCCCAAGATCCGATTCCTTGTGCCAGTTTTATCACTCAATAATTATTTGGGGTATCGATAGATGAAGACCAAACTTAGCTTGTGCGCGATTGCCGCTGCGTTCGTCCTCAGTGCTTGCGGCAGCAAGACCGAGGCTCCTGCCGCCGCCGAACCGACTCCTGCCCCGGCCGCCGCGCCGATGGCCTCGGATGCCTCCGCGGGCTCGATGGCTGCCTCCGATGCCTCCTCTGCGATGGGCGCCGCGTCTGACGCGATGGGCAGCGCCGCCTCGACCGCGAAGCCGTAATACGCTTCCGGGCAGGCATCTCACCGGCCCGGGCGAGCGCACATTCGGTGCGCTTGCCGGGGCCGCGTGCTCGTCCCGCGTAAGTTAGCGCCGTCCCATGCTGGTCAGCATCAGGGACTGCAAGTACTCCAAGAAAGATCGCCACTGGATCGAGTACGTCTATGGCGAGTACCTCGAATCCCTGTCGGACCTCAACACCGGCGCCTTCCGGCAGCTGAGTGACAGTCCTCCGCAACAGGACGAGATCTTCGCGAACTGGTTCGCCAACGACCTGTCGCACCCGCTGGTGATCATGCAGGAGCCGGACCCCGTCGGCTTCGCGCTCGTGACGCGTCCGCAGGTCGCAAGTCGCGGCGAGAAACTGCCTGACTACGTCATGGCGGAATTCTTCATCCGCAAGCAGTACCGCCGCTGCGGCGCGGGACGCAGCGCCGCCGCTCTTATCTTCGACCGGTTTGCCGGAGAATGGGAAATCCTGCAATATCAGCGCAACCAGGGTGCTGTCGCGTTCTGGCGGCGCGTCGTGGCCGATTACAGTGTCGGCCAATACACGGAAAAAACGAGCCATGGCGAAACACGCCATCGATTCAGAACCCGGCGGCATACGGCAGGAGGCCACACGCATAATGAGTAAAGGCACGACCACGCAGCCACGCGACCCTTCCGCGGATCTGCCGGAGACCCACACTCAGGTCCAGCGTGCCAACGCGAACGTGCTCGCGTTCGGATTCGTGCAGAAGCTCGCATCGGAGCTGTCACAGGGCGAGCTCGAGCTGCCGTCGTTCCCCGAGATCGTGATCCGCGTACAGCGCGTCCTTGCCGACGAGGATGTGCCCCTCGACAAGGTTGCCCGCGTGGTCGGCTCCGAGCCGGCCCTTACCGCACGCCTGATGCGCATGGCCAATTCCGCCGCACTGAATGCGTCCGGCAAGGTCGTCACGGAACTGCGCACCGCCATCAACCGTATGGGCTACGAGATGGTGCGCAGTGCCTCGGTCGCGTTCGCCATGTCGCAGATCCGCTTCAATGAGTCGCTCGCCCCGATCAGGAACGAGCTCGACGACCTGTGGGAGCGCAGCATGCTGGTCGCGGCATTCGCGCTGGTGCTCGCGCGCAAGTGCACGAAAATCAGTCCCGAGGAGGCCATGCTGACCGGCATGATGCATGGCATCGGCAAGCTGTATGTGCTGACCCGCGCGATGGACCAGCCGGCGCTGCTCAAGGATACCGAGACGATGCATCAGATCATGACCGAGTGGCATCCGCAGATCGGCAAGGCGATCCTCGAAAACTGGGAATTCCCGGAAGTGGTCTCGCAGGCTGTCGGCGAACAGGGCGATCTCGATCGAGGCAAGATCAAGGTGGCAGATCTCAGCGACATACTGATGGTGTCGATCGCGATGGCCCCGTTGTCGACGGACCCGGCGGGGGCGCAGCTCGCCATCCGCGATTTTCCCGCGACCAGGCGACTCAACCTCACCGAGGAAACGACGGTTGCCGTGCTGCAGGAGTTCGCCGCCGAGGTCAACGAGATCTGCAGCGCACTGGGATCCTAGGGCCGGTTCGCACTCCCCAGCACGGCGGCGATCGCAGCCGCCAGTATCCCCGCATTGTCCGGCATCACGCCGGCGAGATTCATCCTGCCGTCGGCGGTCATGTACACATGGTGTTCCTCGCGCAGCCGCGCCACCTCGGCGGCGGTTGCGCCCAGCAGCGAGAACATGCCGCGCTGCGTGCGCAGGAACCCGAAGTCCCCGGCGCCCGCGGCGCCCAGCTGCTCCGCCAGCAGTGCGCGCATGCCGGTGATGCGTCCGCGCATCGCATCCAGTTCGCGCTGCCAGAGAGCCCGCAGGTCCGCATCGCCGAGGACCCCCGCCGCGATCGCGGCGCCATGGTCGGGCGGCATCGAGTAGATGCTGCGCCCGATCTGCAGCACATGGCTGCGCACGGCCTCGGCCCGCGCGGGGTCCGCAGCGACGCAGATCAATGCACCCACACGTTCGCGGTACAGGCCGAGATTCTTCGAGAAAGAGACCGCCAGCAGCGCTTCCGGCACGCTTGCGAGCACCCGGCGCACGGCCACTGCGTCGGCTTCGATGCCGGCACCGAAACCGAGATACGCGAGATCGAGGAACGGGATCAGGCCCCGCCGCTGCATCAGGCTGATGACCTCGTCCCATTGCACTGCGGAAAGGTCCGCCCCGGTGGGATTGTGGCAACAGGCATGCAGCAGCACGACATCGCCGCTGGCCGCTCCCTGCAGGCAGTCGATCATGGCCCCGAACTGCAGTGCATGCGTGGCCGCGTCATAGTAGGGGTAGCGCTGGAGTGCAAGGCCTGAACTGCCGAGCAGCGGCACATGGTTCCCCCAGGTCGGATCGCTGACCCAGACGCGCGCCTGCGGCGCCGCGGCGCGCACGAGCTCGGCGCCCACCCGCAGCGCGCCGCATCCCCCGGGAGTCTGGACCGTTACGGTGCGGCGCCCCAGCACCGCCGGGTGCGTGTCTTCAAGCACGAGTCCGGTCACCGCGACATTGAACTCCGCCCGACCCGCCGGGGCCACATAGGTCTTGGTGGTCTGCGCGGCGAGCAGCGCGCCCTCTGCGCGGCGCACGCACTCGAGCACGGGTGTGTTGCCGGAGGGATCCCGGTAGACGCCGACGCCCAGGTCCACCTTGCGCGGATCCGCATCGCCACGGTAGCGCGCCATCAGGCCGAGGATCGGGTCCTCGCGCAGCGTGGAGAGTTCGCTGAACATGCCTTCAGCCGGCGTTCTTGCGTTCGATGTCGATGAAGCGCAGGAACTCCGCACGGGTGCTGTGATCGCTGCGGAAAGCGCCCAGCATCTTGCTGGTCACCATCGAAACGCCCCGCTTGTGTACGCCGCGCGTCGTCATGCACTGGTGCGTCGCATCGATGACGACACCGACGCCACGCGGCTTCAGCACCGTGTTGATGCACTCGGCGATCTGGGCCGTCAGCTTCTCCTGGACCTGGAAGCGGCGCGCGTAGCCCTCGACCACGCGTGCCAGCTTGCTGATGCCGACGACACGGTCGGTCGGCAGGTAGCCGACATGGGCCCGGCCGATGATCGGCGCCATGTGGTGTTCGCAGAACGACTCGAATGCGATGTCGCGCAGGACCACCATCTCGTCGTAGCCCTCGACTTCCTCGAAGGTGCGCAGCATGTACTCGCCCGGGTCGGTCTTGTAGCCGGAGAACCAGTCGCCGTAGGCATCGACAACACGCTTCGGCGTATCGCGCAGGCCTTCGCGCTGCGGATCCTCGCCGGCCCAGCGCAACAGTGTCCTCACGGCCGCTTCGGCCTCTGCCCGGCTTACCGCCGCCGGCTCCTTCGCCTTCGATTTCGCCATCATTGCTCTCCGAACCTGACCCCACGACACAGCGGACGACTAAGATACCACCGCGTACTGATTTGGCCGACCCGGCCGTGCATAATGGCCGCATCTTGAACAGACTCCAGCCGTTCATTGCCGTCGCGATCGCCTCGCTTGCCGTTGCGGCTGTCCCGGGCAACGGCGCCGCGGCCGCGGCTGACACTGCGGTTGTGCAGCTCGGCCACGACATCCTCGCCGAGCTCGTCGGCATCGATACCACCGGCATCGCCGGCAGCACGACCGTCGCCGCGGAGGCCATGGCGGCCCGCTTCCGCGCTGCCGGCTTCGGGGCCCGCGACCTCAGCCTGCTGGGTCCGGACCCGCGCAAGGGGAACCTGGTTGCGCGTTATCGGGGCAGGCCCGGCACGAAGCTGCAGCCGCTGCTGATCATCGGCCACCTCGATGTCGTCGAGGCGCCGCGCGCCGACTGGTCCACGGATCCGTTCCGGCTGGTGGAACATGACGGTTACTACTACGGTCGCGGCGTCCAGGACATGAAGGGGCCGGACGCCGTCATCGTCGCCGACCTGATCCGGTTGAAGGTGTCAGGCTATGTACCCGACCGTGACATCATCCTTGCGCTCACGGCGGACGAGGAGGGCGGCACCGACAATGGCGTCGACTGGCTGTTGCGCAACCACCGCGAACTGATCGACGCGGAGTATGTGCTGAACCCCGATGGCGGCATCGTCAGCGCCGACCATGGCAAGGCGATCTCGCTCGAGGTCGAAGCGGCCGAAAAGCTCTATGCCGACTATCAGCTGCTGGCGACCAATCCGGGCGGGCACAGTTCGCGGCCGACCCCCGACAATGCGATCTACCACGTCAGCAATGCACTCGCGGCCCTGCAGGCAGCGCCGTTCCCGTTCGAGCTGAACGCAGTGACGCGTGCCTACCTGGGCGCGATGGCGCAGGTGAGCGGCGGCCAGGAGGCGGCGGACATGCGCGCAATCCTCGCCGACCCGCCGGACCCTGCCGCGATTCTGCGCCTGTCGCAGGATGCGCGGCTGAATTCCATCCTGCACACGACCTGCGTGCCGACGCTGCTGTCCGGCGGTCAGGCGGTCAATGCTCTGCCGCTGCGTGCCGAGGCCAACGTGAATTGCCGCATCCTGCCCGGGCATTCGCAGGAGGAGGTGCGGCTCGAACTGGTGCGCCGCTTCGCCGACCCGGCAGTGACGGTGCGCTACCGCAACGATGCGGGCGTACTGTCCGACCAGGGCTCCGCGCGGCGTGCGATGACGCCGCCGCCGCCGCGCGCCGACCTGATCGGCGCCGTGCAGGACATCGGCGCGCAGCTCTGGCCCGGCGCCCTGGTCGTACCGCTGATGGAGACCGTCGCGACCGACAGCCTCTACACCATGCAGGCGAACATCCCGAGCTATGGTGTCTCGGGACTGCTGATCGATCGCGACGACAACCGCGAGCACGGCCGCGATGAACGCATCCGGACCAGCGCGTTCGACGCCTGCCTGGAATTCTATTACCAGTTGCTGCGGGCGCTGACAGGTGGCCGCCACTAGGTCCGGCGCCTTCGCAACGCTGGTCGCACTGGCGACCGTCGCCTGCTGCGCGCGTGCGCAGCAGGCCGCCGTCCCGGGCGCGTCGGCGGCAGACAACCTCGACGTGGTCACAGTCACCGGCGAACGATCCGGCCCGCGCCTGTGGCAACTGCGCCGCGGCGATGCACAGCTGTGGATCCTGGGCGCGCTTTCGCCGCTGCCGAAGGACATTACATGGCGCTCGAGCGAGGTCGAGCGCGTGGTCACGGGTGCGACCTCGGTCGTCATCGGCAAGCCGCTGGAAATAGGCTTTGCGCGTGCACTGTGGATCTTCCTGACGCATCACGAACTGCTCGTCGTCCCGGGCGGGCGCCGCCTGCGCGACGTGCTGCCGCAGCCGCTGTACGCCCGGTTCGCAGCGCAACGCGCGCTGTACACGCATGACGCGGAGAAATGGGAACGCTTCCGGCCGGCGCTGGCCGCAGCCTTCCTCGAGGAAACCGCGTTCCGCCAGGCGGGGCTGTCGACGCGCCTCGACATGGGTGCGGCCGTACGGCAGCTCGCCGAGAAGCACGACGTGCGCGTCGATGAGGTCGCCACGGCCGGGGTCCGCGACCTGCTCGAAACGCTGAAGACGGTCCCGCCGGCGACCGAGAACAAATGCCTCGCGGCGGCGCTCAGTACGATCGAAACCGGGTTGCCGCGGCTCCTGCAGCGCGCGAGCGCCTGGTCACGCGGCGACATTGCCGGCATGCAGCGCCTGCCCGACTCTGACGAGGACCTCGAGTGCCGCGCGGCGCTGACCAGCGATGCGGGATCCGCGGATCTGCTGGGACGGATCCGCCGCGAGTGGCTCGAGGCGCTCGACAGTCATGTGCGCGGCCATTCGGTGACGCTGGCGGTCGTGCATTTCGACCTTCTGGTGGAGAAGGACGGCCTGCTCGAACAGTTGCAGGCGCAGGGTTACACGCTGGTCGACTCGCCCTGATCCCCGGCCCCTGCGCCCTGGGATGAGTCCCGCCGCCACAGCAGCGGGAACAGCGGATGATCGAGCGGCGCCCCCGCGGGCAGCGTGGCGGCGAGTCCGGGAAATTCCGGCGAGGTGGGCCAGCGCCGCGGTGCATGGCGTACGTCGTCGCCGATGAAGCGCACCGAGAACACCCTGCGGCGCGCGCCCTGCGGCGTGCCCGCCGCCCCATGCAGCGTCAGCATGTGAAACGCGACGGCATCGCCGGGTTGCAGCGCCCAGCCGCGGATCGCATGCGCAGCGCGATCGGTGTCGACGTCCGGCAGGTCGACGAGGCTGCCCTCCGGGAACCACCTGGCCTCGCGATCCCTGAACGACCGTGGCATCAGCCAGGGCCCGAGGTGCGAGCCGGCGACGAACTCGAGGGTGGTCTCGCGGCTCACCGCATCGACCGGGATCCAGAAGCTCACGTTCTGCCGCCCGTCGATGTTGTAGTACGGCTGGTCCTGATGCCAGGGTGTGCGCTGCCGCGTGCCCGCTTCCTTGGTCAGCATGTGGTCATGGTAGAGCCGCGCCGTCCCGCTCTGCATCAGCTCGCCGGCAAGCGCCGCAACCCTTGAGTCGAGGATGAAGCGCAGGTAGTGCGGATTGTCCCGCCAGTTGCAGAAATCCTCGACAAAGCGGCCGGGATCGTCGGCGCTGCTGGCAAGCTTGGCGCGCGGGCTCAGGTTTGCGAGGTTCAGGTCGATCCCGGCGCGCAGCGTGTCGATCGCGTCCGCCGTGAATACCTGACGCAGCACGGCGGCGCCCTCCTGCCGGAAACCCGCCAGCGTCGCGGCGTCGATCATCGTGAAGATGCGGCGAGCGCCGCGAGGATCTCGTCGAGCAGTGCGGGTCCGCGCAGCGCAAAGCCGGTCCATACCTGCAGTAAGGTCGCGCCCGCCGCCAGCGTCTGCTGCGCGGCGGCGGCGGTGGTAATCCCGCCGACCCCGATGATCGGAAAGTCCCTGCCCAGCGCGGCGCGCAGCTGGCGGATCACGGCCAGCGACAGCGCATGGACCGGCGCCCCGCTGAGGCCCCCCTGCTGCCCGGGCGGCAGCCGGTCGGCAAACGCATGCAGATCGTTCGAGGTGTTCGTCGCGATGACGCCGTCGATGCCGAATCCTGTGAGCAGCGCCGCGATGTCCGCAACCTGGGTTGCATCCAGGTTCGGTGCGACCTTGACCAGCAGCGGCACCTGCCTGCCGGAGGCCGCCGCGAGCTCGCGCCGCACCGTGACCAGCGCGCCGAGGATGCGTTGCAGGCCATCCGGATCCTGCAGCTCGCGCAGCCGCGCGGTGTTCGGCGAGGAGATGTTGACCGCGACGTAGCCGGCGTGAGGGTAGACCCTGCGCAGGCACAGCACGTAGTCGTCTTCGGCCCGCTCGATCGGCGTATCGACATTCTTGCCTATGCTGATGCCGCGCACGCCCGCGTAGCGGCTGGCCTGCAGCCGCGCGACCAGGTGATCGACACCCTTGTTGTTGAAGCCCATGCGGTTGACGATGGCCGTGGCTTCCCTGAGCCTGAACATCCGCGGCTTCGGGTTCCCGGGCTGCGGCCGCGGCGTCACCGTGCCGAGTTCCACGTGACTGAACCCCAGCGCGCCGAGCGCATCGAGATGGTCGCCATTCTTGTCGAAGCCGGCGGCGAGACCGACCGGGTGCGCAAAGCCGAGACCGAGCGTGCGGCAGGCGAGGCCGGCGGGAATCGCGGGCGCGGTCCACAGCCCGCGCATCGCGCCCAGCCCCGCGAGCCCCAGGTCATGCGCAAGCTCGGGGTCCAGGCACTGCAGCGCGGGCAGCGCTGCGCGCGACAGGGCGGCGGCGAGCGCGCGCTTCAAGCGCCTGCCGCAAGCGGCAGCGCCGCGACGAAGTCGGCGAGCGCCTTGCCGAGGACCAGGTGCTGGTCGGCGTCGAGGTGGACGCCGTCGATGCGGCTGGTCGTCACATGCAGGCCCGAATCGAAGAACGGGCACCCGAGTTCTCCCCCGACCTCGCGGTAGGCGGCCGCCAGTCCCGCAGACCGTTGTGCGGCGCCACCGAACTTGCGCGCGATGGGACCTGCCGCCTCCTGCAGCGCGGGCGGCGCGACAATCGCCACCGGCGCCACCGGCATGCCGGGCTCGACGGGTGCGCTGCGGATCGCACCGACCAGCGCCTGGATGCCGAGCGCCGCATGCCAGGCGCTGTGCGGATGCATCGACTGGAAGTCGTTCGTGCCGAGCATCAGGATCACGAGCGCCAGCGGCGAGTGGATCTCGATACGCTGCGCGATCCCCTCAAGGCCGTTGCGCCCGGGTTTGAACGGATCCTCGTGGGCCGTGCGGCGTCCGTTCAGGCAGTCCTCGATCACCCGCACCGGCCTGCCCGCGGCCTGCAGCGCAATCTCCATCACACCGGGCCAGCGTGCGTCAAAGGGGAGCCTGCGGCGCGTTCCCGGGACAATGCCCCAGGACAGCGAGTCCGAGTAGACCAGGATGTGTTGCATGACTGTCGCCGGTGTCCTCAAAGGTGTGCGTAAAGTACGCGCGCGCGCACGCAGCGGCAAGGTCAGCGGTTCGCAAATTCCAGGCGCCAGCCGCCGGAATTCCCTGACAGCAGCGAGAGGCTGCCGTGCTCGAGGTGGAAGCGCACGAAGCTCGCCGGGGGCAGCTCCAGTGCGATCGTCAGCAGCGCGCGCAGCGGTCCTGCGTTGCCGACGACGAGCACAGCGTCGGCATTCTGCAGCAGGATCCTCCCCCAGGCGGCGGTGACGCGCGCATGCAGTGCCGCGTAGGTCTCGCCGCCCGGTGGCGCCCGGTTCCACAGGTCCTTCGCCCACCAGGTGGACTCGTGACGCGGGATGTCCGCCCACAGAAGGCCTTCCCAGGTGCCGAAGTCCAGGTCCTGCAGGTCCGCATCGACGGTGACGGCGCCGGTGGCACCCGCTGCGAGCACTTCGGCAAGCTCGCGGCAGCGCCGGTCGGGACTCGTGACGACGCCCTGCACCGCCGGCAGGCGCGCCGCAAGGGCCGCCGCCTCCTCACCCCAGCCGGCGGCGAGCTCGGCATCGAGGCGGCCGTAGCATCGGGCGCCCTGCAGGTCAGGGCGTGTATGGCGGATCAGATATACGTCCATGTCGCGAGTGCTCCGAGGTAGAACGCCACTTCGGTCAGCTGCTGCGTGGCGCCGAGGAGGTCGCCGGGCTGCTCGCCGAGCCGCGCGCCGACCGCGTGAACGAACCCCATGCGAACGACGATCGCCGCGGCGAGACCGACCATGCCGGCAGTGCCGAGCAGTGTCGCCGGCAGGAAGCCGCAGAGCAGGGCGAAGGTCATGGCGCCGGTCGTGATGCGCGCGGCGGATCGGTGCGTGATCGCCGAGACGACCAGCGCGCGGCTTGCGGCGTGGCCTGCCACCATCGTCAGCCCGAGGCCGACATGCGCCGGCAGCGCGAAGGGCAGCTGCGCGGAGGAGAGGCCGAGCAGCGCGTCGTATCGGATCAGCTGCACGAACAGCAGTCCGAGCGCGCCGAAGCCGCTGCGCTGGCCGCTGTCTCCCGCCTGCAGCGCACGCTCGCGCCGCTGCGTAGCCCCCAGCACCGCACAGGTCGCCGCGAGCCCCTGTTCGTGCATCGCGCCGGTCAGCAGCACGACCCCGAGCATCGACAAGAGCACCGCGAGGCTCGTCGGCCACACCAGTGCCGCGAGCCAGTACAGCGCGCCGCCGCCGGCGCCGACGACGATGCCGACCAGCGGCAGGTAACGCGCCGCATCGTTGAAGGGGGCCGCCCCGCGCAGCACACCCGCGGGAACCGGGATCCGCGTGAAATAGCGCAAGGCCAGCAGGAACAGGCGCCACTCGGCGCTCATGCGGTCCTGCGGCGCGCCGCTGCCGGTTTCTTCGCACGCCCCTGCGCCAGCACCTTGCGCAGGTAGGCGCCGGTGTACGACGCCTCATTGGTTGCGACCTGTTCCGGCGTGCCGACGGCGAGGATCGTGCCGCCGCCATCGCCGCCCTCCGGCCCCAGGTCGACGATCCAGTCGGCTGTCTTGATGACATCGAGGTTGTGCTCGATCACGATGATCGTGTTGCCCTCGTCGCGCAGCCGCTGCAGAACCGACAGCAGCAGGCTGATGTCCGCGAAATGCAGCCCGGTCGTCGGTTCATCGAGGATGTACAGCGTCCGTCCGGTCGCGCGCTTCGACAGTTCCTTGGCGAGCTTGACCCGCTGCGCCTCGCCTCCGGACAGCGTCGTCGCGCTCTGGCCGAGCTTGACGTAGGACAGGCCGACGTCCACGAGGGTCTGCAGTTTCGGGTGCACGGTCGGGATCGCGGCGAAGAACGGCAGCGCCTCCTCGATCGTCATGTCGAGCACTTCCTGGATGTTGCGGCCCTTGAAGCGGATCTCGAGCGTCTCGCGGTTGTAGCGCTTGCCCTTGCACACGTCGCAGGGCACGTAGACGTCGGCGAGGAAATGCATCTCGACCTGGATCACGCCATCGCCCTGGCAGGCCTCGCAGCGGCCGCCCTTGACGTTGAAGCTGAAGCGTCCGGCCTCATAACCGCGCGCGCGCGATTCCGCCACCGCGGCAAAGATCTCACGGATCGGCGCGAACAGGCCGGTATAGGTCGCCGGATTCGAGCGCGGCGTGCGGCCGATCGGGCTCTGGTCAATCTCGATCACGCGGTCGATGTGCTCCAGGCCCTCGATCCGGTCGAAGTGGGCCTGGCCTGCCTGTGCGTGGTTCATCTGCGTCGCGACGGCGCGGAACAGGGTGTCGTTGACCAGCGTCGACTTGCCGGATCCGGACACGCCGGTCACGCAGGTCAGCAGGCCGAGCGGAAATTCGGCGGTGACGTTCTTCAGGTTGTTCGCGGTGGCGCCATGGACGCGCAGCATGCGCTGCGGATCCGGCGGCGTGCGCTGCAGCGGGACCTCGATGCGGCGCCGGCCCGACAGGTACTGGCCGGTGATCGAGTCCGGATGCGCCTCGATTTCGGCAGCGGTGCCCTGCGCGACGACCCGGCCGCCGTGCACGCCGGCACCCGGCCCCAGGTCGACGATGTAGTCGGCCTGGCGGATCGCGTCCTCATCGTGCTCGACGACGATGACCGTATTGCCGAGATCCCGCAGGTTCACCAGCGTATCGAGCAGTCGCTGGTTGTCGCGCTGGTGCAGGCCGATCGACGGCTCGTCGAGGATGTACATCACGCCGACGAGGCCGGAGCCGATCTGGCTCGCGAGCCGGATCCGCTGCGCCTCGCCTCCGGACAGTGTCTCGGCACTGCGGTTCAGCGTCAGGTAACCGAGGCCGACGTTCGACAGGAAGCCGAGCCGGTCGCCGATTTCCTTGACGATCTTCGCCGCGATCTCGCCGCGCCAGCCGGCGAGCTGCAGCTGCGCGAAGAACTGCAGCGCTGCGCCGACCGACAGCGCTGAGACGTCCTGGATGCTGCGACCGTCGACGTGCACGTTGCGCGCCGCGAGGTTCAGGCGCGTGCCCCGGCATTCCGGGCAGGCGCGCGTCGAGCGGTACCGGGCAAGCTCCTCGCGTACGGTCACCGACTCGGTCTCCCGGTAGCGGCGCTCGAGGTTGTTCGCTATACCTTCGAAGGCGTGCTGCCGGCGCACCGTGCCGCCCTTGCCGTCGAGGTACTTGAAGGGGATCTGTTCCTCGCCGCTGCCGTACAGCACCAGTTGCCGGGCCGCGGGCGAGAGATCCTCGAACGGCGCCTCGATGTCGAACTTCGCGTGTCGCGCGAGGGCCTGGAGCAGCTGGAAGTAATACGCATTGCGCCGGTCCCAGCCGCGCACCGCGCCGCCGGCGAGCGACAGGTGCGGATTTGCGACGATCTTCGCCGGGTCGAAGAAATCCTGCGTGCCGAGGCCGTCGCAGGTCGGGCAGGCGCCGGCGGGGCTGTTGAACGAGAACAGTCGCGGCTCGAGTTCGCTGATCGAGTAGTTGCAGATCGGACACGCGAACTTGTCAGAGAACACGAGGTCCGGATGACCGCTGCCGCTCATCGGGGCAACGCGCGCGACGCCCTGACCCAGCCGCAGCGCGGTCTCGAAGGATTCGGCCAGGCGCTGCGCGAGGTCGGCGCGGACCTTGAAGCGGTCGACCACCGCCTCGACCGTGTGCTTGCGGCGCACGTCGAGCTTCGGCGTCGCATCCAGCTCGACCACCTCGCCGTCGATGCGCGCGCGCAGGAAGCCGCCGGCACGCAGCTCCTCGAGGAGTTCCGCGTGCTCGCCCTTGCGCGCCGCGATCGCCGGCGCGAGCAGCATCAGCGCCGTGCCTTCCGGTTGCGCGAGCACGGTGTCGACCATCTGGCTCACGGTCTGCGCCGCAAGGTCGATCTGGTGCTCGGGGCAGCGGGGCGTGCCGGCGCGTGCGTACAGCAGGCGCATGTAGTCGTAGATCTCGGTGACCGTGCCCACGGTCGAGCGCGGGTTGTGCGACGTTGATTTCTGCTCGATCGAGATCGCCGGCGACAGCCCCTCGATCGCGTCGACATCGGGCTTTTCCATCATCGACAGGAACTGGCGCGCGTACGTCGACAGCGACTCGACGTAGCGGCGCTGCCCCTCGGCGTAGATCGTGTCGAAGGCCAGCGACGATTTGCCGGAACCCGACAGCCCGGTGAGCACGATCAGCCGGTCGCGCGGCAGCTCGAGGTCGATGTTCTTCAGGTTGTGGGTCCGGGCGCCCCGGATACGGATGTTTTGCATGCGACCTGCCATGTTACCCCGAGGAGGGCCGCAACGCGCATATCTGCATGATCAGGGCCCATAAGCCCCGCCCGGAGGGCGGCCGGGCACGTGTACAATGGCTTCCCAACAGCGGGTTTTCACGAGGAGTCGGTCATGTCGCGCGGCGTCAACAAAGTCATCCTGGTCGGCAACCTGGGGGCGGATCCCGAGACCCGCTCGATGCCCAGCGGCATGACCGTCACCAACATCCGTATAGCCACCAGCGAGTCGTGGAAGGACAAGGCCTCCGGCGCCCAGCAGGAAAAGACCGAGTGGCACAGCGTAGCGCTGTTCGGTCGCCTGGGCGAAATCGCCGCCGAATACCTGCGCAAGGGCTCGCAGGTGTTCGTCGAAGGCAAGCTGCGGACGCGAAAATGGCAGGATAAGCAGGGAAATGACCGGTATTCCACCGAGATCATCGCCGATAACATGCAGATGCTGGGCGCCCGCGGCGGCGCCGGTGGCGAGCGCTCGGCCGGCGGTGGCGGGGCGCCGCGCGATGACTACGACCAGACTCCCCCGCCGGCGTCGTCTGGCGGCGGCGGCGGCAAGGAAGAGTTCGACGACGATATCCCGTTCTAGGGGGGCAAGCCGCCTCAGTCGTCAGCCAGGTCCTCGCCCGGAAACAGGGCGTCGGAGAAGCCGAACTGGGTCAGGTCACGGATGCGCCGCGGGTAGAGGATGCCGTCCAGGTGGTCGACCTCGTGCTGTACGACCCGTGCATGGAAGTCCCGGGCAATCCGCTCGATCGGTTTGCCGTCCGGATCCTGGCCGCTGTAGCGCAGCTCCCGGTAGCGGGGCACCAGTCCGCGCATCCCCGGAACCGACAGGCAGCCCTCCCAGCCGTCCTCCTGGTCGGGCGCGAGGGGCGTCAGGACCGGGTTGATCAGCACCGTGAACGGCACCGGCTCCGCTTCGGGATAGCGGGGGTTTGACTCGACGCCGAAGATCACGACGCGCAGCGACACCCCGATCTGCGGGGCGGCGAGTCCCGCGCCCGACAGATGGTGCATCGTGTCCTGCATGTCCTGGACCAGTTCCCGCAGCGCCGGCGATCCGAACCCGGTGACCGGCCCGGAGACGGCCAGCAGCCGCGGATCACCCATTTTCAGAACGTCGCGTATTGCCATGGTAACGGGTATCTTAGCGGCCTTTCCCGAGCGAGCCTATGCCTGGTCTTTTATACATAAAAACCTTCGGTTGCCAGATGAACGAATACGATTCCGCCAGGATGCGGGACGTGCTCGTCGAGTCCGACGGGCTCGAGCTGACCGACGACGCCTCCAGCGCCGATGTGCTGCTGGTCAATACCTGCTCGGTCAGGGAAAAAGCCCAGGAGAAGGTGTTCTCGCTGCTCGGCGAATGGCGTCTGATCAAGCAGCAGCGCCCCGGAGTCGTCATCGGCGTCGGCGGCTGCGTCGCCAGCCAGGAAGGCGAGGGCATCACGGCGCGGGCGCCGTTCGTCGATCTCGTCTTCGGTCCGCAGACGCTGCACCGGCTGCCTGACATGATCCAGGGCCTGCGCCGTTCCGGCAGGCCGCAGATCGACGTGAGCTTCCCGGAGATCGAGAAGTTCGACCGGCTGCCGGCGCCGACGGGCAGCGCCGCGACCGCGTTCGTGTCGATCATGGAAGGCTGCAGCAAGTACTGCAGCTTCTGCGTCGTGCCCTACACCCGCGGCGAGGAGGTCAGTCGTCCGTTCACGGGGGTGTTGCACGAAGTCCGCCAGCTGGCGGCGCGCGGCGCGCGTGAGATCACGCTGCTCGGTCAGAACGTCAACGCGTATGCGGGCCTCACCGACGACGGCGTGCCCTCGGACCTCGCCACGCTGATCCACGGCGTGGCCGGCGTCCCTGGCGTCGAGCGGATCCGCTTCACGACCTCGCATCCGCTGGAGTTCAACGACAGCCTGATCGAGGCCTATGCGAACGTGCCGAAGCTCAACAATTACCTGCACCTGCCGGTGCAGAGCGGTTCGGACCGTATCCTGGCGGCGATGAAACGCGGCCACACAGTGCTCGAATACAAGCAGAAGCTGCGGCGCCTGCGCGCCGTGCGGCCGGATATCGCGATCTCGACCGACATCATCGTCGGCTTTCCCGGCGAGACCGACCAGGATTTCATCGCCACGCTGAACCTGGTCGCCGAGGCGGGTTTCGACCAGTCATTCAGCTTCATCTACAGCCGCCGCCCCGGCACGCCTGCGGCATCGCTGCCCGACGAGGTTCCCCCTGACGTGGCGCGCGAACGGCTGGCGCTGCTGCAGGCGCGGCTCAACGAACAGGCTCGCGCGATCTCGGCTTCGATGGTCGGCAGCCGCCAGCGCATCCTGGTCGAGCGTCCCGCGCGGCGCGACGCGAGCCAGCTCGCCGGGCGCACCGACAACAACCGCTGGGTCAACTTCGCGGTACCGGCGGCGCAGTACGACGCGCTGATCGGCGGCTTCGTCGACGTGGTCATCACCGAGGCGATGCCGAACTCTCTGCGCGGTCGCCTCGCCGGGGGCGGCAGTCCGTGAGCGGCGCACCGGCTTCACGCGAGTGCTTCCTCGACCCGGCGGACAACGTCCGCCTCGTCGAGCTCTGCGGACCGCTGGACGCGCACCTGCGCCTGATCGAGGCGCGCCTCGGTGTCGAGATCCGGCGGCGCGGCAACCGTTTCCAGATCATCGGCGCGAGCATTGCCGGACGCCAGGCCGAGGGCGTGCTGATCGACCTGTATGCCAGGGCGCAGCGCGAGCCTGTCGATGTTGAACGGGTGCACCTGGCGCTACAGGCGATCGGCATGGACGCGGACGGCAGCGACGCGGCGGCGCAGGGCGCTCCCGATGAGCTGAAGGTGCGTACCGCACGCGGCGCGGTCCGTGCGCGCGGCGCAAACCAGCTGGAATATCTCAACAATGTGCGTACCCACGACCTGACGTTCGGCATCGGGCCGGCCGGTACCGGCAAGACCTATCTGGCGGTCGGCTGTGCGGTCGAGGCGCTGCAGTCCGAGTCCGTCCGCCGCATCGTGCTGGTGCGTCCCGCGGTCGAGGCCGGCGAGCGGCTGGGATTCCTGCCCGGGGATCTGTCGCAGAAGGTCGATCCCTACCTGCGACCCATGTATGACGCGCTGTACGAGATGATGGGCTTCGAGCGGGTGGCGAAGCTGATCGAGCGCAACGTCATCGAGGTCGCGCCGCTGGCGTTCATGCGGGGCCGCTCGCTGAACGACTCGTTCGTGATTCTCGACGAGGCGCAGAACACGACCAACGAACAGATGAAGATGTTCCTGACCCGCATCGGCTTCGGCTCGAAGGCCGTGGTGACCGGGGACATTACCCAGGTCGACCTGCCGAGCGCGAAGCAGTCGGGCCTGCGCACCGTGATCGACATTCTGCATGGGGTCCGGGGCATCGCCTTCACGATGTTCCAGTCGCGCGACGTGGTGCGCCATCCGCTGGTACAGCGCATCGTGCAGGCCTATGAGGCGAACAGCCCGGAATGAGCGCCAGCCGCAGGCTCGTCCTCGAGACCCGCTACGCCGCGCGCAAGCCCTGGGTTCCCGGGCCCGCCGCATTCGAACGCTGGGCGCGCGCGGCGCTCCCGGGGAAGCTGCCGGCCGCCAGCCTGTCGATCATCGTCGTCGGCAGCGCCCGCAGCCGTGCGCTGAACGCGCATTACCGCGGCAAGGACCGTGCGACCAACGTCCTGTCGTTCGCAGGCGCGGGCCTCGCGCCGGACGGGTGCCGCGACCTCGGCGAGCTGGTGATCTGTGCCCCGGTCGTGGCCCGCGAGGCGCAGCAGGGGCGCAGATCCCGCGAGGCGCACTGGGCGCACCTGACCGTGCATGGTGTCCTGCACCTGCTGGGGGAGGATCACGAACGCGACCCGGACGCCGCAAGGATGATGGCCCTGGAAGTGCAAGCGCTTGAAAAATTGGGGTTTTCTGACCCCTACGCCTGATCGGGTATCCTGACTGCCCATGTCCGATCCGAATCCTGGCAGTACCGGCCGCTGGCTCAAGCTCATCACCAAGACGATGGGCAGGGAGCCGCGCGACCTTGCCGCGCTGATCGAGGAGCTGCGCGAGGCCAGCAACCGCGGCCTGTTCGACGGCGACGCGCTGGTGATGCTCGAGGGCGTGCTGGCGGTGGCCGACATGCAGGTTCGCGACATCATGGTGCCGCGCTCGCAGATGGTCTGCATCGAGCGCGAGGAGCCGGCGGACAGGCTGGTGGCGCTCGTCGTCGAATCCGGCCATTCCCGCTTCCCCGTCATCGGCGAGGACCGCGACCAGATCCTCGGCATACTGCTCGCCAAGGACCTGCTGCGCCTGCAGGCAGCGGGCGATGAGCCGTTCGAGATCCGCGAGTTCATGCGTCCGGCGGTATTCGTTCCGGAGAGCAAGCGGCTCAATGTGCTGCTGAAGGAATTCCGGCGCAGCCGCAATCACATTGCGATCGTCGTTGACGAATACGGCGGCATCTGCGGCCTGGTCACGATCGAGGACGTCCTGGAGCAGATCGTCGGCGAGATCGACGACGAGCACGACATCGACGATGACCAGGCGATACGCCGTGAGGGCACCCGCGAATTCACGGTCAGTGCGCTGACGCCGATCGCAGACTTCAACGAGTACTTCGACACCAGCTTTTCCGACGAGGAATACGCCACGATCGGCGGTCTGGTGATGCAGGAGTTCGGTCGCCTGCCGCGTCGCGGCGAATCGGTCCAGGTCAAGACCTGGGAGTTCCGGGTGTTGCGCGCGGACCGGCGGCGCATCGATTCACTGCGGGTAACCGCCCCCCGCGACGTCGCACCGCGCCCCGCCGACGAGTCGGGCGCTTGATCTGGCGGATCACCGGCGCGTTCCTCGCCGGCGCCTTGCTCAACCTGGCCTTCGCGCCGTTCGGCTGGTGGCCGCTCGCAATTCTTGGCCCCGCGGCACTGTTCACGCTGATCCGTCCGCTGCCGCCGCGCGCGGCCGCGTGGACCGGCGCGGCGTTCGGTGCCGGCCTGTTTTCCTGTGGCACCTACTGGCTGTACACCGCGATCCACGGCTTCGGCCAGGCGCCGGTGTGGCTGACGCTGTTCCTGCAGGCGGCGCTGGTTGCGATCATGGCCGCATACCCGGCGGCGCTCGGGTATTTCGCGAACCGCGGCTTCGCCGCCGGCGGGTGGCGTGACTGGCTCGTGCTGCCGGCATCCTGGGTGCTGCTGGAATGGCTGCGCAGCTGGCTGTTCAGCGGTTTTCCGTGGCTGGGCCTCGGCTATGCCTTTGTCGATTCGCCGCTCGCCGGCTGGGCGCCCGTGCTCGGCGTTTTCGGCGTCACCGCTGCGGCGGCGTTCGCGGCTGCGGCCTTGTGCATCCTGGTTGCGCCGCGCCTGCCTGCACCGCGGCGGATCGCGGCCGCGGCCCTGCTCGCCGCATTGTTCGCGACGCCACTGCTGCTGTCACGGATCCCGTGGACGCGGGCCACGGGCGAGCCCTTTCCGGTCGCGGTGGTGCAGGGCGCGGTGCCGCAGGACCAGAAGTGGCAGGCCAGCAATCGCGACGCGACGATCACGCGCTATTCCGAGCTGACGGCACAGTCCTGGGGGGCGCGCCTGATCGTCTGGCCGGAGGCGGCGCTGCCGGTCCTTGCCAACGAGCTGCCGGATTATCTCGAGGCCCTGCAGGCGGCCGGCCGCAGCCATCACGCCGATTTCGCGATCGGGCTCGTCAACTTCGACCCGCAGGCACATGCCTACTACAACGGCATCCGCATCATCAGCGATGCCGGCAATGGCTGGTACTACAAGCGCCACCTGGTGCCGTTCGGCGAGTACTTTCCGGTGCCTGCCTTCGTGCGCTCCTGGATGCGCCTGATGAGCCTGCCGTACGACGACATGACGCGCGGTGCCGACGACCAGCCCATCCTGACTGCGGCCGGGCAGAAACTCGGACTCACGGTCTGCTATGAAGACGCGTACGGCAGTGCGCAGCTGCCGGTCCTGAGGGAGGCGACGCTGCTCGTCAACGTTACCAACAATGCCTGGTATGGCGACTCGACCGCGCCCCACCAGCATCTGCAGATCGCGCGGATGCGCGCGCTGGAAGCCGGGCGCTACCTCGTGCGCGCCGCGAACGACGGCATCACCGCGGTGATCGGGCCGCAGGGCGGGATCGTCGCGCGCCTGCCGCAGTTCCAGGAGGCTGTGCTGCGCGCAGCCGTGCAGCCGATGACGGGACTGACGCCGTATGCCCGCTGGGGCAATTATCCGGTCATTGCCGGGCTGGCGCTCGCAGTGCTGGTCGCGGTGCTGCGCCGGCCCCGGCGTATACTCAGGCAGTGAAATCAGCCGGCGAAATCACCGAACTGCTGCGACAGTGGACGGTCGGGGAACCGGATTCACTCGATCCGCTGTTCAAGCTCGTCTATCCGCGCCTGCGCCAGATCGCGAGCGCCCTGTTCCGCCGCGAGGATCGCAGCTCGATTCTGCAGCCGACCGGCGTCGTCAATGAACTGTTCATCAAGCTGCTGCGTCAGCATTCCCTGCAGTTCGAGAACCGCGAACATTTCTTCAGCTTCGCCGCCTCGCTGATGCGGCGTATCCTGATCGATCACGCCCGTGCCGAGGGGCGCGACAAGCGTGACGGCGGGCTGCGGATTCCGCTGACCGACGAGATGGCCTGGATCGCGACGATCCCCTCGCCCGATCTCCTCGACATCGACCGGGCGCTGAAGGAACTGCAGTCGATCGATCCGCGCAAGTCGCGGCTGGTCGAACTGCGCTTCTTCCTCGGCACCACCTCGGAGGAGGCCGCCGAACTGCTGCAGACCTCGAAGGCCACGGTTGACCGGGAGCTGAAATTCGCACGCGGCTGGCTGTCGGACCGGCTGCGCGCCCGCGATCCGGGTGCGGGCGCAGCGACATGACCGATGACGCCGGGCCTGCCGGCGGCGATGCGCAGCGCTGGGCCGAACTGCAGCGGCTGTTCCATCTTCTCGACGCGACGCTGCCGCCCGATCGCGATCGTGTTCTCCTCGATGCCTGTCCCGATGCGACGCTGCGGGCGCGGGTAGTGGAACTGCTCCTCGCGGCCGATGATGCCCCGGAACTCGCCGCCCCGACTGAACCGGCGCCCACCATCATCGGGCCTTACCGGCTGGTCAGGCAGATCGGCGCCGGCGGCATCGGCACGGTGTACCTGGCGGAGCGATTTGCCGATGGCGCGGTGATCCGCGCCGCGCTGAAGCTGCTGGCGCCATACGCGGTGGACAGCAGCTTCCTCGATCGCTTCCACCGTGAACAGCAGAACCTCGCGGCGCTCGACCACCCGAACGTCACGCGGCTGCTGGACGCCGGCTGGACCGACGCCGGGCAACCCTATCTGGTCATGGAGTTCGTCGACGGCCGGCATGCCGATGCCTACTGCGATGCCGAAGGCCTGGGAGTGGAGGCGAGGCTGCGCCTGTTCCTGCAGGTCTGCGCCGCTGTTGCGGACGCGCATCGCCACCTGATCGTCCACCTCGACCTCAAGCCCTCGAATGTCATCGTCGCAGCGAACGGCGTGGCCAAGCTGCTGGACTTCGGTACGTCGAAGCTTTTGCAGATGCAGGACAGCGAGACCGCAACCGTGACGGCGACGCCAGCCTATGCGAGCCCGGAGCAGCTGCTCGGCAGGCCGGTCAGTACCGCCAGCGACATCTATGGGCTCGGGGCCATCCTGTTCGCGCTGTTGGTCGGTCGTGCGCCGTTCCCGAATTCCTCGCTCGCCGGCCGCGTCGAAGCTGCATTCCGCGAGGTTGAGCCCGACGGACTGGTGGCCGCGGTCACGCCTGAGGCCGCGGCGGCGCGCGGCCTCAGCGAATCCCGGCTGCGCCAGCTGCTGCGCGGGGACCTCGCGGCAATCGTCGCGACCTGCCTGCGGCCGCGACCGCGGGATCGCTATGCGACCGTCGAGGCCCTTGCCGCCGACGTGCAGCGCTATCTGGGTTCGGAACCGGTACTGGCGCGGCGGCAGACGCCGTTCTACCGCGCCGGCAAGTTCCTGCGGCGTCATCGTCTTGCAATCTCGCTGGCGTCCGTCGCGACGCTGACGCTCGCGTCGCTGGCAGGGTATGCGTGGCTGCAACAACAGGCGGCCCTGCGCGAGGGGACGCGCGCCGTGCGCATGCAGACCTTTCTCTACAGCCTGTTCAAAATGGCGAATCCGAACTACACCGGTACGCCGGTTGCGACCGTGCCGGAGTTCCTGCGCGCCGGGATGAGCCGTCTGCCCGCACTGATTCACGAACCGGCCGACCTGCGCCAGGCGGAACTCGGCCTTGCCGAGTCGATGTACGAGAGCGGCGACGATGCGGATGCCCGCGCCGCGTTCGCCCGCGTCATCGCAGACGCCGACCGGGCCGGCTCCGCTGCGGACAAGGTGGAGGCGCAGGTCTACGCGGGCGCGATCGAGGCGCGGCAGGGACATGCCGACGCGGCGCGCACCCTGCTCGCCGACGCCTATGCGCTCGGCAGGTCGCGCGCGGTCCCGGCGCGGGTGCGTGTGCTCAGTGAGATCTTCTATGCGAACAACGAGGACGGGTCCGGCTATCCGGCAGACAGCAATCTGGCCCTGCTGCGCCATGCTGTCGACGAAAGCCGCCAGCTGAACCTGCCGGCGAGCGAGACTGCGCTGGCCATGAATTACCTCGCCACCGATCTCGACCAGCGCGGCCTCAAACAGGAGGCGAAGGCGCAGTTCGAGCAACTCCTGGCGTTTTACGGCTCGGACCCGCTGACGCTGTGCGAACGTTCCGACATCTATTCGTGGCTCGCCTGGATAGACGATGCGGAAGGCGAGATTGCCGCGAGCCTGCCGGTCTTCCGTCGCGCCTACGACGGCTATGTGGCCTGTGCCGGGCCCGAGAGTGCGGGCGCGCTCGACCAGCTGCCCTACTGGGCCGATGCGCTGATCAAGTCCGGTCGCGGCGCCGAGGCGGTGGACATGCTGGAGCGTGCGCTGCCGGCATGGCGGCGCGTCAACGGCAGGAATCCCGAGTCCGCCGGCATGCTGTATTTTCTCGCGCGGGGACATATCGCGACCGGCAGCTACGTGGCCGCGGAGCGCTATGCGAATGAGGCGCTCGCACTGCTGACCGGCAACGTCGCGCCCGAGCACCGCAGCCTCGGCATGGCGCAGCTCGCGCTCGGCGAGGCCCTCGCGGGCGAGGGCCGCATCGCGGAGGCGCGTGAGCATTCAAGGATCGCGCTGCGCGCGCTGGCCGTGGGCGTGCACTCGGCCTATGGCCGGGCGATGCTGGCCGAGGCCCGGGATCTCGCGCAACGGGTGGGACTCCCGCCGGAGTGAGGCATTTCCCGCGCCGATGGCGCGTACCCCTGCAGGATCCCAGTAACCTGCGGGGTATTGTTCATGAAATCGCCATTCCTTCCTGCGGCTTTTGCCGCCCTTGTCCTCACCGCCGCCGTCCCGGCTCTGGCCGCACGGACGCTGCCCGTAGGTCTGCCGCTGGCCTTTGAGCCGAATCGCGGACAGACGGCTCCGCAGGTGTCCTATCTCGCGCACGGCGAGGGCTATACGCTGTTCCTCGCGGCAGACTCGGCGACCTTCGAACTGGGTCGGGGGCGGGCGGCATCGGTCATCCGCATGGATCTTTCCGGCGCAGACGCGACCGCCGCGATGCGGGGGGAGGCACCGCTCGCCGGAACCGCCAATTACCTGATCGGCGCCGACCGCAGTCGCTGGGTCACCGGACTGCCGACCTACGCCAGGGCGCGCGCGGACGGCATCTATCGCGGCATTGACGTGCTGTACTACGGCACACAGGGCCGGCTGGAATACGACTTCGTGGTCGGGCCGCTGGCCGATCCGTCGCAGATCCGGCTGTCGTTCCCGGGAGCCCGCACCCGTGTGGCCGCCGACGGCGAGCTGCGCGTCGCGCTGCCCGGCGCCCGCGCGCAGGACAGCATCCGCTTCCAGCGGCCCGTGATCTACCAGGAGGTCGCCGGCGCGCGCCGCCCGGTACGGGGCGGCTATCGGGTGGGCGCGAACCGGCAGGTGACCTTTCGGGTCGGTGCCTATGATCGCCGGCTGCCGCTGATCATCGATCCCGTGCTCCTCTATTCCAGCTACATCGGCGGCAGCACGCAGCAGTCGATACCCAACGGCGCAGCCCTCAACGCGGCCGGCGACCTGTATGTGACCGGCATCACCAACGCGCTCGACTACCCGACAACCACCGGTGTGCTGTACTCCCACTGCCCGGTGGCCGAAACCGGCGCAACGAAATGCGGTGCCTCATCGGCATCGACGGCGTTCGTATCGAAGATCGCTGCGGACGGCCGCTCGCTGGTGTATTCAACCTACCTCGGCGGCAGCGGCGACGGTGCCGGGCCGGTGCCCGCGAGCGGCAACGGCAACGGCCCGGACTACGCGGCCGCCGTCGCAGTCGACGCCAGGGACGAAGCGTGGATCTTCGGTGCCACCTTCTCCAACAACTTCCCGATCACGGCCGATGCGCTGCAGGTACTGTGCGCGCCGCAGGCGGTCGGCTTCGATTTCGGCACGGGACAGAACTACGGCGAGCGATCCGGCTGCGCTGGGTACAACAGCAGCAATGAATTCGGTTACGGCGGCCAGTCGCTGTTCCTCGTCAGGCTGAACCCGACCGGCACAGCCATTCTCTATGGCACCTTCCTCGGCGGAACGCAGTCTGCCTATCCCGGCGGGATCGTGCTCGATGCCGCCGGCAACGTCTACCTGTCCGGCGCCGTCTATACGCAGTCAACCGCGCCGTTCGTGCAGAGCGCGCAGTATCTGTTTCCGACGACCACGTCCGCATACCAGCAGCCGGTCGCGAATACCGGCAGCGCCTTCGTGACCGAGATCAGCGCCGACGGGCACAAGCTGCTGTATTCGACGACGTTCGGCGGGGGCACGAACACCAATACGCCTTATGTGACCTCGCCGGCACTGGCCAACGGCCATGTCGTGATCGGCGGCGGTACGCAATCGGCCACGCTGCCGGTCACGGCGGGGGCGCTCGGCACGACCTGCTCGACGGGCAATGCGGCGAACTGCCACCAGACCAACGCGTTCCTCGCCGTGTTCGATCCCGGCAAATCGGGAGCCGCGTCGCTGCTGTTCTCCACCTACCTGAACGGCGCCTCGGGGAACGAGTATTCGGAGGTGTTTGCGGTCGCCGGCGACAGTGCCGGCAATGTTTACGCGGTCGGCAACGATTCGTTCCCGGATTTTCCGACCACGCCGGGCGTCCTGCAGCCGACCTGCAAGTCCAACGGCTCGGGCGGTCCCTGCAGCACCTATTTCGTCAGCAAGTTCACAGCGGCGGGTGCGCTCGCCTGGTCGACCTTCTACGGCTCGCCGAGCGACAGCCAGGGCTCCGGCAGCAATCCGATGGCCCTCGTCGTCGATGCGGCCGAAAACGTCTACGTCGCGGGCCCGGCACTCGGCGCCGGGGATCTGCCGACGAAGAATTCGCTGCAGCCCTATACCGGCGGCGCAGCATTCATCAGCGAATTCAGCAGCAACGGCGCAGCACTGCAGTTCGGCACCTTCTATGGCGGCAGCGGCAATGCGTTCCCGACGGCGCTGCTGCTCGACTCCATCGGCGACATCATTGTCACCGGCTACACCGCGACGGCCGACCTGCCGCTCGTCAATGCGCTGCAGAGCACTAGTGGCGGCGGGTACCAGGAGGGATTCTTCGCCAAGATCAGCGGCCCGACGCTGCCCACCTACGAACAGGGGCAGCTGACGGTGCCTTTGCTGTCGATCGGTAGCGCGACCTATGCCGACGTCGTCGTCGCGCCCGGCAGGCTGCTTGCGGGTCCGACCAGCTCCGCACCCGCCGCGGGCATCCCGGTCTATACGCCGGCGAACGGCCAGATGAGTATCCCGGTCGGCTTCGCCGGCACCACCCAGTACAACAACGTCGTGATCACGCTGAACCATCTCGTCTCGATCGGCAGCGTCAGCGGCGCGGATACCTTCGACGGCTCGAAGCTGACGATCCCGACGCTCGCCGTCGGCGGCAGGACCTACCACAACGTCGTCATCACGATCGCCGCGCTCGACGGCATCGGCGGCGGGATGCCGGCGCTGGCTCAGGACCAGTACGTCGTGGCGACGAACCAGCTGTCCATTCCTGCGGTGGAAGCCTACGGCCGGGTATACACCAACGTCGTCGTCACCGTCGGTCAGGTCCTGTCGGTCAACGGCGGCTGAAGTTCAGGAGGCCTCGAAGACGGCGGTGTCGGCAAAGTCCCCGGGCGACGTGGCGGCGGGCAGGGCTAGGACCGGCACCCGGGCCCTGCCCTCGAGCCAGGCCTCGAGGTCCGCGAGCGGCATGGGCTTCGCGTAGCGATAGCCCTGGACGATATCGCAGCCGAGGGCACGCAGTGCGCCCTCGGCGGCCTCGGTCTCGATGCCTTCCGCAACGACTTTCATGCCCAGGCTGTGTCCCATGTCGATCGCGGCGCGCACGATGGCCGCATATTCCGGGTCGCGCTCGAGCCCCAGCACAAAGCTGCGGTCGATCTTCAGTTCATGGACCGGCATGCGCGCCAGGTGACTCAGCGATGAATAGCCGGTGCCGAAGTCATCGATCGACAGGCTCACGCCGATCGCAGCAAGTGCCGTCAGCAGCTGCAGTGCCTGCTCGGGATCCTCGATGAAGCCGCTTTCGGTGATTTCCAGCGTCAGCAGGTTCGCCGGCAGGTGCTGGCGGAGCAGTTCGCGGGCAACCCGCCGGTCGAACTGCAGGTCGGCGAGGTCGTCGGCACTGACGTTGACGGCCAGCTGCAGCGGCCGGCCGCTGCGGTACCAGGCCGCGCACTGCGCTGCCGCCTGGCCGATGGTCCAGCGTGTGATCTTGCGGATGAATCCGGTCTGCTCCGCGAAGGGCAGGAACTGTCCCGGGCCGAGCAGCCCTCTGACCGGGTGCTGCCAGCGCAGCAGCACTTCGGCACCGGCCACGCGGCCCGTCGCCAGCTCGATCTTGGGCTGGAAGAACAGCCGCAGCTCGTCCGCGTCGATCGCGCGCTGCAGCTCGCCGAGCAGCGACAGCTGGTCGCGCGCTGTCGGCTGCAGTGCCGGCGAGTAGGCCAGCAGGGGTTGCTTGTCGCGGCGGGCGCGCTCGAGGCTGAGCTCGGCGCAGCGCAGCAGTTCATCGGCTGTGGCTGCGTCCGCCGGCGCGATGCACAGTCCGAGGGTCATGCTGATATCGATCGGCTGCGCATCGACGACGACCGGATCCGACAGGCGCGCCAGCAGGGCGGCGCCCCAGGGCTGCAGCTGCGCGCCGTCCTCCAGCGTCGTGTAAGCGGCGAACTCGTCGCCGGCGAGCCGTGCGATGGTGACGCCGGCGTCCTGGTCGGCCTGCAGCCGCGCGGCGATGCGTGTCAGCACGGCATCGCCGACCCCGAAGCCGAGGTGCTCGTTGACGCGCCGGAAACGGTGCAGGTTCAGCACGGCGACCCCGATGGGCCGGCTCACCTTCGTCAGCGACGCGTCGAGCGCCGCGGTGAACGCGGCGCGGTTCATGATCCCGGTCAGCGTGTCCTCATAGGCGAGGCGGCGTATGGCGCTGTCGCGCGACTGGACGGCGCTCTGCATGACCTGCAGTCCCTCGGCGAGCAGGCCCAGCTCATCGTGCCGCTGTACCGGGATCGCCACGTCGTAGGTTCCGGAGCGGATTCTGTCGACCGCCCCGGCGAGTGCGCGCAGCGGCCGGGTGATGTTGCGTGCGAGCGCGAATATCGCGAAGGCCGCGACCACGAGGCTCGCAAAGGCGATCAGAAACAGTACGCGGGTCAGCCGCTCGAACGGCGCACGCGCTTCGGCGAGGGAGCGGGACAGGGTTGCCGTGACGCGATTGCCGGCCTTGCCCGTCAGGTCGAGCCGGCGGGTCGCCAGGTCCGCCGCGTCCCTGCCGGCAGTGCCGGCGGTCGTCACCACGTCGCTCCAGCCGGCGGGGGACTCGATCGACAGCGTAATGCCGAGGCCGGTCAGCTGCGCCAGTTCCTGCGTCGAGCGACCGTCAAGCTCGAAACCCATGACGATCCACGCAGCCGGCAAGGGGCTGCGCACCGCGGCCGCGACCAGCTGGTAGATGTGGCCGTGCTCGACCACGACCCCGGCATCGGAATCTGCGGCCTTACCCGGCCGCAGCAGCTGCGGAAACTGGAAGTCGGTGCCGATCAGCGAGTCCGAGCCGGAATCGGCGACGACGCGGCCGTCGAGCGAGGTCAGGATCGCCATCGCCGCGCCGATGCGGTCGCGGCTGTTCTCGAGCACCGAAGCCAGTGTGTCGGTGTCGCCCTGCGACACCGCCTGGCGGACCGCGTAGTCCGCGGCGGCAGCCTGAGCCGCCTGCGACAGCTGCCGGCGGTTGGATTCCATGGCGCGGATGAAGACCCGGGCACCGACGTCGAGCTGGCGCTGCACCTCGCGCTCGGCATTGTCGCGGTTTGCAATCGACACTGCGCCGAGCGCCGCGGCCAGTGTCGCGCTGACGAGCGCAAGAAACGTGACCGCAATCCGGGTGCGCAGGCGCATCGCGGTCCTGTCAGTGCCAGGTTGCCAGGTTGTCCGGCGAACCCGACAGGTCGAGCACGACCGGCAGGTCCAGTGCACCGTCGCCGACCGTGATCCGCTGCACCGGCGCTGCAGCCGTCAGATCCGGATGCCAGCTGCGCAGGCTGTAGTGTCCGGGCGGCAGCTCCAGCCTTGCGCTGCCCGTTGCTGCGGTCTTCGTGAAATAGGGCGTGTCGACGACCACGACGAAGGCGAGCATGCGGTCGTGGATGTTGCAGCCGAGCACGACGAGCCCGGGCTTGTCGAACAGCACGTGCGAATTGGTCGAGCCGGCGTACAGGTCGAGCTGGAACTGCTTCGCGGCGGAGAACGAGTACACCTGGTGATGGATCCGGTCGCTGTTCGGGAAACTGATCGTCGTGCCGGTGCGCACGACGCTGACGTGCGGCACGTAGGTCTTGTTGACCTGGTCGACGACCGCGGTCGGATGCGATGGCGGCGGGGTTGCATCGAGCGGGTCGAAGACCACGACCACGTCCCCGGCGGGCGCGCCTGTCGTCGCTTTCGCGACGATGTTCACCGTGCCGGCCGCAGCGGTGAGTGCCGCCAGCAACGCGCACAGCATTCCCGCTGCAGCGGCGAAGGGCATGCTGCGCATCATGGCTGGACTGCCGGCGCCGGCTGCGCGGCCGGCGCCACGGGCAGCGTATCGACGACGTCGCGCTTCATCGGTGCGAGCAGCCGCAGCAGCTCGTTGGTGGCCCCGGTGGCGACGTGGTGCTCGTGCAGGATCGTGCGCAGCGTCCCGACCATGTCGTAGAAGTCCGCCTGGGTGATATGCAGTCCTGCATGGGATTCCTTCATGGGACTGCCCGAATAATGGCAGGGTCCGCCCGCCAGGTCGCACAGCTGCTCGGCCAGCAGCCGCTTGACCCGCTTCAGATTGGTGTCCCGGAAGCTCACACCGTGCACCGGATCGGCGGCGACGCGGTCGATCAGTTCGTCGGCGATCGCATGGACTCCGGCATCGCCGCCCAGCCGGTTGTAGAGGGTCGGTGCCCCCGATGCCGGCGGCACGATCACGAGGCAGGCGAGAAATGGCAACAGGGCGGCACGCATTTGACAGTAATTTTACGGGGCACGAGTCGCGCGAGCTGTGCGCTTCGGCACAAAATCTGTGCACGGCGCGACATAAAATGCCGGCATGTTCCCTGCTGCAAGCTCCCTGTCATGCCTGCTGACGCTGCTGATCGCCGCGCTGCCCCTGTGCCCGGCCGCGGCCGGCGACCGGCTGGGATTTACCGGCGCCGTCAGTGAGGTCGAGGGTACGGCGGGGGGCGGACTCGTGCCCTGGGCGCTGATCGGGGGTCTCGGCACCGACACCGAGACCGGTGCCAGCGCTTTCGTGACGGGTGTCTCAACGGCCGATTTCTCGCTGCGCGCAGGCGGTGCCTCGATCGGCTGGGACGATCGCATGGAGGTCTCCTTCGCGCGGCAGCGCTTCGAGGCGGCATCCGTGGTGCCGGGCCTCACGCTGGGCCAGGACATCGTCGGCATGAAGCTGCGGCTCGCGGGCGACGCGATATTCGCGCCCGATCAGTGGCTGCCGCAGATCGCCGTCGGCGCACAGTGGAAGCACACGCTGGACTTCGACCAGGTGCCGCGCGCGGTGGGGGCCGCTTCCGGCGAGGACGTCGACTGGTATCTCGCCGCGACCAAGCTGTACTTCGGTGCGCTCGCCGGGCGCAACCTCATCGTCGATGCAACGCTGCGGCGGACCCGCGCCAACCAGTTCGGGCTGCTCGGCTTCGGCGGCGCAGGCAGCCACTACGCACTCGAGCCGGAACTGTCGGCGGCCGTGTTCGCGACCGACACGCTGCTCGTGGGCGCCGAGTATCGACACAAGCCGGACAACCTGGCCGCGTTCAGCGAGGACCGCGCCGCGGACCTGTTCCTCGCCTGGGGACCCGTCAGAAACCTGACGTTCACGGTCGCCTATGCCGACCTCGGAAGGATTGCCGGCAAGCCGGCGCAGCGCGGCGTCTATGCGTCGCTGTGGCTCGGTATCTGAGCGAAGAGAGCGACCAGGCCCGGTCCCTGGCGCTTGGCGTGGTACATCGCGACATCCGCATGCCGGAACAGCGTGGCCGCATCCGCCGCATCGTCCGGATAGACGGCGATGCCGATGCTCGTCGAGACGCGGAACTCCTCGCCGCCGAGGCCGATGGGCTGTTGCAGCTCCCGGACCAGCCCCTCGGCGATGGCCGCAGCATCGCCGGGCTCACCGAGGGCCTCCAGCAGTACGACGAATTCATCGCCGCCGAGCCGCGCGAGCCCCGGGCTGCGCGGACCCGCCGGTCCCGCGCTCAGCGCGGCGTCCTCGAACGGGAACAGCCGTCGCAGCCGCGTGGCCATCTGTACCAGCAGTTCATCGCCCATCGAGTGGCCGAGCGTGTCGTTGACGCGTTTGAAATTATCCAGGTCCAGGTACAGCAGCGCCAGCCGCTGCCCGCGGCTCGCCGCACTGCCGATCGCCGCGGCCAGCTGCCGCTGGAAAAACGCGCGACTGGCGAGTCCGGTCAGCGGATCGAAATAGGCGAGCCGCTCGATACGCCGATCGCAGATCCACTTGTGTCCGAGCGCGAACGCCATCTGGCGCACCTCGAACGGATGCACGGGCTTCTGCAGGTAGAACAGTTTCTCTTCCGGCAGCACGCGCGCGCCGATCTGCGCCGGATCGAGGTCTGAGTATGCCGTGCACACGACGATCTGGATCTGCGGATCGATGCTGCGGATCTGCTCCGCCGCCCAGACGCCGTCCGGGCCCGGCGGCATGCGTACATCGATGAACGCCACGGCGAAAGGCTCGCTGCGTGCACAGGCCATGCGCACCGCTTCCACGGCTGCGACCGCCCCGTCGCAATAGCGGACAGCGAATCCGGCTGCGCGGGGTGCCTCTGCGGCGGGGGCGCCCGCCGGGCTGTCGAACAGCCGCGCCTGCAGCGCCATGCGCTCGGCATGCCCGGCATCGTTCCTCGCATCCATGAACAGCTGCTGATAGGCGCCCCGCACGCCGGCTTCGTCATCGACGACGAGGATGCGCAGGGGACTGGCGGCGACTGACGGCACCGGCTCAGCCTGCCCTGTGCCCGTCGCCGGCGTCTGCCGTCGCGAGCGGCACCTCGACATGGAAGCTCGCGCCCTGCCCGGGCCCCGCGCTCTCGGCATGGATGCGTCCGCCCAGCGCGTGCAGGGCATTGCCGCACCAGTGCAGGCCCAGCCCCGAGTTGCCGTGTTCCAGCTTGGTGGAGAAGCCGTTCTGGAAGATCCGCCCGAGGTTGCCGGGCGCTATCCCCACCCCATCGTCGGTGAACTTCAGCCGCAGTCGCTCGCCGCCCGCCTCGATCCGTTCCCAGCTGACCCGCAGCACACCATGCTCGCGGCCGGCATCGCGGACCGCCTCCGCGGCATTGATGACGATGTTCTGGATGACCTGTTGCATGATCGTGCGGGCGACGTGCAGCGGGCCGGGATCGACCGCCGCAGGGTCGATCTCGACCGACAGGAGCCTGCGCAGAGCGGGGGGCACCAGCGCCGTGCTTTGCGCCAGGAGTTCCGCCAGCGTGCACGTCTCGAGCAGCGCCCCGGCGCGCAGGTTCCGGGTCTGCTCGCCGAGCAGGCTGCGGATGGCCTGGGACTGTTCCGCTATGCGTTCGATCTCGGCACGCGCCGCGGTGACCGCCGCCGCCAGTTCGCGGCTTGCAAGGTGAACGTAGCGCTCGAGGCTCGCGATGCGGATCATGTCGGAGCCCGCCCGCTCCAGCTCGTCGAGCGCCACGGTGATCTCGGTCGCTGGCGCGCCGCGCAGCGCATCCCGCAGCACCGCCGCCTTGACGCACAATGGTGTCATCGCATTGCCGATGTTGTGCAGCACGGCGCGCGCGTTCTCCGCCACGCCCGCGAGGAAGGACTGATCGATGAGCTGGCGCCTGGCCTCGGCGAGGTTGCCGACCATGCGGTCGATCTCGGCGGCCAGCTGGCCGAGTTCGTCGGAGCGCCGCAGATCGAGCCGGGCGCCGGTATCGAGTCCCCTGCCGATTTCCACGGCGTGGCGCGTGAGCCTCGCGATCGGCTTCAGGACTGACTGGTGCAGCGTCACGATCAGCAGCAGCACAGTCGCTGTGGCGGCCAATCCGAGCGTGGCGTCGGCATAGGCGATGACCTGGCGGCCGCGTGCCGTGATCACCCGCGGGATGGCGACCCGCAGCGTCACCAGCGGCTGGCCGGCCACGTCATTCACCACCCTGTAGACCTCCGTGACCTGGTCGCGGGTCAGCAGGTTTTCGTCCCCGACCCGGGTCGCTGCCGCCGGCACGAGTTCCGTGGCCGACTCGCCCGGCGCGCGAATGGCGTAAACCGTCAGCGCGGTCTGCGCCTGCTCGCCGATCGTCGCGATCTTTGCCGGGGTCAGCAGGCGGCCCAGCACTACCATGCCGCGACTCGGGCCGTGAGCGTGCCCGTCGAGGACCGGATTTCCCACGACCAGCATGAGCCCGCGGTTCGTCGGGATCAGGCCGCGGACCTTGGTGCCGCTGCGCAGTGCGTCGCGCCACACCGAGGATTCGGGCAGGGCCCCTGCCCGGATCACGTCGATATCGGTGGGATCGCCGGGACCGGGGGCCAGTGCCCGCGACCAGAGGAAACGTCCCGACAGGTCCACGAACGCGACCGCATCGACATCGTAGGTGACGATCTCCGAGGTCGGGATGCTCTCCTCGATGAGGTGCAGGTCGTGATTGGCCATGAACGCATAGGTCTCGGCCCAGTCGCCCCAGTCCTCGGCGACCATCGTCAGCAGGTCCAGTTCGCGGTCCACGGCATGGATCGCGCGCGCCATTTCGTTGCTTGCAGACTGCTGTTCCAGCTCTGCAAAGCTCGGCAGCAGGATCCGGTCCTGGATCAGGTATTGAGCGGCGCCCAGCAGCACGAACACGGCCGCGATCAGCGCGATGATCTTCGGTCGCAGATTCACTGGCGGAAGTCCGGTGTCGATTGCATGGGACCGCCATATTCTGGCACGGAAGCTGCAACTCTTGCTGCTGTGGACGGCAAAATTCCGTCCCGACGGGCCCCGGGGCAGCCATTGCGGCGATTCCCGGGGCAACAGCGTGCCGCAAGGCGGCGACAGGCGGCAAGGACTTGCCGCGAGGAGAGGGCATGGCAACTTTAGCGATTTCAGCACAGGCCCACGCGGTGCTGCCGGGCACAGCATTCCGGGCGCATCGGCACGATGTGCAGGGCGCCCCGGATACCGAGAGCATCGCCGGTATCGGCAAGCCCGGTCAGCTCCCGGCCGGCACCGGCACGGGCCTGCTGGCCAACGCGGTGCAATCGCTGCAGCAGGCCGCGTCTTCGCGGACCAGCGGCGCGCCGGCACTGATCGGCGGCAACCTCAACGTCACGGCTTGACGGCGCGGCAGCGGCAGCGCGGTCAGCAGCGCTCGAGCAGTACGGCGATGCCCTGGCCGACGCCGATGCACATGGCCGCAACCGCGTAGCGGGAGCCGCGGCGCTGCAGTTCGCGTGCCGCGGTCAGCGCGAGCCGCGCTCCCGAGGCACCGAGCG
>Ga0302319_10002217_pt1 | contig 42441 bp, 32 predicted proteins | sample Bog_T0_2_FD_203319 | JGI IMG/M metagenome (GOLD analysis project Ga0302319, IMG submission 203319) | Peat permafrost microbial communities from Stordalen Mire near Abisko, Sweden - Bog_T0_2 | ecosystem: Environmental > Terrestrial > Soil > Wetlands > Peat | place: Sweden: Abisko, Stordalen Mire...
GCGCTGGGCGTCGACGTGGGCGTGTCGGTCCAGGTGGCGGTGGGCGTGGCCGTGTCGGTCAGCGTGGGCGTGGGCGTCAGCGATGCGGTAGGCGTGGACGTAAGCGTGACCGTGGGCGTCGACGTCAAGGTCGGCGTGTCCGTCCGCGACGCGGTGGGCGTGTCGGTGGGCGTGGCCGTCGGCGTGTCGGTGGGCGTCGCGGTGGGCGTGGCCGTGGGCGTGGCGGTGTCGGTCGGCGTGGGCGTGGCGGTCGGCGTCACGGTCCGTGTCGGCGTGGCCGTGGGCGTGGCGGTGGGCGTGACCGTGGCCGTGAGCGTGATCGTGGGCGTGGGGGTGCCGCAGGGCTCGTTGACCGTCACGCTGTTGGAGGCCAGCGCAGCGAAGGAGTCGGAGGCGATGCTGGCGGTGTTGCTGAACTGGCAGGCCGCCGCCGCCGCGCAGACCTGGGCGGTGAAGTCGATGTCCCCAGCCGTGCCGCAGGCCAAGGTGCCCAAGTTCCAAGCCAGGGCGTTGCCCGGAGCGGTGCCGCTGACCGAGGGGGCTGGCGAGCCCAGCGGCCCAAGGTAGCAGAGCTGGGCCGGCAGGGTGTCGGCCACCACCACGTTGAAGGCCGCTGGGCAGGTGTTGACCCAGCTGAAATTGTCATAGCGGACGACGTCATTGTTGTTGGCGCGCCAATAGCCCGAGAAGCCCGACGCATAGGTGGAGTCGGTGACCGAGCCGACCGGGGTGAAGGTGGTGGCTGCGCCGCCGCCGGCGGGGGCATTGGTCAGGATCTGGATGCTGCTGCCGTTGAGCGCCACCCGCACGGTGAAGAGGCCGGAGGCGGGGATCAGGGTGGGGCTGGCGCCGCTCCACGTCCCGATGGGGGTGGTCCCCGCGTACAGGGTGAAGGTGTCCGGCATGCTGTTGGTCATCTGCAGGACATAGCCGTTGTCACCGCTGCCCTGGTAGCGGAACACGATGCCGGCGGTGAACCACTGCTGGATGCTCATGCGGACCTCCAGCACCCCGTTGCTGCCCATGGAGCCGTAGTCGTAGATGATCTGCCGCGCGTTGTTGACGTCGTTGGTCCCTTCCATGTAGCCGGCTTCGCCGCCGACCTCGTAGAAGCAGGCCTTGGTCGGGGTCCCTTGGGTCCAGCCCAGGGGCGTGCATTGGCCATCATCGTCGTTATGGGTGTCCACCACGGGGTCGCTGCTGGTGGAGGGGTTGTATTGGTAATGCAGTTGGAAAGTCAGGGTGTCGCCGACCTGGCTGGTGGCGGCGCTCACCGATTTCACCAGGGTCGCGGCGGCGGTGCCCGTGACGGGGCAGGTGTGGCTGAATGCCAGAGCGTTGACCAGGTAGGTGGTCTTGCTCTCGGACTGGCCGTTCAGGTTCCAGGTCAGCGCCGTGTCGCCGGCATGGAAGCCGCCGGCCGGGTCCACATAGGTGGCGATATCCGGGTCGGTGGTGATGACCCCGGGGGCGCTACTCCACAGGGGGGCGGGCCAGGCGGTGGAGGTGGCCGGCGTGCCGGGAGGCAGGAGGGTGTCGGTGTAGTCCGACAGCCCCGTGGCGTCAATGGCGCCCACCCGGGTGAACTTGGTGGTGGTCGGGTCGCAGATGGCCTGCGCGCAGGACCAGTTCATGGTCACCGGAAGGGGGCGGTTGCCATCGTTGATGCTGCCGCTGCCGGGCAGGTCCAAAGGGTGCGGATGCCAGAGGTACAGCCCGTCCGCCAAGGCGACCACGCCGGTCCCGGAGACGCCGGGATCGGAATACACCACGATGAGGGTGCTGTCGGGCACCACATTGCCGTCGCCCGCCTGCTCGGCCACGCTCAGCGTGCCGCCGGCGGCCGGGACCGAGGCGGTGACGTCGAAGCGGGCGTTGAACCCGCCGGTGGCCCAGTTCATGTTGTTGTCGATGCCGAAGATGGGGTGGATCCACTGCCGCACGAAATCGCCCACCCCGGTGACCGGGCCGCTGAAGGCGCTGCCGTTGAAGGTGGTGTTGGCGGTGCTGGGATAGTTCATCCCGTCGGCGCCGGTGCCGCAGCAGGCGGGGGACCAACTGCCGACCTGCTCCAAGAAGGCCTTCACCACGGTGGAGCCGGCCGGCAGCGGCGGCATGTAAATGGAGCCGCCGATGGTGCCATAGGTCACGTAGCTGTATCCCGGGCCCGAGTAAGTGGCGAACTGGCCGACCTGCTCCTGGTGCGGCAGCGTGTCGGGGAGGCCGTTGAAGGTGCTGTTGTCGACGCAAGCGTTGTTGGGATTCAGCCACGCGGTGTAGGGCGTCCCGTCGGCCCGCGCAGCGGCGGCGAGGCCCAGGCCTAGGCCCAAGGTTGGGACAAGCCATGCCCATGGCCGCAGGCGCGGCCATGCCAGATAGGATCTAAGGGAGGGCTTGGGACGCAAACGGGCCTCAGAAGGGTCTCCCTGTAGGGTAGCCTCAGGCCCGCGGCGATGTGTTTCAAATATTGCTTACTCTACTTTCTTTCCTTGTCGCGATAGGCTTTGGGGCTATTCCCCTGAAAGCGCTTAAAGGCGGTGCTGAAATGGGCCGTGTTCTTGAATCCACATTCGCCGGCCACGGCGGCCAGGCTCAGTTCGCTCTCCACCAGCAGGCGGCGGGCCTTGGCCACGCGGGCTTCCAGGCGGGCTTGGGCGAAGCCCTGCCCCGTCTGGCGCTTGAACTCGCGAGAGAAGTGGAACGGCGACAGCCCCGCCTCCCGCGCCAAGCTGCGCAGGTCGGCGGGCTCCTCCGGGTGCTGTTGCAGGCGGGCCGCCGCCTGGCGCAGGCGCAGGGCCAGCCCGCCCCGGGCGGGGGACTTCAGGCGCAAAAGCAGCTCCTCGACCTGGGCCTCGAAGCCCCGCAACAGCTCGCCGCTGGTCAGGGCCACCCCCAAGGCCTCGGCCGCAGCCGCCCGCAGGCCCGAGCCCTCGCCTGGCCCCACCCGGCGTTGGACGGCCTTCAGCAAGGGGGCCAAGCCCCATTGCAATTGCACGCGCAGGGCCTCGGCCCGGCCCTGGCTGGCGCGCAAGGCCTGCACCTGCAGGTCGGCGCGGGCCAGGCGGGCGGCTTCCACCGCGCCTTCCGCCGCCACCACCGCCAGGCGTTCGCCCAGGTCCGCGCTGCCCCACTCGCTTTCCGGCGCCATCACCAGCGCGGGCGCCTCCACCAGTTCCTGGCCGCGGGCCAGGGCGGTGCGCAGACCCTGCTCAGCCATGTGGATGGTGCGGTCCAGGTCCTCGCGCTGGCCGGGCCGGCAGGCCCAGGCGCAGGCCACCCGCCAGCCCAGCCGCTTGGACAAGGCCTGCGCCGCCTCCAACGCCAGGTCCCGGGACTGCAAGCGCGACGCCGCCGTCAGGATCAACGCGCCCTCGTCACCCAAGCGGCCCGCCACCAAGCCCGGCTTGCGCCGGCAGTGCTCGAAGCAGGCCCATTGCAGCTGGGCCGCCAGATGGAGGGCTTGGACCGCGTCCGCAGGCGCATCCCGCGGCACCAGGGCCAGGGCCGCGTCCGGGCCGCGCGTCAACCTGAACTCCTCGGCGTCCCAGGGGGCCAGCTCGGCGCCCTGGAAGGGGCCGCGGTGATAGCGGTCGCGCCGGGCCTCGGTGTAGTGCCACATGCGGTAGGGCAGGCCTGAGGCCAGGGCCTGGCGCTTGGCCCGCTCCACTTGGCGCAAGGCCGCCTCCACCTTGGACCAGCCCATCAGGCAGCGCCCCACCGCGCTGAACGCCTGCCCCAGCAGGGCTACCGCCTCGGGCCCCAGCACCGGCGTGCTGTAGAGGCCGCGGGCATAGAGCAGGTAAGCCTGGGCATCGTCCGCCGCCGGCCCCCGGCGCAGGTCGCACCAACGCTTCCAGGCCTCGGTCGGCGAGGGCAAAGCCGCCTGGAAGGAGCCCAACGTGATCCAGGCCTCGGTGGCCGCGCCGGCTTTGGGCGCCAGCGGCACGAACAAGTCCTGCAGCCCGCTGTGGACGGCCACGAACGGCGACGCCTCCTTGCGGCGCTGCTGGCGCCGGTTGTGCGCATCCCGCTCGGCCAGGCGGCCGAACTGCACTTCAAAGTAAACGGGATGGGTGCGGCGGGGCACGGGGCCCAAGGCATAGGCGTATTGGGGCTGGCTGGGCAGGGTCAAGAGGCAGGGCATGGGCGCGTAATCGCTGAGCAGGTTGATCAGCGCGTCTTGCAGGCTGAAGGCGGCGTACGGAGGCATGCGCATCGGCTCGATCGGGAGGTCGGGCCAGTCTACGCCCAGGACCGCCCCGGCCGTGAGGTCAATTTTGCCGGCCGCTCAGCTGCGGGGAAGGCATGGTGGGAGCTTGTTCCGTTCGACCCATGCTGGCCACGCCTACTCCGTGGCATCCGTGCCGTTGAGCGCCTTGCGCCGCGCCTTCCACTCAGGCAGCTGCTTGGCCACGATGGCCTTGAAGCGGGGCCCATGGCTGCGCACGTGCAGGTGGGCCAGCTCGTGCACCAGGATGTAGTCCAGGCTCTCCAACGGCCGGCTGGCCAGGCTCAGCGCCAGGGTGATGACGGCCGTGCGGGTGTTGCAGCTGCCCCAGCGGCTGCGCATGGCCCGCACCTTCAGCCGCGGCCGCGGCACCGCCATGGCCTCGCATCGGGCGGGCAGCAGGGCTTCGGCGGCGGCCAGCAGCTCCTTGGCGCAGAACCGGCCCATCGCGGCGCGGCGCTGGGCCAGGCTGGACCCGGCGGGGGCGCGTAAAAGCACGGTGCCCTCGCCCAGGCGCTTGGCGCTGGCCCGGCTCCCCTGCTGCTGGACCCGCAGCGTCACCGTCCGTCCCAGCAGCGGCAGGGCCTCCCCGTCCACCAGTTGGGGCTCCACCGCCCGCGGCGCCCGGGCCATCCGCGCCCGCTGGGCCTCGATCCAATCCCGCCGGTCGATGATGAAATCGCGGATGGCCTTGTCGGAGACCCGCAGCGGCGCCGAGACCAGCAGGCGGCCATCGGGCGGGACCAGGCGCAAGCGCAGGGTGCGCATGGGCTTGCGGCTGACCGTGGCGGTCAGACCGGCCGCTTCCAGGGCGTAAGGCTCCGTGCGCGCCGGGCGGGCGGGCTTGGGCGCGCTTGCGCGGCGGGGGCCAAAGAGGCTGAGCAGGGGCAGTTGGAACATGGCGCTACTTTAAGGCCACCCTGCCCTTGGCATCCAGCTTGTAGAAGCGGGTTGAGCGCTCCCCGCCCAGGGTGAGGCAGGTGACATTCAATGGCGTCGGCATGCGGCTAGTCCTCGTTGAATTTTGGGGGAAGGCTGCGGTAGAGGATGACGAAGTAGGCGGCCGCCAGGGCCATGCCAGGCAGCCACCAATAGAGCGCGCTGCGCAGGGCGTAGTCCCCGCTGGCGCTGTTGGCCACGGTCAAGGCTGGCCCGATGCCGGCGCTGGGCAGCAGGGCCGGATACAGCCCGAAGGCGGCGCTGGCCAGCAGCCCCAGCAGGTAGGCCGCCGAGCCGGCGAAGGCGGCGCCCTCGCGGCCACGCCCCAAGGCCCAACGGCTGAAGCCCGCCGCCGCCAGGGCCCCCAGCGGCAGCGCCCAGCCCCAGGGGCGGATGCGCAAGGCCAGCGGCACCAGCGGCTGCACATGGAAGGTGGCCAGGCTCAGCGCGGCGAAGATCAGCAGGGCCAGCGGCCACAGCCATCGGGCCGCGCGGGCCGCCCGGGCCTGCACCGTGCCCGTGGTCTTCCAGTTCAACCACAGGCTGCCATGAACGCCCAAGGCGGCCAGGCTGCACAGGCCGGCCAGCATCGTGTACCAGTCCAGGATGCCCAGCGGCGGGTCGCCGCTGAGGTCCGTGAAAAGGGCGTGGAAGAAGCGGCCGTCGGCGTCGGCGTCCACGCCCCGCACCACGTTGCCCAGGGCCGCGCCCAGCACCACCGCCAGCAGGCCGCTGCTGAGGCTGAAAGCCAAGTCCCAGAAGGGGCGCCACAGCGTGTGCTCGACCTGGTGGTGCAGCTCGATGGACAGGGCCCGGAACACCAACAGCCACAGCGCCAGCATCAGCGGCAGGTAGAAGCCGGCGAAGGCGGCCGCATAGACCCGCGGGAAGGCCAGCACCAGGACGCCGCCAGCCGCCAGCAGCCAGACCTCGTTGCCATCCCAGACCGGCCCCAGGCTATGGATCACCAGGCGCCGCTCCTTCTCACCCCGTGCCACCAGGCCCAGCACCGCCCCGGCGCCCAGGTCGAATCCGTCCAAGGCCACATAGGCTGCCAGCATGAGGCCCAGCAGCGCGTACCAAAGGTCGCCCCATCCCATCTCAGTAGCCCTCCGTCTCAGGCCCGCGCTCGACCTCGCGCGAGACCAGCGCCAGGAACAGCACGCTGAGCAGGGCGTAAAGCCCCATGAACCCCAGCAGGCTGAACAGCACGTTGCCGCTGCTCACCTGCAGGGAGCTGGCATCCGCGGTGCGCAGGAGGCCGAAGATGACCCAGGGTTGGCGGCCCGATTCGGCGGTCATCCATCCGAAGGTGTTGGCGATGTAGGGCAGCGGCAGCGCCAGCAGGAAGCCCCACAGCAGCAGGCGCGAGCCCCAGAGCCGGCCCCGCCAAAGCGCCAGGGCCCCCAGCCCAAGGAGCCCGATCAGCAGAGTGCCCAGGCCGGCCATGATGTGGTAGCCGTAGTACAGCAAGGGCAGGCTGCTGGGCCAGGCCTCCGGCGGCAGCTGGTCCAGGCCCTTCACCTCGGCGTCCCAGCGCTGGTAGGTCAGCAGGCTGAGCAGGTGGGGCACCTCGATGGGGTTGTCCAGGCGCTGCTTCTCCACGTCCGGCTGGCCGATCAAGGCCACCGGGGCGCCGCGCTCGGTCCTGAACAGGGCCTCCATGCCGGCAAAGGTGCCGGGTTGATGCTGCAGCACCTGGCGCGCCATGCCGTCGCCGGTGGGCACGGCCAGGCCCAGGGCCGCGGCCAAGCCCACCCCGAGCCCTAAGCGCAGGTAGAGCTGGGCCTGCGCCTGGTGGCGGCGGGTCAGCAGGTAGTAGGCCCCGGTGGCGCAGAGCACCATGCAGCCGGTGAGCGTGGCGCCCAGCATCACATGGGGGTAGGCCCACAGCTGCCAGGGGTTCAACAGCACGTCCGGCAGGCTGCTGAGGCTGATGCCTTGGCCCCCCGCCACATAGCCTACTGGGTGCTGCATGAAGGAGTTGGTGGCGGTGATGAAATATCCCGACAGCCAGGCGCCCAGGCAGACACCCAGGCTGCTGGCCCAGTGCAGGGTGGCGCTGGCCTGCTTGCGGCCGTATAGGAGGAGCCCCAGGCAGGCCGACTCCAGGAAGAAGGCGAAGACGCCCTCCATGGCCAGCGTGCTGCCGATGACGCCCCCGCCATACTCGGCGAAGCGCGACCAATTGGTGCCGAACTGGAACTCCATGGGGATGCCGGTGACCACGCCGAACGCGAAATTGATGCCAAAGATGCGGGTCCAGAAGGCGGCCGCCTTGGCGGCCTCGCGGTCGCCGAAGAAGCGCTCACGGGTCTTCAACAGAACCAGCAGCAGGGCCAGGCCCATGCTCAGCTGCGGGAAGAGATAGTGATAAGTGATGGTGAAGCCGAATTGGAACCGATGGAGCGTTTCGGGGTCCATGACGTCCGCCTAATTGATTTCCGTGGCCATGCGCTCGCGCTGCTCAGGCGTGGGCAGCTTGGCCGATGCGGCCGGCCACCATTCCTTGAAATGCTTCAGCGTGCCCGTGGCCGGGATCACCATGCTCACCCGCGGCTCGCCCAGGATCCATTGCAGGAAGTACTGGGCCCAGCTGCGGATGCCCAGCTCCGGCCCCACCCAGGCGGGCAGCTCGCGGCCCTTCACTTTGTCGAACAGCGCGCCCTGGCCGAAGGGCTCGTTAACGATGCACTTCACCCCGTAATCGCCAGCCACGTCCATCAGGCGCTTCTCGGCCAGGCGGCGGCCGATGTTGTAGGGGAACTGGACCCAGTCCACCTTCTTGGCCCGCATGGCGGTCACCAGGTCGGCGAAGGCCTCGTCCTGGTAGTGGGTGATGCCGATGGCACCGATGCGGCCCTCCGCCTTCAAGGCCTCCAGCGTGGGCCAGTGGGCCTGCCAATCCAGCAGGTTGTGGACCTGCATCAACTCCACGGCCTTGCGCCGGCCGAGCTTGGCGATGGAGGTCTCCATCTGCCGCTTGCCTTCGGTGCGGCCCTTGGTCCAGACCTTGGTGGCCAGGGTCAGGTCGGCGTTGATGCCCAGCTGGGTGCTGAGCTGCCCCAGCACGTCCTCCGCCTTTCCATACATGGGCGAGCTGTCCACGAAACGCCCGCCGCCGGCGTGGAACGCCTTGAGCACCTGGCCCAGCTCGGCGGCGGCGGGCCCGCCCAACGGGACGTCGAAACTGCGATAGGTGCCGAGGCCGACGCGGAGGGTGCTCATGGATTCCTTCAGGTGGATGGATGGCGGGGCCCGAGGCCCTTAGCGGCGGATGATCAGGCGGGCCTCAAGGGTCGCCAGCAGGGACCCTCCGCCGCGGCGGGTGACCCAGTGGCCCAGCCAAACGCCCAGGCAGTCGGCGAAAAAACCGTTCCACCCGGCGGTGGGGCCCGCGGCCATCAAGCCTTGCGCGACTTCGATGCCCCCGCCCAAGGCCATGAAAGCCAGGGCCAGGTTGGCCTTCAATCGGCGGTCCATCACCAACTGGCCGAACCAGCCCATCATCAGGGCGAAAGCCAGCAGGTGCTCGGCTTTGTCATACTGGAGGAGCAAGGGGATCGTCAGGGCGGCTGGGGACAGGCACTCGAACAAGACGAAGCCGATGTAGCAGCCGCCCAGGGCCAGGTAGAGCTTGAGGTATCGGAGGTTGCGCATGGCAGGGTCCTTCGGGAAAAGGGCCCCCAGTCTAACAGAAGGACGGCCATCAAGCCGTCTGACGCACCATCAATTGAGGCTGCAGGATGATCTCACGCGGGGCTTGGCCGGGGTGGTCCAGGGCCTCCACCGCCAGGTCCAGCGCCAGCGCGCCCATCTGCTCGGCGTCCTGGCGCACTGAGCTCAGGGGCGGGTCCAACAGCCCGGAGCTGGGCAGGTCGTCGTAACCGATCAAGCGCAGGTCCTGCGGAAGCTTCAAGCCGCGCTCGCGGGCGCCCTGCATCACGCCCATGGCCACGCGGTCGCCGGCTGCGCAGAAGATGCCATCGAGCCCGGGCTCGGCTTGCAACAGCGCCGCCAGGCCGGCCATGCCCTCCTCGAATCGGAAGAACCGGACGTCCGCCACCAGCTCGGGGCGGAAGGCCCTGCCCGCTTCCAGCAGGGCCTTCTGGAAGCCCTGGCGGCGCTCCACCGTGGTGGGGTTCAACTCGATGCCGTCGGGCGGCAGCTCGCCGCTGAGCAGGCCGACATGGCGGCATCCCTGCTTCACCAGGTGCTGCACGGCCAGGCGGGCCCCCAGGACGTTGTCCACCCGCACGCTGGCGCAGCCCGCCGCCTGGTCTTCGATCAGCACCAACGGGACCCCATGGCGGCCATACTCCTGCACCAGCTCCGGCGAGGGGTGCATGCTGGCCAGCACCACGGCATCAGCTTGGCCGCCGTAGAGGATGTCGCGCAGCACCGCCTCACGCTCGTCGATGTGGTACCAGGTGCTGAAGGGCAGGATGCGGTTGTGAAAGCGGCCGGTCTCGCGGGCGCGGGCCTCGATGCCTACCAGCAGCTCGCCCACGAAGGCATGGGCCAGGCGCGCAGCCACATAGGCGATGCGCCCGCTGCGGCCCGTGCGCAGGCGGCGGGCGCTGTCCTGCGGCACATAGCAAAGGGCTTTGGCCGCCTGGCGCACCCGCTCCCGGGTGGCGGGCGGGATCTGCGGGTCATCCCGCAGGGCCATGCTGACCGTCATGGCGCTGACCCCCAGCTGGGCAGCGATGTCCTTCAGCGTGGTGCGGGATTTGGCGGGCCCACGGCCGATGGGAGCGCCTGGGCTCATGGCAGGCGCATCAGCTTGACGGGGCGGGCCCAGGGACCGGGCTGGCCATGGGACCGGGCTTGAGCCCGCACGTAATAAAGGCCGGCGGGCAGGCCAGGCAGGATGAAACTGGCCGGGTTCCATCCCACGCGGAAGGATCCGCTGAGATCGGCTCGGCCGGCCAGGACCAGGCTCTCCGTGTAGACCTTGAATTCGATCCCATCAGCCGGGGCGCTCAGGTCGACGGCCAGGCCCCAATTCACGCCATGTTGGGGGTTCGGCCAAGCATGCTGCTGCACGATGACCGGCACGGCGCCTGCCCCTGGCTGGACGGTGGCGGTGGCGGTCACCAGGGGCGTGGTCGTGGCGCTCGCTGCCGGGCTTGGCGTCCGGGTCGCGCCAGGACTGGGCGTGGCCGAAGGCGGAGGACTGACAGAGGGCGTGGCGCTAGGCGTGGCGCTGGACGTAGGGCTGCCGGTCGGCGTGGCGCTGCGTGTGAGCGTCAGGCTGGGGCTGGCCGTCGGCGTGCTGGACTTGGTCGCCGTGGCCGGCACGGTGGGCGAGGGGCTCAACTGGGGCGTGAAGCTGGGGGTGTCGGAGGGGCTGCTACCCGGCGGCGGCGGGGTCGCGGTCATCGTGGCGCTGGGGCTGGCCGTGGGTGTCGATGACAGCGTGACGCTGGGGCTGGCCGTGGGTGTCGATGACAGCGTCGCGCTGCGGGTGACGCTGGGCCATGGCGACGGTGTGGGCGTGCCCGCCCCGGGCGTGGCACTGGGGCTGGCGGTCGCGGAGGTCGTGGGGCTGGCCGTCACCGAAGCCAGGGGGCTGTTGCTGGGCGTGGGCGTGCTGCTGGGCGTGGCGGAACGGCTGGGGCTGGCCGTCGGTGAAGCCGTGGGCGACGCCGTGGACGAGGGCGAAGGGGAGGCGGTGGCCGAGGGGCTGCGCGTGGGGCTGGGCGACGGCGACGGGCTGACCGAAGGGCTGGGCGTGGGGCTGGCGCAGCCGGGGGCCAGCCACAGGACCTCGATGGCGCTGAACTCGGCGTTGTCGGCGCTGGCGGCGCCGACGATGTTCAGCACGCCGTCGCTCACCGTGACCGTGCGGGTCAGCTGATACGCCGTGTTGGCGCCGGCGACGGCGAAGAGGTCCAGGTTGCTGATGGCGGTGGCGCCCTCCAGGCTGACGCTGAAGATGCGCTTTCCGGCGGCGGCCCAATAGGTCTCGGCCCAAAGGAAGCGCACCTGGTAGCTGCCGTTGGCCGGCACCGGGATGGCATAGGACACCGTGGCCCCATAACGCTGGCTCTGGTAAAGCGTGGCGTCGCTGGTGCCGGCGATGGCCGTGCCCACGATGGCCGCGGTCCCACCGGTGTATTCCATGTCCGCCGACCAAAGGGCGTTCGCTGAGTCCGTGTAGGAAAGGCCGCCGGCGTTGATGCGGGCCACCACCACCGTCCCGCAGGGGGTCGGGGTGCGGCTGGGCGTGGGGGTGATGCTGGGGCTCACGGTGTAGGTGGGCGAAGCGCTGAAACTGGCCGTCACGCTGGGGGTGGGGGTGGCGGTCCAGGCGGGCGTGCGCGTGGGGCTGGGCGTGGGCGTGCAGGCCACCGACGGATAGATGGCGATAGCCTTGATCTCGGGCTGGTCGGTGACGGCCGTGAACCCGATGTTCAGGATCCCATTGGTCACGGTCACGGCCCGGCTCTCGATCAGGGCCGTGTTGGCGCCCACCAGCGCATAGATGTCCAGCCCGGTGATGGCGGCGGCGCCTTCCAGTGAGACATTGAATACGCGCTGGTTGGGGCCGGTCCAGTAGGTCTCGGCGAAGAGCATGTCCACCCGATAGGTGCCGTTGGGCACCGTGAATTGGTAGCTGCTCATGCCGTAGCGGGCCGTGTTGTAGAGCACGTCATCGGTGGTGCCGGCGATGGCGCTGCTGTTGCTCGACAGCGCGCCGCCGGTATAGCCCCAGCCGCCGGCGGCGTAGGCTTGGTCCGCGCTCCAGGTGTAGCCGCCGGTGCTGACCTGGGGGCCGCCGACGTTGTCGCGGTAGAGGGCCGCGGCGCTGAAGCATGGCTGGGGCGTGGGCGTGGGCGTGGCGGTGGGCGGGGGTGGCACGCTGACGAAGGCGGCCAGGCAGCCCACGATGCCCGCATCCCAGTTGATGGCGATCTCGTTGGTGTAATAGTCCGCCTGCACATCGGTCCAGTCGGTGGCCGTCTCGTTATGGCCGCCGGGGCCGCCGGAAACGTGGCCCGGCACCGGGTTGGTGATGCCGTCGCTGGCCGACAAGCGGTCATGCGGGTTCATGGGGGGGTCGTAACCCACGCCCGTGACGAAGCTTCGGTCGTAGTAGTTGCGGCCGTAGATGTAATGCATGGCGTTGAGCGAGGTCTCCACATAGGCGCTGTTGGGGGAGACCTGGTTGGCGCAGTCCAGCAGCATGGCCTGGCGGGAGGTCGTGCCATTGCTGCCCCAATGGTAGACCGTGCCCAGGGGGCGGCCATACCCGTGCGCCGCAGCGGTGCTGACAATGGCGTTGGCGCGGGCGATCAGCGCATTGTCCAGCGTGGTCACCATGGCGGGGCTGCGGCCGGCGCGCGATGACAGCAGGTAGTCGAAAATGCCATGGTTCTTGGGGCCGCGCTTGCCGTAGGCATGCTCGCCCCAGTCCCAGTACAGGCTCACCAGGTCGGGGTCAGCGGCCATGCGCGACTCGAAATCGGCCAGGGCGGCGGCGTTGCCGCTGGCATCCCAGTATTCGGCCGCGGCCCAGGCGCGGTGATCGGGGTCGTCGCCGCTGCCGGCTGGCTCGGCGTAGCTGCCGGTGCTGGTGGGGTCGTTGGCGATCAGTTCGGCGGGATTGGCCTGCAGCCAAGCCCAAGCGTTGGCGGCGGCGGCCTGGCAGGTGGCTGCGTAAGCCGCGTTATAGGGTGCGTAGGCCCGGCTGGCCATGCTCATCACGGCGCAAAAGTCGGCGGTGGCGGCGCTGCTGTAGGGGATGAAGTAGCGCGTCGAGCCGTCGGATTCGGGCATGATGAAGCCCTCGAACGCGGCGGCGGTCAGCTTATGGTAAGCCGCGCCGTTGGGCGCCTGCATGGTCAGCAGCCAGTCGAGGGCGTATTTGCATTCGGCCAGGTAGTCGGGGATGGGGCCGCCATCCTCGGGGATGGGGAAGGTCCACTGGCTCAGGACGGCCTTGTGCCAATCCCAGGCCTGCAGCAGCTGCCCCACGGTGAAAGCGGTGTTCACCGTGTATTTGCCGAAGTCGCCGGCGTCGTGCCAGCCCTTCATCCCGTTGGTGAGCACATGCCCGCCACCGATGTCGTCATCGTAGCCGTCGTCAAGGTGGCAGGCCCCGTGACCGTAGGCCTGCCCCTGCCAGGTGTAGTTGACGGCCATGCCGCAACGGCGCACGTAGTAGCCCATGATCTCGGCCCAGAACGCGCTGTTGTAGACGGACGGGTCGACCTGGAAGGTGGCGCTTTGGCCCAGGCTGGGGATGTTGAGATAAAAGCTGCCGGTCTCGGTCAAGGCGCTGAAATCGGCAGGGGTCAGGGTCTCAGCGGTATCGGCATTGGCCGTCGCGGCCCCTAACGTGCCGGTGTAGGCCACGCTGTTGTCGGCGCTACGGTTCACGGTAAAGCTGCCGCTGACGCTGCCCAGGATGGAGGCTACCTTGTTATGGGTAGGAAGATAGCCGACCGAATCGAGCCGAATGGACGTGCTGATGGCGGCCGGCAACGTTGCTGCCAGCAGGACAAACGTGGCGATAAGAAGATTTAAACGTTTTTTCATTGGGGCAAAGCAAGAGCGTCGCGGGGTTCTAGAACCATCACGATTAAGACTAGCTTGCCTTCGCCCAGCTTGCAAAGATTATTAAACGGCGTACCGTATTACGGTACGAATTGAGAAATGTTCTTAGCCCAAAGGATAAAACGGCTTAGGGCTGGTCGGGGCCTGGCCTGGCTGCCATTGGCACGGGCAGCGTCCACGCCAGCAGGAACACCAAGGGCGCCTGCCAGTTGATGGCGATCTCGTTGGACGCATAACTGGCTTTCAGATCCACCCAACGTTTGGCGGGCGGGCTGCTGGGGATGGCATCCAGCGCGCTGCCATCGTCGCTGCGGCTGTTGGGCCCGCCGCTGAGCATGCCGGGCCAGGGTGGGCCTGCCGCGTATTGAGGCGAGGCCGAAGGCCGGTGATGGGGATGCAGGACCGGTCGGCTCCCCAGGTGGGTCACGAAGCAGGTGGCGTGGGTGTTGCACCCCAACAGGTAATGCAGGTCATTGAGCGCGGCGTTGGTGTAGGCCGGGTGGGGCGACATCCTGTCGGCCACCAGCAGCAGCACCCCGTAATTGGCCACGGCCCCGTTGCTGCCCCATTGGTATTGGTCGCTGCTCAAGGAGACCTTGTAGCCGTTGGCGGGGGCATTGGTGCGGGCGGCCGTGGCATCGGCCGCAGCCACGGTGTCATCCAGGATGCGGGCGCGCAGGGCCGCATCCGCCCCGGGCCGCCCGCAAAAATAGTAGGCCCACAGGCCCAGGTCCTTCACGTTGGCCCAGGATGGCGGCGGGCCCGCCAAGGGCAGCAGCGGGCTGGGGCCCGCGTGGGCCACCACGTAGTCGCCATACTCCGCCGACCCCGTGCTGTGATACAGCTCGGCGGCGGCCCACAGCATCTCATCGGCAGCGCTGGCGTCCGTGTAGCCGCCGGTACGGATGCCGGCAGGCTGGTCATAGGCGACGGCGGGGTGGACCATCACCCATGCCCACGCCTTCTGGGCGGCCTTCAGGCAAGCGTCCGCGAAGGCCGTATCATAAGGCCGGTATAGGCGCGCGCCAATGGCGGCCACCGCGGCCAGGTCGGCGGTGGCGCAACTGGCCTTCCCCGGCGTGGCCCCGGGCCCGATCACGTAGCGGGTGCCGGCGTCATCGTCCTCCGGCAGGACGAACCCGCCGAAGCGCGCGCTGGTGACCTTGTGCCACGCCCCGCCATCCTGGTCCTGCATCGTCAGCATCCATTCCAGGTTCCAGCGCGCCTCATTCAAAAGGTCGGGCGTGCCATTGCCGCTTTCAGGCAGGCCGCCGGCGACGGCGCCGGCCCGGTCCTGCCACCACTCATAGGCCCACAACAGCTCGCCGGTGCTGATGCCTGAATTCACCACGTACTTCCCGTAGTCCCCGGCGTCATGCCAGCCTTTGCCCGTCATGCGGGCGCCCGCCTGGCCGCTGGACGCGTGCATGGTGGCGGGCAGGTCGCTGCTGGCGCCCGAACTGTGGCACAGCGCGTGCCGGTAGCGGACGCCATCGACCACGCCCAGGTCCACGGCGGTCCCACAGCGCTGGCCATAAAAGGCTCGCAATGCCAGCTGGTAGGCGTTCATGTAGACGGCAGGGCCGATGTCGAAGGGGCAGCTGCGACCCACGCCCTCCACGTCCAACAAATACGCGCCCGTGACGGTCAAGGCGCTGAAGTCCGCTGTGCGCAAAGCGTCGCCGCTATCCTGATCCAACGCCAGGGGACCCAAGAGGCCGCGGAGCACCACCGCGTTATCGGAGACGCGGCGCAGCGTGAAAGGGCCGCTGGCCGCGCCGGGGACCACCATCGCCAGTTTGACCCCCTGGGGCAAATAGCCGACCTGATCCACACGGACTTGGTCGCTGTAACCCGACGCCAAGCCCGGCACCACGAGGCTGCTGCCCAGGCAAATAAGCTGGAAGACAGAAGAGAGCTTGGTCATGAGCACGTTCTCACTAAAGGATAGGCGGACTCTAGCCACTATGGCGACGCCGTGCAAGGGCTAGTTAGGGAATTTAAGCGTTTTCGTTCCACGATGCGAATTCGAATATATGTAACAAACTTAGTTATATTTTAAGCGTATAGTCACTACCCCACCCAGGAGGAACACCCATGATCTTCGTCACCGGTGCCACCGGCACCGTCGGTTCACAGACCATCAAAGCGCTCGTCGCCAAAGGAGCCAGCGTCCGCGCCGGCAGCCGCCAACCCGAGCAAGCCAAGGCCCAGCTGGGCGTGGAGGCGGTCGCCTGGGATTGGGACAAGCCGCAGGGTTTTGCCGAGGCCCTGAAGGGCGTTGAGGCGCTGCTGTTGATCACGCCCCCGGGCACGAACAAGGAGCTGGCTTACGGCTTGGCCGCCGTGGAGGCCGCCAAGGCTGCTGGGGTCAAGAAGATCGTCAAGCTCTCAGCCATCGGCATCGAGAACAATCCCACCAGCCCGCATCGGCAGATCGAGCTGGCCATCGAGCAGGGCCCGTTCAAGTGGGTCTTCCTGAGGCCCAGCTTCTTCATGCAGAACCTGGAAGAAGGCATGCTCGACGGCGTCAAGGCCGGCATCATCGGCCTGCCCACCGGCTCGGGGCGCACGGGCTTCATCGACGCGCGCGACATCGGCGCGGTGGCGGCCGAGGCGTTGACCCGCGGCGACTTCGACGGCCAGGGGCTGACCTTGACGGGGCCGGAGGCCTTGACCTGGGGCGAGGTCGGCCAGGCGTTGACGCGGGCCCTCGGCCGCCCCGTGCGCCATGACGACATCTCCGCCGAGACCTTCACGGCGCGCATGCTGGCGGCGGGGATGCCCGGCCACTACGCCGAGTTCATGACCACGCTCTACGGCTTCGTGAAGGCCGGTTACACGGCCACCGTGACCCCCACCGTGCGCCTGGTGCTGGGCCGCGACCCGCACAGCCTGGACCAATACGCCCAGGACCATAAGGCGGCCTTGAACGCCTGACCCGGGATGCCGGTGAAGGAAAAGAGCCCCCCGCCGCGAGGCAGGGGGCTCTTTTCCTTTGGCGCCGTTCGGCCGGCTCAGCCGGCGTCGCCCAAGGCCCGCCCCGCCGCCGCGCCGCTGGCCCAAGCCCATTGGAAGTTGTAGCCGCCCAGCTCGCCGGTGACGTCCACGGCCTCGCCCACGATATGCAAGCCCGGCGCTTTCTTGCATTCCAACGTGCGCTGATCCAATTCAGCCGTGCTGACCCCGCCTCGGGCCACTTCGGCCTTGTGATAGCCCACGGTGCCCGCCGGGATGAACGAGACTTTTTGAAAACGCAAAGCCGCTTCCGTCAGCGCCTTGTCGCTGATGCGCTCCAGCTTGTCCGCCTTGGGGCCCATCAGCTCGTCCCAGCGCTCGGCCAAGCGGCGCGGCAGGCGCTCGGCCAGCCAATCGACCACGTAACGGCGCTGGAAACGGTGCTTGAACGACAACAGGTCGACGCCGGCATCGGTGCCCGGCCACAGGTTCAGCTCCACCAGCTGGCCCGGCTTCCAGTAGAGCGAGCCCTGCAAGGCCGCCGGCCCGCTGAGGCCCTTGTGCGTGAACAGGATGGCTTCGTCAAAGCTCTTGCCTCCCGTGCCCAGGCGCACGTCCAGGCTCAGCCCCTGCAGGTCGTCAAAGTGGCTGGCGTCCTCGGCGTTCCACACGAAGCCGTCCAGCGCCGGGGCGCCATCCACCAGGGCCAGCCCCAGGCCCTTGGCGATGCGCCAAGCCAGGTCGCTGGCACCCAGGCTGGGATAGCTGGGCCCGCCCAGGGCCAGCACCGCCTTGGGGGCGCTGGCTTGCCAACCGTCCCCATACGCGCGGTAGCCGCCGCCCGGCAAGGCCTCCAACCCCTCAATGCGGGCGTTCAGCTTCAGCTCCACCCCCGCCGCGCCCAGATCCCGCTCCAGCAGGTCCACCATCTCCATGGCGCTACGGGTGCAGAACAGCTGTCCCAGCTTCTTCTCGTGGTACTGGATGCCCGCGCCCGCCACCCAGGCCTCGGTGTCCTCGGGCGTGAAGCGGCCCAGCGCCGACTTGGCGAAATGGGGGTTCTCGCTGAGGTAATGCTCGGCCGATGCGCCGCGATTGGTGAAATTGCAGCGCCCGCCGCCGCTGATGGGGATCTTGCCGCCCACCCGCGCGCCGCCGTCGATCAGCAGGACTTTCTTGCCGCGCTGGCCGGCCTGGATGGCCGCCATGCAGCCGGCCGCGCCGCCGCCCAGGATGATGATGTCGGGGGCGCTCACGACCCGCCCCCGCGGCGCACCACGCCCCTGGCCTCAAGCTTGGCCAGCGCCTTCAACTTGCCGCTCACCAGGTCGTACGAATGATCGATCAGCTTCTTCACAAGGCTCCGCGGCAGGCTGCCGTCCAGGGTGAGTGTGTTCCAATGCTTCTTGTTCATGTGGTAGCCCGGCGCCACGGCCGGGTATCGCGCCCGCAGATCCACCGACCAATCGGGCCAACATTTCAGGTTCATGCTCTCGGCGCCAGGCTCGCCGCTATAGATGGCGAACAGCTTGCCCTTCACGAAATAAACCGGGAAGGACGGGTCGAAAGGGTGGCGCTCGCTGGCGCCGGGCTTGGCCAACAGGTAGGCCTGCCAGGCCTTGAAGGCGCGGCCGCGCGGGTGGCCGGCGTCGAAGGAGCGGCGGGCCATGGCCTCAGCGGCCCTGCACCGCGCGGCGGCGCTTCAGGCGGGTCACGCTGAGGCGGCGCACCACCGCCTGGGCCAGGCCGGGGAAGTGGCGGAAGAAGAACACGGCCAGTTCGGCGTGCAGGGGCCACACCAGCTCGCGGCGGCGGGCCTGCACGGCCTGGCGGCAGCGGCGGGCCAGCGTGGCGGCGTCGCCCAGGAGCCAACCGGGCATGTACTCCTTGGCCCCGCCATCGGCGTTGCCGTCGGCATCCTTCAACCGGATCTCGCTGGCGAAGAAGCCGGGCGCGATGTAGGTGACGCTGATCCCCTGGGCCCGGGCTTCCACATCCGCCACCTGGGCCAGGCCGCGCACGGCGCCCTTGCTGGCCGCATAAGCCCCCGTGTCGGCCAGGCTGCCAAAGCTGACCACGCTGCCGACGATGCCCAAGCGGCCCCGCGAGGCCTTCAGCAGCGGCCATGCGGCCTGCAGGGTGTGCAGCACGCCGCTCACGTTCACGCCCATCTGATGCTGCCAGGCCTTGATGCTCAGCTCGGCCAGGGGCCCGGCCTGCGAGTAGCCGGCATTGGCGTAGGCCACATCCAAGCCTCCCAGATGGCGGTCCGCCAGGGCCGCCGCCTTGCGCAGGTCCGCCGGGCGCGTCACGTCGCCGGGCACGGTGAGGATGTCGGCCGCGCCGGCTTGGCGGCAGGCCTCGGCCACCTGGGCCAGCTTGTCGCCGCGGCGCGCCAATAGGACCAGGGCATGGCCTTGGGCGGCATGCTCCAAAGCCAGGGCGGCGCCTAAGCCCGAACTGGCGCCGGTGATGAGGATGCGTTGGGGCGTCTGCATGGCGCCAGTTTCCACGCCCCAGGCTCCGCTGTAAAGCGCGCCCCGCTTGCACTACAATGCGGCCCGCATCCCCCTCCGCTGAAGGCCGTCATGCCGCCCCTGCACGCCCTGCTACTGGGCCTGATCCAAGGCATCACTGAGTACCTGCCCGTCTCCGCCAACGCCCATGTCATCCTGTTGGGCCACTTCCTGGGTGACGATCCGGCGCTGTTGAAAAGCCTGGGCGTGGCCCTGCAAGCCGCCCCAGCCTTGGCCATCCTGATCCTTTACCGGCGCCGCTACGACGCCTTGCTGCGGCCCGATCAAGCCGGGGCGACCAGCTTCAAGGGCCGCCGCGCCTGGGCGCTGATGGCCTTGGCCGTGCTGCCCGTGATGGCCGCCGGCTTCCTGTTCAAGCGCTACTTCTATGGCCTGATGCTGGACCCCCTGCCCAGCGTCATCGGCCTGGCGGCCGGGGGCTTGGGCATCCTTCTGGCCGAAGCGCGCCGCCGCCGGACCGGCGCCTCGACCGTGGAAAGCGTCACCGCCATGCAAGCCCTCGGCGTGGGGCTGTTCCAGTGCCTGGCCCTGTGGCCGGGCGTTTCGCGCAGCGGGGCCACCATCATCGGCGGCCTGCTCCTGGGCCTGGACCGCGAATCGGCAGCCGAGTTCAGCTTCCTGGCGGGCGTACCGGTCTTCCTGGCGGCCGCGAGCCTGGAATTCGTGCACCACGAGAGCCGCCAGCTGCTGCTGGCCCATCTGCCCACGTTGGGCATCGCCTTGGCCGTGTCCTTTGGCGTCGCGCTCGTGACGGTGGGCGCCTTCATGCGGCTCCTGCGGCGCATCTCCTTCAAGCCCTTCGGCTGGTACCGCCTGGCGTTGGCACCCTTGCTCTACCTCTACTGGTCGGCTTGAACGCCCCTGGCTGAGGCTCAAAGCAAAAGAAGAAGCCCGGGATCGCTCCCGGGCTTCTTCTTTTCATCCCCCAAGGCTCAGTGGGTGAAGTACAGCGCGCCCTTCAGCGCTTTGGCCTGGGCCGCGCCGCGACGGGCCTGCAGCATCCAGTAATAGACCCCCGCCCGGTGGCTGGCCAGGAAGGCGGCTGGCAATGGCACCCGCGCCCAGCCGCGCGGCCAGGGGCCGCTGCTGGCGCTGTCCACCCGGGCATAAGCCACGCTGTAAAGCGTCAGCTGGACGCTGTCGGCCGGGCCTTCCAGCTGCACCATCAAAGCCTGCGGATCGGGGTCGGGCAGCGGCACTCCCCGGTCCATGACCAGCGGGCCGCCCAAGGCCGCCGTGGGGCTGGGAGTGACGGTGGGCGTCTGGGTGATGGTGGCGGTGGGCGTCTGGGTGGGGCTGACCGTGGGCGTGGGCGTGGGCGGGCCCACGACCTTGATCCAATGGAAATTGTAGCCGCCGGCCAGCTCGTAGACCCGCAGGGTGTGCGGGCCCGCCGTCCAGGCCAGCGCCGGCACCGTCACGCTTTCCCAGGCCTGCCAGCCGCCGCTGGCAGGGATGTTGAGGCTGGGGACGAGCACGACGCCATCCACCAGCACCTTCAGGGCCCCGTTCACCGCCGCGGGCGCCGCCAGCCTCAGCACCAGGTCCCAGTTGCCTGGGGTGGTGACGTTGATGTCGTAGTCCATCCATTCCGTGGCTGCGGTCCAACCGATGTCGTAGCCGCCGTCGGTGTCGCTGCAGGCCTCGATGTCGGTGCCGTCGAAGCGGTAGACGCCGCCCTGATTGACCGCATCCGTGTCATAGGACGCCGCATAGCCGACGGCCGGCACCAGGCCGGGGATGGGCCAGACCACCGGGGTCCAGGTGGGGGTCAGGCTGGGGGTCACCGTGGGCGTGCCGCAAAGCACCACGCTGCGGGCCGCGTCCAGGAGCGGCTGGCTGGTCCCGCCCATCCAGTCCAGGCTGATGTCCCAGATGAAAACGCCCGCGCAAGCGGCGCTGTTGGCGCCCCAGCTGGCCTTGAGGGCGATGGATTGGGGGTCGTCGTAAGCCAGCACCCAGGTCCCGGTGGGGTCGGTCAGGTAGGGTGAGCTGGTGGCGGCATCCCAGGTGCGCGTCCAACCCGCGCCAAGGAGGGGGGTGATCTGGTCGTAGGCCAGGCTGGTCCCGCTGCTGCAGCCGGCGGGGCAGGCCGCATTCATCACGCCGACCGGGAACTTGTAGCCGTAGAACGGAAGCCCGAAGTGTATCTGGGAGGCCGGCACGCCCAGGTTGTTGATCCAATTCAGGATGTCCGTGGAGGTGCTGGGCAGGGGCGCGTTCTCCCCGCTGCCACCGGACCAGGGCCCGGCGTAATCGTAGGTCATCACGTTGAAGAAATTCATCACCAGCTTCAGCTGCCCCAGGTCGTAGTTGCCGGTCATGTAGCTCGGCGGCACGGCGGCGCTGAGCAGCCATTCCGGGTGCGGATCAGGCGAGGCGCTGAAGCCGGCGCGCAGCGCCTGGGCCAGCAGGGTCAGGTCGGCCGTGTCCCCCGCGGCGGGGTACTCCCAATCGATGTCCACGCCGTCATAGCCGTTGGCCAGCAGGAACGCCTTCATCTGCGCCACAAAGGTGGCCCGAGCCGCGGGTGAGGCCGCCATCGCGCTGAAGTTGGCGCTGCCCGAGCCGGAGCCGCCCACGCTGGCCAGCACCTTGACGCCGGCGGCGTGGGCCGAGGGGATCAGGGCCGCCTCCAGGTAATTGCTCGGTACCGGCACCGTGCCATCGGCATTGGGGATCAGGAAGGCGTGGCAAAGGTGGGTCAGTCGGCCGTAGGGGATCTTGGTGGCGTCATAGCCGCTGCCCTTGGACCAAGCGGTGTAATAGGCCAGCACATCCTTGCAGGCCGCCCCGGCGGCGAAAGGCGTGGGGCTTGCGGTGGGCGAGCCAGCCGGCGGCGTGGCGCTGAGCGTCGCCAGGGCGGTCGCGGCCGCCGTGGCGCTGGCCGTGGGCGGCGCGCTCGGGCTGGCCGTGGCGCTCATGGTGGGGCTGACGGTATCGCTCGGGGTGGGGCTGGGCGTGGCCGTGGCGCTGGGCGTCGGCGTGGCGGTGACGAGGGGGGAGCCTGACGCGGTCGGGGTGGCTGATACCACGTCGCTGGGCGTCCCCGTCGGCGTCGCCGTGGCGGTGGGCGTGGCGCTCAGCGCGGGGCTGACGGTGGCGGTGGCGGCCGGGATCGTCGGGGTCAGGCTGGGCGTGGCGCTGGCGCTGAGGCTGGCCGTTGGCGTGGCGCTAGGACTTGGCGTGGCCGACGGGCTGGAGCTCGACGTGCAGGTGCTGCTGGGGTTGGGGCTGTTCGTCCGGCTAGGGCTGGGCGTGGCGCTGCGGGTGGCGCTGGGCGTGGGCGAGGCAGGAACCGAGCACTGGGCGGCCATCTCCGAGAACAGCATGATGGCCCAGACCGTGCCGCTGGTGGTGGGCTCGTTGCTGGAATAATCCTGGTTGTCGTCGTGGTAGACCCAGCCGCCCGCGGTGGCGTTGTCAAAGGCGCCGTAGGGGTCCGAGCCGCTGAGGGTGATGCCCTGGGACGCGAAGTCGTTGTAGTCCACCGGGCCCTCGATGACCATGCCCGGGATGGGCGTGTTGCTGCTGGCCGTCCCCATGCCGTAGGGCAACTTCTGGTAAAGGATCAACGAGGTGTCGTGCTGGGGGTAGTTGGGCCACGCCGCGCCCATGCCTTGGATGAAGCAGACCCCCCAGGGGTTCTTGCCCAGCAGGAAGTCGCGATCGGCCGTGCCCATGGCATCGTAGGTCGTGTCGGCGGGGTTGAGCTTTTTCCACAGCTGGCACATCACCGCCGCGGAAGTGGAATCCTCCAGGGTGCCCCACACGTAGGTGGAACCCAGCCCATAGGGATTGGCGTTGGAGCGGGTGAGGTTGGCGTTGAGATCAGCCTGCATATAACCGGCCAGGGTGGTCTTTTCAGCGGCGGCGGCCACGGGGTAAAAGCAGTAATGGGCCAAGAAGTTATTCTGGGCCCAGTCCAGCTCCCCGCCCGCGCTGCCGGCGCTGGACGCGTAGGTCCCCGCGTCGGTCAGGTAGGAAGGCGTGCCAGTGGCCTTATAGAGCTCAGCGGCGGCCAGCTCCATCTCTGGGGCGTAACCGCCGCAGGTATAGAAGCCGTCGATATCGTTCTGCACGGCGTTCTGGGCCTTGCCCAGCGCGTAGAGCCACTGGGCGTGGGTCAGGCACACGGCCGCGAAGCTGAGGTCCTGGTATGAAGAGGATGAGCTCCAGATCTGGGAGGCCATGGCCAGGGCGCCGGCGGCGCGGGCGCAATTCTGAGTGCCGCCCTGGTCGTTGGCGCCGCCATAGACCGGACGGTAGGGCTTGGTGACCTTGCCGTTGTCTGGAGAGGCCGCCTGGGAGTAATCGATGGCGTCATCGGGCGGCAGGTAGGTGCCGAAGTTGTTGTGGTCCCGCCCATCGGCCACGTCGTAATAGAACGTGGTGGCGTTGGGGTTCATCTTCATGATCCAGGCCAGGCCGTAGCGGGCCTCATCGAGGATGTCGGGCACGCCGTTGGCGGCGGAAGGCTGCAGGTTGGCGCCCAGCTGGTCCTGGAAGGCCGAAGGATTGTCGCGGTAGGCGGCCTCCATGACCTCGACCTCCCAAGCGATGGTGACCATGAACTTGATGAGGTCGCCCGAATCGTGCCAGCCGCCCTCGGTATCGATGCTGGCGCCCTTGTTGGGCCCGTCCACCACCATGCCGTCCTCGTCGCCCGTCGAGCCGCTGCTGCCCGGCGCCAGGTGACAGGGGGCGTTCACGTTGACGCCGTTGTTGTACCAATTGCCGCTGCCGCAGTTCTGGGCGCGGAAGAAGTTGAGGGGCAGCTCCTCGCTGCCACCATAGATACAAGGCCCCACCTTGAAGCTGGGGGACTGGGTGCCGTCGGAGAGGCGGATGGCGCAGGTGACGTTGCTGGCGGGTTGGTAGGCGCTGAAGTCGAGCTTATAGAGGTTGCTGAAAGGCGCGTAGGCGGACGAAGTCGTGGGGAAGGCCGTGGGGCCCCACAAGATGCTGCCACTGGAGGCGTCCACCACTGAGAAGCTCAAGGTGGAAAGGCTGCCATTGGCGAAGGCGATGGCGAGCTTCTGGTCGGCGCTAAGGTAGCCCACTTGGTTGACGCGCACATAGTCCGTGGCGGCAGAGGCGGCCGAGGACAGCACCAGGAGCGCGACCGCGACCAGGGCCCGGAGGGTCAGGGCTTTTGCCTCAAAGAAGCCTGCTTTGTTGTTCATGACCCTACTGTAACCAAGGTCCGAGGCGTCGGATGTTCAAATCAGACTATTATGATGTTCAATTCAGATAGAACTTGAAACGGGCCCCTTTCCCTGCTGGCGGACCCGGTAGGCCCCTGGAGTGATGCGGTGCTGGCCGCGGAAGAGGCGGATCAATTGATGGCTGCCGCTGAAGCCGCAGCGCAGGGCGATGTCACCCAAGCTGAGCTCGGTGCTGCGCAGAAGGGCGGCCGCCCGCTCCACCCGGAGGCGGCGCAGATAGGGGCCCAGGGCGCTGCCGGTGGCCCGCCTGAAGGCGCGGGTGAAGGCGGGCACGCTCAGGCCCGCCTGGGCCGCCGCCTGCGCCAACCCGATGCGGGCCTCCAGGTTCTGCGGCAGCCAGGCCACGAAGCCCTGCAGAGCCAAACCTCGGCTGCCGGCCTTGGCCTGGGCCAGGGCGCCCAGCCGCCTCAACCCGTCATTGTAGGCCCGCAGCAGGTCCACCATGCCCCGGCTGCGCTCCAGCCCCTCGGCCAGACTTCGGCTCAAGGGGTCCAACTGCCCGGCCCCCAAGCCCTGGCGCCGGCCAGCCGCCTCCAGGCATAGGAAGGCCGAGGCCAGGAACTGCCCGCGGGCCAGGTCGACGCGCCCGGCCGCGAACTCCAGCACCCGGCTGACATGGGCGTCGATCTCCAGGCGCAGGCCCGGCGAGCCCCCTTGCTCGAAGCCTTCGGCCAGGGCCCGCGCGGTGCGCGCCAGCTTCACATAGCTGAAGGGGCCGGGTTCGCGCTTCAGCTCATGGAAGAAGCGCAGGCGCTGGCCCTCCTGCACGGCGGTTTCCAGGGCCAGCACGGCCTGTTGGTGGCTGGGGAACAGGCGCTCACCCAGGGGGACCGGGTCACCGATGCCCACGGCGCTGTCCACGCCCAGGCGGCTGCGGGCCAGCTCGCGCAAGCCCTCGGCCCAACGTCGCAGGCGGGCCCGGTTCTGGGCCAGGCTTTCGGTGGGGTCGGTCTCCACCAACAGCAAAAGGCCGTCCTCGCCCAGGGGCGCGGAGGTGGCGCCACCGCGGGCCCGGCACCAAGCCCAAGCCTCGCTGACCAGGGCCCGGCCGGCCACGCGGGCCCGGGCCGGCTCGGCGTGCAGCGGCAGCAACGCCAGCACGGTGGTGGGCGGCCGGGTCAGCGCCATCTCCCGCTTCATCCACTCGTTCAGCTCGCGCCGGGGATACCATGGCGTGGGCCGCTGCTTGTCATAGCCGATGGCCTGGTAGGCCCACACGGGATGGGGCAGCCATGGGGCGAAGGCCTGCTGGCGCAGGCGCTCCAGCTTCGGCTCCAGTCGGCCGCGCGATAGCTCGCCGCGCAAGTGGGCGCCCAGCAGGCGCGCCAGCTCCATCAGGCCCTCCACGGCTGGCGGCGGCAGGATGGGCAGGCGCAGGGCGGCCGAGATGAATGCCTCGAAATCGGCGTCGCCAGGCGCCATGGCCCGGCCGCTCAGCCCCACCCAAGCCCGCCCCAGGGCGTCATAGTCGGGCGGGGCGCCCAGGTACTGGCCGAAGTAAAGCACCACGCCGCCTCGCCCCAAGCGGCCCACCGGCACGAACAGGTCGCGGCAGGCGAAGAGCTCCCCCTCCACCGGCTTGCCTTCGTCCAAGGCCCGCCGCAGCTGGCGCCGGTAGTAGGCGTCGCGCTCGCCCTCGCGCCCCAGCACGGTCTCAAAGTGGTAGGGCGCCAGCGGCGGCAGCACCAGGCTCAGGTCACGCCAGATCAGCCCGTCGGCCCCGTCCCAGACCACCGCCCAGGCCGGCACGCCCACGCTGACGCGCAGGAGGTCGTGCAGCCAATAGTAGTCCTCCAGCCGCCCCAGCCACGGCGGGGGCTGGGCCAGCATCTGGGCCAGGCTGCGGGAGCGGGCGGGCGCCTTCAACCTCCCTCCCGCACCGCCGCCAAGCCGCGCAGGCATGCCAGCAGGTCGCGCGGGTCCTTCACCACGGCCAGCGCGCCGCTATGCTCGGCGGGCGAGCCGAAGCCCCAGGCGGCGGCCACGAAGGCCATGCCATGGATGGATGCGCCGTCACGGTCCTGCGCGCGGTCGCCCACCATCACCGTGTCGCTGGGGTGCCAGCCCAGCTCCAGCAGGGCCCGGTCGATGATGCGGGCCTTGTCCGGCTGCAGGTCCTCGGCCTCGCAGCCTTGAAGATGGTCGACCCAGGGCAGCAGGCCCAGCGCCTCGGCCACGAAGCGCACCGCGAAGGTGGGCTTGGCGCTCGCGATGGCGGTGCCGTGGCCTTCGCCGCGCAACTGCTGCAAGCAACGCAGCACGCCCGGGTAAAGTTCAGCCTCGGCGAAGCCGCGCCCCTCGAAGAAGGCCTGGAAATGGCGGGCGCCCTCCTCGCTGCGCGCGCCCATGCCCAGTTGGCGGCAGCAGTCCAGCAGCGGCCGGCCGATCAGCGGCCCCACCGCCGCCGGCCCGGGGAACGGCAGGGCCAGCGCGTCGAACGCGTGCTGGAAGCCCTGGGCGATGCCTTCGCGCGGGTCGCACAGGGTGCCGTCGAGGTCGAAGAGGAATTGCATCAGTCGATGCGGATGGAGCTGAGGTCCATCTTGGGCTGGGGGTATTGCATGCCCAGCTCCTCCAGCGCGCTGACCACCGTCTCGGTGACCACGTAATCCCGCCACCATTTCTTGTCAGCCGGCACCACATGCCAGGGCGATTCGTCGGTGCTGGTGCGCCCGATGGCGTCCTCGTAAGCCTCCCAGTACTGGTCCCAATAGCCGCGGTCGCGCAGGTCGGAGGGGTCCCATTTCCAATTCTTGCGCTTCTCCTCCAGGCGCTGCTCCAGGCGCTTCTTCTGCTCATCCTTGCCGATATGCAGGAAGAACTTCAGGATCACGGTGCCTTCCTCGGCCAGGGTCCGCTCGAACTCGATGATGTGGCGGTAGCGGCGGCGCCAGACCTTCTCGGGCTGCAGGCCCTGCACCCGCACCACCAGCACCTCCTCGTAGTGGCTGCGGTTGAAGATGGCGATCTCGCCATCGCCGGGGACCCGCGCATGCACCCGCCACAGGTAATCATGCTCCAGCTCCGCGCCGGTGGGGGCCTTGAAGCTGACCACCTGCAGCCCCTGCGGGCTGATGGGCGCGAACACGTTGCGGGTGGTGCCGTCCTTGCCCGACGTGTCCAGGCCCTGCAGCACCACCAGAACCCGGTGCCGGTGCTCGGCCCACAGCAGTTCCTGCAGCTCCGCCAGCTTCAGGCCCAGCTTGGCGGTGCGCCGCTTGATATCCTCCTTGAACGCCTCATCCTTCTGCGGCGGCTGGGTGCTCCACTCCTGCAGCTTCATCCTGGTCCCAGGCTTGACGCGGTATTCCTTCATCCTTCCTCCTTCGGCTGGGCTCATGATAGCCGCCGCCCCTTAAAAAGCAAGGAGCCGGGGCGCCCCGGCTCCTTGCCCTGGCATGGCCCCCCGCCAACGCTATTCCACTTGGTTGTCCGCCTTGGCGGCCGCGTCACCCACGCCCAAGGAGACGGCCACCGTCTTGTTGGCGGTCGTCTCGGCCTTGTCCGAATAGACCCAGCCGCCCGGATCGCCGCCCGCCAGATAGGCCTTGGCCGCCCCCGCCGCCGCCACGCCCACCTGCTTGAAACTGGGCGCCACGCCGGCCAGGGCGCCGGCGCGGGCCAAACCGGCCACCGGCGCGAAGAGCCCGATGCCCGCGCCGGCGCAAAAGCCCGTCAGCACGCTGAAGGTCTTGGGGTTCATGAACAGCGGGTCGGGCGGGACCCACAGCGACTGGACCGTGCCCTTGAAGCCGGGCAGCTGCTGGGCCAGGTCCGCCATGCTTGCCACCTTCTTCACCTTCACGTCCATGCCCGCCGCCAAAGCGGCGGCCTTCAGCTGGGCGATGTACTCACCATAGGCGCCGTTGGGGTCGAAGACCGCCAGCACGCTGGTCTTGGGATTCAGCGCCTTGATCTTGGCCGCCAACACGCCCGCCGCCGGGGGCAGGCCCACCTTGGTCACGCTGCCCCCATGCTTGATCTCCAAGCTGGGGTCCGGCAGCAAGGCGGCGACCAGCGCCGCGCTTCCTGGATACTCCCTTAACGCCGCCTCCGACCCGAAGGTCACCACCACCTTGGCGCCAGCCAGGTCGGGCAAGGCCGGCAGGACGGCGCTGGGAACATCGCCCAGCACGGCCTTGAGGCCCTCCAGCGCCTCCTGGTAGGGCCCGCTGGCGCCGCTCAAGACCGCCACCACGCCGCCAGCCGGCAGCTGCGCCGTCAGCCCAGTCAAGGCCAGTATGAACAAGAATGCCGTTTTCTTCATGATAGCTCCCGTTGGGCCTCCCCAGGGCCGGCGGCACCCTTGACCGCCGACCCCACCCGCAATAGACCTGCCGCTATTTGCCGCCGAAATTGTAGCTGACACCCCCGAAATAGGACTGCGGCACGGCCGTGCCATCCGCCGTCTGGGTCTGCAGCTCCTGACCGATGCTCTGGGCCACCGCATAGACCTCCAGGTCCTTGGTGGGCTTGTAGCCCAGGCGCAGGTCCACCGTGGCCTGGTCGGGGATCCAGATCAAAGAGCCCCGGCTGGCCATGTACGAGTTGTGCCCGCCGACCCAGCCCACGTTGGCTGCCGCATTGAAGCCCCAGATCAGGTCGCTTTGGGCCAGCAGGTTCACCTTGTTCCAGGGGGTGGTGTAGCTCAGGAAGGGGTCCTGATTGTTGTAGGTGGGGTTCTGGTACTGCACATCCTCGTAGGTGTGGTTCACCTGGAGGGTGGTCCCGACACGGGGCTTGAAGGTCAGCACGGTCTCGGTGCCACGGGCCACCACCGAGGACTGATTGGCATAATACGGGTAGCTCAACCCCGGCTGCCCGCCGGCCAAGGCGTATTGACCGTTGCCGATCGGGGCGAACACGCCGAAGACCGGGGGCGTCGCCAGGCTGAATTCGATCAATCCATTGACCTCCATTTGGTAGCCGGTGATCTCGGCGGTCACATGGCGGTCGAAAAAGGCGCTCGACCAGGTGGCTTCATAATCCGACACCTGCGTCGATGCCACCGGTTCGGTCTGGTTGACCACCACGCCGTAGGGATAGATCCCCAAGCCGTTGGGACCGCCCAAGAAGGCGCTGCCTGCCTGCAGGAAGAGCTGGGCGTAAACATTCTGCAGGCTGGGGGTGGTGGGAGAGTGGCTGGCCGAGAGGCGCAGGCTGTGGTCCTCGAAGGGCTTCAAGATCAAGGCGCCCTGGTAGGCCGGCCATTGCCCGCCGATGTCCGAATCCTCCCAAGAGCCCGCCAAGGCCAGCGTGGCCCAAGCGCTCAGGACCAGGTTCTCCTGGGCGTAGGCCCGGCGCAGGCGGTCGGTCTTGTCGGATGCGCCGGCGCTGGGGTTGTTGTAATTGAACACGAAATCCGATTGGGCCAGCTCCTGGCCCAGGCTGACGCCAAAGGTGCTGGTGGACTTGCCATCCCACAGGGACAGGCGATACAGGGCGTCGGCGTCATAGTCCTGCTCAGCCTCGTTGGCCGGCCCAAAGACGCGGGTGTCCTGGCGTCCCGACACGGTCACATCAACGCTGTCGGCCCCCAGCTTCTGGTGCAACTGCGCCATGAAATTGGTGTCGTTGCTGACCCCCGAATTGATGTTCAAGGGGCTGGGAGGGATGGCATAGGCCTGCTCGCCATGGCCGAAGAAGAGCTCCAGCTCGCCGTCGGCCCAGACATCCGCATCGATGCGGGCGTTCAGCAGCTCATTGTTGTCCACCGCGTTCAGGTTCGCGCCGGTGTCGCCGCTGGCGGTGGGGAAGCTGCCGAGCTTGTCACTATCGATGCTGACGCGGCCGCGCACCGGGCCCTCGCCCAGCGTCATGGCCAGGTGCTCGGCCTGATAGCCGTTCTGGCCCATGCGCGCGCCCAGCTCGACGGCGCTGCTGCCGTTGACCGGTTTCTTGGTGATGATGTTGATGACGCCCTGCCCGGCGTTGGCGCCGAATAGCGCCGCGTTGGGCCCGCGCACGATCTCGATGCGCTCGACGTCGGCCAAGGCCACGGGGATGGAGTTCCAGAACACGCCCGAATTCATGGCCGAGACCAGGCTGCGGCCGTCCACAAGCACCTGCATGTTCTGGGCGAACTCGCTGGGCAGGCCGCGCACGTTCACCTGCGCCGGATTGCCCTCGATCGAAGTGCCCTGCTCCACGTCCATGCCCACCCTGAAGCGCAGCACGTCCCAGATGTTCTGGGCGCCGCTGGCGACGATGTCGTCCTGGGTGATCACGTCAATGGCCACCGGCGAGTCGCTCTTCTTCTGCTCGCGGCGGGAGGCCGAGACCACCTGAGCCTCCTGGGCGAAGAAGTCGAACGAGCTGTCGGTGGCGGCGTCAGCCGCCCTGAGCAGGTCGGGGCCCAACAGGGCCAGGCCCGCCAAGAGCGCCGCGGTCCGTTTGCTGCGGATCTTCATGCTTCCTCCTTGAGCCCCAGGGTCGCCCTCTGGGGTTGGTTCGCCGGCCCCGCTTTCCGCCGGCGCATGCGCTGCCCGCCGTCGGGGGTCAGACCTTGTACTTGCTCAGCACCTCTGCCAATCCACCGCTGACCTCCTTCAGGGTGCCCACCGCCTTCAGGGTCCCCTCCAGCTGCTTCACCGACTCCTCCATCATGGTGTTCTGGTCCACCACGGCGCTGAAGACCTGGTTGACGCCGGTGTTCTGCTGGTTCACCGCCGTGGCGATCTGCCGCACCGCCGAGCTGGAATCGCGGACCACCGTGGCCAGGGCCCGCAAGTGCTCGGCGCTGGCCTTCATCTGCTCCAGGCTGGCCTCCACGCGCTGGGCCCCCTGCTCGGAGCCCGCCACCGCCGTCCCCACGGCGCCGCGCACGCCTTCAAGGATCTCGCGGACGCGCTCGGTGCTCTGGATGCTCTGGTCGGCCAGGCGGCGGATCTCGCGGGCCACCAAGGCGAAGCCCTTGCCATGCTCGCCGCTGCGCACGGCTTCGATGGCGGCGTTGAGGGCCAGCATGTTGCTCTGGTCAGCCAGGTCCTTGACCGTGTTGGTGATGCTGCCGATCTGGCGGGTGCGCTCGCCCAGGTCGCCGATGCTGGTGCTGGTGCCTCGCACGCTGGTCAGGATGTCGGCCAGGCTCTGCAGGCTCTGCTCCAAGGCCGCGCTGCCCTTCTCGCCCGCGCTTTCCGCCCGCACGATGTCGGTCAGGATGCCCTCGGCGCTGCGGGCCGCCACCTGGCTGGTCTGGCGGATCTCCTCGGCGGTTATCTGGGTCTCCTGCAGGGCGGTGGCCTGGCGGGTGACCACGGCGTTCTGCTTGGCGGTGGCCTCTTCCAGGGCGCCCACGGCCTGCTTCAACAGCTGCAGGTTCTGGTCCAAGTCGCGGGGGATCTGGCGCAGGCGCTCGACCATGGCGCCGAAGTGGGCCGCCAGGTCGCCGACCTCATCCTTGGAGCTGGCCGTCACCTGCTGGGTCAGGTCACCGTCCTCCACGATGCGCCGGGTGACCTCGCTGAGCTCGCGGATGGGCTTGACCAGGCGCTCCACCACCAGGGAGAGGAGCAGCATGCCGAGCCCCAGCACGATCGCCAGGCTCAGGAAAGCTTGGCGGGTCTGGGTCGCCACCACGCCGGAAACATAGCTCTCGTTCAGGCCCAGGCGGATCTGCCCAAGGGCCCCGGCCATCAAGGGCACGTCCAAGGCGTAATAGTCCTTGCCGCGCAAGCTGCGCACGGGGTCTTTGGAGCCGTCCATGGGGCTCAACGCCTCATCCAACTCCTCTTTCGGCGCATCCGACCCGAAGGTCGAGGCCAGCACGGATTTTTTAGCGTCCGTGATCACCGCGAAGAGCACCGTGTCGTTGTCCTTGAGGCCAGCCAGGATCTGGTTCAAAGCGGCCGTGTTGCCCAGCATCACCGCCTGCTCGGCCTGCGAGGCCAGGTTGGCGCCGGAATCCCGGCCCATGGCCATCAATTGGTCCTGGGCCAGTTGGCCGATGCGCCGGTTGGCCTGCCAGGTGAGCACGATGCCCACCACGAACGTCACCATGGCGCAGGCCGCGAGGATCTTGTTCCTCAGGGTCCAACGGTCGAATGCGAAGGCCTTCATGCTTCCTCCAAGGCCGGCCTTCAGGCCGGCGCTTTAACGGCCCAGTTGGGCCATGACAAAACCAAGCTCATCCAAGGTCAGCCGCCCCTCGGCCGCGCCCATGGCCATGGCGGCCGCGGGCATCCCATCCACCGCGCAGCTGCCGCCCTCCTGGACGAAGGTCAGCGCGCCGGCCCTGCGCATGGCCAGCAAGCCCTGGGCCCCGTCCGCCCCCATGCCGGTGAGCACGGCCCCAGCCCCCGACTTGCCCAGGCGCTCGGCCACGCTGCGCAGCAACCGGTCGCCATTGGGGCAGACCCCGCCGGGATTGGCCTGGATGCGCAGGCGCCCGCCCTCGTGCAGGACCATGTCCGTGCGGTCCTTGGCCAGCCAGACCGTGCCGGGCTCGGCCAGCTCGCCGCCCTCGGCCACGCGGACTTTCAAGGGCGTCTGGGTGGCCAGCCAGCTGGCCAGGCCGTTGGTGAAGCCCGCCGCGATGTGCTGGGCCACCAGCACCGGATAGCTCAGCGTGGGGGGCAGGCCCTTCAGCAGGCGGGCCAGCGCGGGCGGGCCGCCGGTGCTGACGGCGATGGCGAAACCCGCCGCGCGGCGTTCGCCCACGTGCGGCCGGGCGGGGCGGGGCCCCGCTTCGGGGCGCGTGCCGACGGGCAGGGCCGCCAAGGCCTGAAGGTTCCTGGCCAATGCCTTGCCCCACGCCTGCAGGGCGTCAGAGCCGCCGGCCTCGGGTTTTTCCACCAGGTCCAGGGCCCCGCTTTGCAGGGCGCGGAAGCTAAGGTCGCTCTGCAAGGCCTCACCCGCCGCGCTGACGATGACGATGCGGGCAGGCCCGTTCGCCAGGATGGCCCGGGTGGCCAGGAAGCCATCCAGATCCGGCAGCATCACATCCATGGTGATGAGGTCCGGCTTCAGCTGCTTGGCCAGGGCCACCGCCTCCTCGCCGGTGGCCGCCTCGCCCAGCACCGCCAAGCCGCCCAGGACCAAGGTCCTGCGCAGGGCGATCCGCATGGTGGGGGAGTCGTCGCAGATCAGGACCGTGGGCATCCCGACCATCAAGGGCCCCCCAGCACTTCATTCACCGCCTGCACCAGCCGGCCCGCCGCGCATTCGCGCTTGCTCAAGAAGGCGTTGGCGCCCGCCGCCCGGCCCTGGCTGCGGTCCTCCTCGCTCTCTGACATGCTCACCAGGATCACCGGCAAGCCCCGGGTGCCGCCCTGCTGGCGCAGGCGCCGGGTGAGCTCGAAACCGTCCATGCCGTCCATTTGGATGTCGCTGACGACCACGTCCACGGCGGCCTTGGCCAGCAGCTCCAGGGCCTGCTCTCCACCCGAGGCGGCCAGCACCACAAAGCCCCCGGCCTCCAAGGCGCTGCGATGCATGGCCCGCGCCGTCAGGGAGTCATCCACCACCAGCGCCCGGCGGCCGGCCTCGCCCACGGCCACGCCCTCGCCCGCGCGGGCCAAGGCCCACTCGCTCTTCACCGCCAGCACCAGCTCGCTGCCCAGGTACAGGCAGGCCCCGGCGTAGGGGCTGCGGCTTCCCAGCTCCAGCTCGTGGGGCAGGGGCAACAGCACCAGCTCGGCGTCGCCCTCCATGCCGTCGACCATCAAAGCCAGGCGCTGGCCGCCGCTTTGCAGCACCAGCAGGCTTTGACCCGCCTCCGGGCGCAGGGCTGGGCGCAGGCCCAACAGGGCGCCCAGGTCGGCCACGGCCAGCCATTGGCCGCGGAAATCCATGCGTGGCGGCTCGCCATGCTGTATCACGGCCTTGTCCACCGCCAGCACGCTCTCCACCGAGGCCACCGGCAAACCGAAGACCTGGGCCCCCACCCGGGCCATCATCATGGGGGTGGCCCCCATCTCAAGGGGCAGCGTCAAGGTGAAGCGGGTGCCCTGGCCCACGCGGCTGTGCAGCTCCACGCTGCCCTTGAGGGCCTGCACCTGGGCGCGCACCACGTCCAGGCCCACCCCTCGCCCGCTGATCTGGGTGACGCCCTCCTTGCTGCTGAAGCCGCTCTCAAAGATCAGCTCCAGCAGGGCCTTTTCGTCCATGGCCCGCAGCTCGGATTCCTTCAGCAGTCCCCGCTTCAAAGCCGCATCGCGCAGGCGGGCGGGGTCCACCCCGCCTCCGTCGTCGCTGACCTCCACGACCAACAGGTTGCCCTGCTGCTCGAAGCGCAGCGTGATCACGCCCTCACGATGCTTGCCGGCGGCGTCGCGCACGGCCGGGTCCTCGATGCCGTGGTCCACGGCGTTGCGCACCAGGTGCAGCAGCGAGCCGCGCAGGCTCTCCAGCAGGCGCTTGTCGGCCGCCACCTCCCCGCCCAGCAGCGCCAGGCGGGCCTGCTTTCCGGTGATGCGGCAGGCGTCGCGCACCGCCCGCGTCAACGGCTCGAACAGGCGGTGCACGGGCAAGGAATGGATGGATCGCAGGCGCTCTTCCAGCAGCTCCACCACGGTGGCGGCATTCTCGGCGTCGTGGGCCAAGGCCGAAGCCAGCAGGCCCAACGCGGTGCGAGCCTCCTCCAGGCGCCCCTCGCGCAGCGCGGCATCAGCCCTTTGCAGGGCGTTGCGGCGGTCCCGCAGGGCCAGCTGATGCTCGCGCAGGCGATCCACATCCCGCAGCATGCCCAGCACCTGGGCCTCGTCGACCTTCCATGCCGCCTCGCTGTCGTCAAAGAGCTCGTGGACGCCCTGCCCAGCGGCGGCGGGGGCCGGCCCTGCGGGGGAGCTGGGCCCGGCCGGCGGCGCGAAGACCTCTGGCAGCGCCTGTTGTATGTTCACCAGCTTGCCGCCGTGACCCTTGGCGTGCGCCTTGACCCGCTGGCGCATGACGTCCAAACCCTTCAACAGCAGGTCGGCTTCCATCGGCGGCAGGGACAGCGCCTGCGCCTTCAGGGGGGCCAGCCGGTCCTCCAGCTTGTGCGACAGCTCGCTGATGTCCATCAGCCCGCAGGTGGCGCCCGAGCCCTTGAGCGTGTGCAGGGCGCGGCCCAGCTTCTGGTAGAGCGCCGGGCGAGCGTCGGCAGCGGCGGATTCCAGCTCCATCAGGGCTTGGCTGGCCTGGCTCAGCAGGCCGGCGGCCTCGCCTTCAAAGGCCGCCATCAGCTCTTTCATCAGGTCATCATCGTTCATGCGCTGGGTCCCGCCTTGAAAAGGCGGTCGGGATCGATCCAATGCAGCAGGCGGGGCTGCTCCTGGCCTGGGACGGGCACGGACAAGGCCTGCACCGCGCCGTCGCCGCTGGAACCGGACAGAGACTGGAAGGGCAACTGAAGGCTGCGCGGGATCTCTTCGCAGTCCAGGCCCACCGTGGCGTCGCCTTTGGAGATCAACAGGAGCACGCTGGGGTCCCGGCGCCAGCCCTTAAGGCCCAGCAAGCTGGATAGGCTGAACACGGCCACCACCCGGCCCTCCCAACGGGTGATGCCCACCACCCCACGCTTGGCCAAGGGCACCGGCGCCAGGCCCTTGAGCGGCAGGCAGGCGCGCAGACGCTCCAACGGCAGCGCATAGCGCTCACCGCCCAGCTCAAACTCCGCCGCCCAGGCGCCATCCTCCTCCTGGGAGCCCGCCTTGCGGCTGCGAAGGCGCTCGGCCCGCTGCTCCAACAAGCGGGCATCGCGCAGGTCCGCCTCGGCGCTCACGCTCCCCCTCCGGTGCTGCTGATGAAACTATGGGCGCTGTTCACGTAGAACTCCAGGCTGAGCGGCTCGGGGCCAGGCACGTTCTCGGCCAGGCCTCGTCCCTGAACTTGGGCCAGCAGGGCTTTGAGCTCGGCGGCTGCGGCGCTTCCATGGCCCGCCCGGCGCAGCGCCAGGGCATGCTCGAAGCGGCCGGGCAGGTAATCGGGATGGGCGTGGACCAGGCGTCCCAGCTCCTTGAGCGCCGCGGCGCGCAGGCCATCCTCGATCAGCGTCAGCACCCGTCGATGCCAGGCCACCGGGTCTTGGCCTTCATCGGGGGCTTTGACCGGCGGCGAAGGCGCGGCTGACGCTGCCCGCAGCGGGGCCGGCTGGCGCGGGGCCGCGGCCTTGTCCTTGGCGTAGATGCACAGCGCGGGCGGGCCGATGCGCTTGAGCCCCGTGGGCGCGCCGGGCAGGTCCGTGTTGCCCAACACCATCCATCCCCCTGGGCGCAGCGCATCCGTCATGGCCGCCAATGCGCGGGCGGCCGGCAAGGGGGAGAAGTAGACCAGCACGTTGCGGCAGAACACCAGGTCGAAGCGCTCGCCTTTGCCGCCGTCGAAGGCCGGTGATTCCAAAAGGTTGTGGCGGGCGAACCTCACGCAAGCCCGGTTGGCCGGCTCAAGGGTCCGGGCCTCCTGCGTGCGCGCCGCCACCGGGCTGAGATCGCGCCAGGACCAGCGGCCATAGTGGGCGGCCCGCGCCTGATCCAGTGAGGCCTCGTTGACGTCGGTGCCCCAGACGCTGAGCCGGGAGGCCCCCATGCCGGTCAACTCGCGCAGCTTCGCCGCCAGGGAGTAGGCTTCCTCACCGGTGGAGCATCCCGCGCTCCAGGCCAGCAAGCGCTCCTGGCGCAGCGCCGGGAGCTGGCTGAGCAGCTCAAAATGCTCCCGCTGACGGAAGAAGTAGGTCTCGCCGACGGTCACCACGGCCACCAGCGCATCCTCGACGTGGGCATCACGCGCGTCCAACGCCCTCAGGAAGGCTTCGACCGAGCCCAAGCGTAGCACCTGCAAGCGGGCGGCTTCCGCCAGGCGCTCCATCTTCAAGGCGCGATAGTCGAAGCCCAGGCGTTCGGCGGCCCACGCGGCTAGGCGCCCCAGGTCCATGCTGACAGCCATGCCCGCGTCAGCCCTCGGCCTCGGCCCGGGCGCGGGCCAGGGAGGTGGCGAGCACGGCCAGCTCGTCCTCATCCAGCAGGGCCTGGGTCCGCAGCACCGGCACCAAGCCGCGGGTGCCGCTGCGGGCCAGGCAGTCCAAGCGGCCCTTCAAGCCTTCAAACGGGGCGGTGAAGCTGGTTTCGTCCAGGACATCGGGCCGCGACAGGCCTTCCGGATCCCACACTTCTGAGGCTTCGACCCCCAGCAGGGCTCCGCCCGCCAGGTTCATCACCACCACCTTGCGCTCCACTAGCGACCGGTCCTGCTGCACGCCCAAGCGGCGGCAAAGGTCCAGAACGGGCACGGGCTGCCCATACAGGTCAAAGAAGCCCGGCAGGTGCAAGGGGGCCTGGGGCAGGCTCTGCAAGGCGGGGCGAGCCGTGACCACATGCACAGCCTCGAGGGCCAGGCCCAACGCCTGTGGCCCGCACCGGAAGAACAAGAAGGGCCTCAAGCGCTCGGCTCGGCGGCGCGCCGCAGCTTCCAACAGCGCCGCCACCCGCCGCCGGAGCTCGTCCGCCGTCACCGGTTTGGGGAGGAAATCGTCCGCGCCCAAGCGCAAGGTGTCGCGGGCGCGCTGGCTCTCCGTGCTGACCACCATCACGGGCACATCGGCCAGGCGCGGATCATGGCGCATGGCCACCAGCACCTGGTCGCCGTCCATCTCGGGCATGCTCAGGTCCAGGATCACCGCGTCGGGCACCTGCCGGCCCAGGGATGCCAAGGCGAGACGGCCGTTCATGGCCGTCTCCAGCCGATGGGTCGCGCCCAAGGCCGCCTTCTCCAAAGCCAAGATGGCTTCAGAGTCGTCGACCAGCAGGAGCCGCGGCAGGGCCTCTTGGTCTTGGTCCAGCGAGCGTTCCTTTTTTGGGGGCATGGCTTTAGGCAAGGAGGGCCTTCACCGCCGCCACGAGGTCTTGTGGACTGGCCGGTTTCAGCAGCACTTGCACCCTTTCCAACTGGGCCAGATTGGCCTTGGCGCCGTCGCTCACCGCTGCGCTGAGCACCAGCACCGGTTTGCGCTTCAGCACCGGGTTGTTGCGCAGCAATTGCACGAAGCTGAGCCCATCCATGCCCGGCATTTGTAGGTCGGTGATGACCAGGCTCACCCGGTTGTTCTTCATGGCCGCCAGGGCGCCGCGGCCATCCTCAGCCTCGACCACGTCCTGGCCCGGGAAAGCATCCTTCAGGATGGTCCTGACGAACTGGCGCATGGTGGGGCTGTCCTCGACCAAAAGGATGCTCCCCCCGCTGCCAGGGACGGCTGCTGTCGTGCTGGCCTGAAGCAGGACCCTTTCAACCGCCAGAACCAGGTCAGCCCGCTGGAATCGGTTAAAGACCCCCTTCAAGCCCCCGGCAGATGAATCCACCCCACTCTCCGCTTCGGCGGAATCCGTGAATAAGAAGAGGGGGCATTTCAAGACGCCCAAACGGGATAACAAGGCGCCACCGCTCAAGCTGCCCAAACTCCATTCAGTCACAGCCACATCCCAGGACTGTGCCAATACGGCCTCGAGCTCGGAAATTTGGCCAACGATCTGGACCTGACCATAATGAGCAAGGCGGGAGCGGAGATTTTCAGCGCTAAGCGGACTGGGATCGATGACCAGGATTCGTGTCAGCATGGTGGCCCAAGACGAGCTAGTATTTACATTTTGTCATTTTAATGTCAGGTCTAGCTTAACATTATTACCATAATGAAATCCTTTGATGAATCACGAATTTCAATTTCTGCTTCGCTTTATGGGGATAGGGCCCATGTTCTCAACATCCATCCCCACTTTATCCACGATTTTATCAAGATTCTTTAGCTATTCAGCAGCGGGTATTTTCCCCGTAATTGACTCAGCGGACGACGGTCAAAATGCCACCATTCCAAGGGATGCTGAGTAAAGGATCCTCCCTCCATGGCCCAACGCAGCAACCGGCGGAGCTCCAAAGTCTGCGGGCTCAAGCGTCCCTGCGCCGCAAAGGCCCCCTCCAACTGGGGCTGGGCAAAAGGGTCGAAACTGTCGAAGGTGGTGCCAAGATCCAGCTCGCGACCCTCGGCGTCTTCCAGGCCCAGATCCACGGCAAAACCGTAGTTATGCACCGAGCCCTGGGCTGGATCCGCCACATAGGCCTGTTGAGGCGTCCCGGCAACCTTGGCGAAGAGCTGGACCTGGACGCTCAGCGGGCGGGCGGCGTCGTAAACCCGAAGATTCCAACCGGGACAGCGGCGCTCCAAGAGCCTGCCTGCCTGGCTCAGGCCCTCCCAAGCCTCCTGATGCAGCCAGGCTTCTTTTTCGCCATGGTATAAGTCACGCCCGCAAAGGTTCTGCACCGTGGCATAACGCAGGTCCAGGCGCACGAAAGGCAGGCTGGACAAGGGCTTGAAGGGCGAACCCAAGCGGCACATGGCGAATAGGTCCATGGACGACCCGAAAAAATTAAACGCGCCTAAAGGGGAGGGGGGGTCTCTAGGCGCGTTCTCCCCGCTTCGACGCCCGAAGGCATGGTCGCGGGGAAGCTGTGAACCCTCTTGGGCGCCCTAAGGCACCCTTGATTTTTCGCGCCCAGAGGGGAGGGGGGATCTCTAGGCGCGTCTTCCGCACAGGCGTTGTAAGAGCATGGCTGCGGAAGAAAGCATGTCCGGGTCAGGCTTCGCTGGACTCCAAAGCGAAGCACAACTCCAGCACGAAACTGTCCACGATCAGGGCGGCACTGGCTTGCCAAGGCGACTGGCTCAGCGAGATCGCATGCTCCTCGGCGGGTGTTGGCTGCAGCCGCACCGATGTGCCCGCTTTCAGCGCCTGCCAGCTGGCCCAGCGGCCAGCGGCCGAGCGCAAGATGGCGCCCAGGTACTCAGGCCGTCCAGCGCTGGCCCCCAAACGGCCCGCCAGATACCGCTGCAGCTCGCCATCCCAACGCAGGCTGAAAACGCCCTTGAGGCCCCGCTCGCCTTCGAACGGCACGTTCCAAATATGCTCTAAACGGCGGTTGCCTTGCACCTTGTCGGCGGCCCATCGCGCCGGGAAGCCCGTCGCCCCCACGAATTCCTCTTGGAACAATGCGGCCAGCTCCCGGCTGCTGGGCAAGCCCATGGATGCGGGAACCGCGGCGGTGACCTTGGGGGCGATGATCATCGGGGCACCCCCAGCAGGCTGGAGACCGCGCCGGTCAACTGCTCAGCCGTGGCTGGCTTGGCCAGGAACAGCACCTCGGGCCGGCCAGCGTATTCACGGCGGATGTCCTCGGTGATCATGCCCGAAAGCACCAGCACCGGCTTCCTGCCAAGGACGATGTTGCGTTTGATCAACCGCAGGAAGCTGTCCCCATCCATGCCTTCCATCTGCAAGTCGGTGACGATGAGATCCACTTTGTTGGCTTTCATCACATCCAGGCCCGCTTTCCCATCCCCGGCCTCGTGGATCTTGGCCTCAGGATAGGCTCCCAAAAGGGTCCGCTTGACGTAGATCCGGACGACCGCAGAGTCCTCGCAAATAAGGATGCTAGGAGCCAAAACGCTATTGGGTGGGGTCGCGAAGGCCTGCATGGCTGGTTCCCTCAGTGGCTGACACTTCAGAGTAATGCAAGCTACATGCCACCCATATTTAATCCTTAAAATAGTATTTTTGTATTTTTGGAAACACTTTTTCTTTACGTAACGTCAAAAGCGCTTTACGGATTAGGAAGGCCCGCTTTACAGTTTGTTCAAGCCTGCCCATGACCCTTGGAGCCTTTGCATGCGCGTTTTGATCGTCGACGATGAACCGGATCTGGCTGCGCTGACTGAGCGCCTAGTATCCTCATGGGGCCATGAGGTGACCACGGAGAAGAGCGGTCGTTCCGGTTTGGATCGTCAGCGCACTTGGAACGCCGACCTGATCCTGTTGGATATCGGCTTGCCCGACATGGACGGGTTAGCCGTGCTGGGCGAGCTTAAATTGCTCAGTCCTGACGCCACGGTCATCATGCTCACCGGCCAGCACGATCCCCGGCTAGCCGTGCTGGCCATGCGCCAGGGCGCCGAGGATTACCTGACCAAGCCCGCGGATGCGGATGAACTGCGCCTCTTGATCGACAAGGCCGCCGAGGCCGCCCGGCTGCGCCGTGAACTGCAGGAACTGCGCGAACGGTCGGCCAAGGGTTACCTGTTCCTGCAGGACCCGCAGATGCGGGAGATCTATGCGGCCTTATCACGCGTGGCAGCCACCGACAAGGTCACGGTGCTGATCCAGGGGGAGACCGGCACCGGCAAGGAGCACGCCGCCCGCCTACTGCACCAACTGAGCCCCCGCGCCAGCAAAGCCTTCCAAGAGCTGCATTGCGCGGCTTTGCCCGAGACGCTGTTGGAAAGCGAGCTGTTCGGTTTCGAGGCCGGCGCCTTCACGGATGCGCGCAAAGCCAAGCCCGGCCTCATGGAGCAGGCCCAGGGCGGCACCTTGTTCCTCGACGAGATCGGTGAGCTCCCCTTGAGCATGCAGACCAAGCTGCTGAAAGTCCTGGAAGACCGCCAGCTGCGCCGCCTGGGAGGCATCAAAGCGCTGGATCTGGACGTGCGGCTGGTGGTCGCCACCAACCGGGACCTGGATGCCGAGGTGGCCCTGGGCCGCTTCCGGGCAGACCTGCTGTACCGGTTGAAGGTCTTCACCGTGGCCCTGCCGCCCCTGCGCGAGCGGCCCGACGACATCGAGGCCCTGGCCCGCTTCTTCCACGCCCAATTCCAAAGGGAGAACGGGCGGCGCGCCGAACCGCTGTCCCTCGACATCATCCGTGCCCTGCAGGCCCACCCGTGGCCCGGCAACATACGGGAGTTGAAGAACGCGATGGAGCGCTTCTGCATCCAGCAAGGCCTCCATTCGCCTTCATTGGAGCACCTGCCCGTGGAACTTCGCGGCGCCACCCGGCCGGCCATCGCTCTGAAGAGCCCGGCCGCGGTGGCCGCCGGGCCCGGGCCCGCCGCACCGCAACGGGCCCAGCTGCTGGCCCTGCTGGAACGGCACCGTTGGAACAAGACCAAGGCCGCCTCTGAGCTGGGCGTCAGCCGCCCGACCTTCCTGAAACGGCTGAAGGAATCGGGCATCTCCTAAAGGCATGACCCTTG
>Ga0302319_10002218_pt1 | contig 42439 bp, 14 predicted proteins | sample Bog_T0_2_FD_203319 | JGI IMG/M metagenome (GOLD analysis project Ga0302319, IMG submission 203319) | Peat permafrost microbial communities from Stordalen Mire near Abisko, Sweden - Bog_T0_2 | ecosystem: Environmental > Terrestrial > Soil > Wetlands > Peat | place: Sweden: Abisko, Stordalen Mire...
CATCCGTCCAGAACGGCATAACCCGCACTCCATCGCCACCTTGCGCATCATCCTGGCCCGCTCTCTCCTTACACAACTCTGTCGTTGCCCGTTTTGTGGAGTTCGCCGTTTATAACACAGTAGTACTGGGAACTTGTTGAAATAGTGACTCGCTACAGGGGCTTCGCCCTCAGGGGCTAAAGCCCACATTCATTTTGCGGCCCTTGCGGCACGCGACCCAGAGGGTACCCCGGTCGTGCCCTGTTACAAAACCAGGGTTTTTCAATAGACTTCTAGGCGATAGCTGTCATTGTCTTAAACCAGATTCAGGAGAGTATGCAATGAAGTTCCGATTTCTGTTGGCATCCCAGTTATTCCTTCTCTGCACATCGTCGCTGTCAACCAGCAATGCTCTTGTACAGAGCGCTTCCTTTGCGACACGGGGTCAGAATCTGCACCTGGCCGATATTCATATCCGCGATCCGTGGATTCTGGCCGATACATCGAGCCGCACTTACTTTCTGTACGCCACCAACTCAGAGCAAGTGACGGGCATCCATCGAGCGGGAGTGATGGTTTACACGAGCAAGGACCTGCGCAACTGGGATGCGCCCTCCCTGGTCTTTACGCTTCCCGACGGAACCTGGGCCGATGCGCGACAAAGCGCGTGGGCGCCTGAAGTTCACATGTATCACAAGAAATTTTATTTATTTGTGACCCTCCACAACCCTGGCAAGATCATCGCGGAGCCCCCTGCCACCTGGCGCACAAACACGATGCGCGGAACTACGATCGCTGTGAGCGACTCCCCTGAGGGTCCTTTTACGCTGCTCAAGAGCGACGCACCTGTTCCTCCCGCCGACTTTATGACATTGGACGGCACGTTTTATCTGGATGCGGCAGGAACCCCCTGGATGGTGTATTGCCACGAATGGGCACAGAAAATCGACGGTACGATCGAAGCCCTGCCGCTGAAGGGGGATCTGTCGAGCGCGGCTGGCCCCCCCATCTTTCTCTTCAAAGGATCGGATGCGCCGTGGCTGGATGCAACTCTCAGCGTGGACCGGTCGGAGAATTTCTACGTAACCGACGGCCCCGAGCTGTTTCGCAGCAAGGACGGTCATTTGCTGATGCTGTGGTCCACAGTTGGAAGAAACGGTTACGTGGAAGCCGTGGCTCGTTCGAAATCAGGACAGTTACAGGGGCCATGGGAACAGCTCCCGCCGCTTCTGGAAGTGGACGGCGGACATGGGATGCTGTTCCGCTCATTCGAGGGCCAGCTCTTGCTTGTGATACACCGGACCAACGGGGATGCGTACGCGAAACTCTACGACATTGAAGACGATGGGGATCACCTGGTGGTGTTGAAGGAGCGTGTGGACCTGGATGGGGTCCGGTAAGAAAAACTATCGTTGCGCGATGTTCCAGAGAAAAGTACATGCCTGTCGAGCGCAATCCGAGGAAAACCATGTTGACAAAGGGCGATTCCTGCTGCTGATCGACCTGCATGCTGGCAGTTTTCTGTTGACTTCATTCGGCTTGAAAGTGCAGACTTACTGAACATCGAACCAAAGGCGGCCCGATGCCCGCAGGTTCGTTCCCCCCTAGACCATTCACTCAGAACTATCAGCGCGCGGCAACCCGGTCGAGCCTGATAGTTCACAAGTCTTCGTCTGCAAAATTAGAAGGTGAGGTCGTAACTTTGATGAAAGCTTGCTGGTTTGCACAGATTTCGTTTCCGGTGGCTTGTTCTGCTGTGTTTGCGCAGGCGCTCGTGGCACAAAACTCCATTCAAGTGTTTGGGCCCGTGGATACGCGAGTCTCTGAAGTAACGGCCACGTATGCCAGCCCGGTTACCTTCGATACAAACAACCTGAGCCTGAATTGTCCGGCTGCGCCTGTTGCTGTGCTCTCCTCTGCGCCGAGCGCCACGCCTCTGAGCAGTACGGGCGACGTTCTTGTGGATAACAACATCACGGTGACCGTGTCGCACTCCACGGCCAATGGGAGCGTCACAAATGGTCCTACCGAGGTGTGCCCGGCAAGTGGCTATGCGGGGCCAGCCGGTTTCCCGAACTGTTTCAAATGGGCTGGGTATGGGTCATCGGCGACGGAGGGATATCTTACCGGACAGAACCCCGATACATTCGTCGTCCCGGCGAGTGAAGGAGGCACTGGGCTGACGGTTGACCAGGCCGGCGGCGTGGCGCCTATCGACATTAGTTCGCAACTGGCGCCCGGTGCACAGGCGGTGACGATCAACTTGCAGGATGAGGGCGGTTATCTGACCAGCTCCAGCTTGTACCTGAACACCAATTGCACGCAGGGAGGCGTAACGGGACCGGCACTGGTCGCGGGCAACACCATTGCGTCAACGCCAACGGCGCAGCAACTGACGCAGACCTTCGCCTTCAACCAGAGCACGAGTCAGCAGGTCGGATTTGTGTACGACCTGAATGGAGCGCAAACGGAAAACACTCTGATCATCGATTCCGCGGGGTCCACTCCGCAGGTGGCCGATCTGCCGATCAATCCGGACAAGTTCAGGGCCAACTTTGTTCCCAACACTTCGTTTGCAACGTCCGTGTGCCTGATTCACAGCGGTGAAGTGGGCGGGCCAGTGGGCGGACCCGCTACGCAGCCGGCCTGCAAACTGTTCACGCTGGAATGTACAACCGGAACCGGCTCCGCGACTGCCGGCGCGAACTGTCCGGTTTCCACAGTGGCCAACGAAGTTGTTCAGGATATCTTCGACGGCCCGAATTTCAGCTTGCACGACATTCATACCCCGAATGGGAGGACATTCCACGAAGGAATTGGTTTCCTGATGGCCAGCGAGGGCTGGGGATCGGAGAGCAGTGTGCCGCCGGGGACGTGGAATTGGAATGGAGGCAGCGGAGGGCCGTGTACATTCGACCCTGCCGCGAATCTGAACCTGCCTTGTCCGCAGAATCTTCTCACCAGCTTTACCGGGCCGGGACGTTACTCGGGCTCGGGCGAAACGACGCATCCGAACTCAACCTTCATCAGCATTGCGCAGGTGCCTGAAGACCACACGCAAGTGAAGATCGAAGGGGAATTGCCGGGAGATTGGGTCAACAGCGACACGGTCAACGTGACATTCGCCAGCGAGCCGCCGAATCTGCGAGGGACCAACCTGCCAGGCGCGGCTGCGTTCATTCCATCGCCTATCCAGAGCATCACCTACGGTGTTTCACCCGCGAACAACGTGCCCGTGCCAGCAGCTGAACCAATCGCAGGCGACGTAACGCTCACCAACGCTGCCTGCCCCATTCCCACAGCTGCCAATCCTGGCGCTCCTGTAGCTGCGGACTTTGTGCCCGCGGCGCAGACTTTGACATTCAGCGCCGATGGCCGCTATCTGCTTCACTTCTATGCTCAGGACTGCGCGGGAACGCAGGAGTTGAATTTCCAGCAGGTGGGCGGAAGCTGGACAACCAACTTCTACACCAGCGCGATCAATGTCGATACCGTGCCACCGCAAATTACCGGTCTGGCGCTTACGCCGGGTCCTGGTGGGAGCGGATCGTACGCCGTGGGCGAGCAGGTAATGGCCAGTTATGCCTGCTCGGATGCAACGTCGGGGGTCGTGGTCTGCGGCAAGAGCTTCTACTCGGGAGGCACACCCAGCACCATTACTTTGACAACCCTGGTAGACACTCATTCTGCGGGAGCGAAGACCTTTACAGTGCAGGCGTGGGATGCGGCAGGAAATGAGTCCACGGCATCGGTGACTTACACGGTTGTTGGCTCGCGCCGGTGAAGGCTTATCAGAAGCGGCGACGGCAACTGCTGCCTGAGTCGCGGCTTCTGCAAGCGAGCTTTGCTTCCTCGACTGCCTTGTCCTGCTGCCCGTCAGTTTCCTGCGGCAGTGGGACGAAGGACCGCAACGGTCAGCGAAGTGGTGGATTCCATGCCGGCTGCCAACCGGGTGAGGGTTAGTACGGTAATATCGTCATCCTGCCCGAATTGAATTGCGGCTTCGGTGGCCTGTTGCGCCGTAGGACGCGTTGCGAACAGCGCAGCCAGCCGGTCGAATCCATAGAGTTCCCCGGTTGCGCTCCTCGCCTCCAATAACCCGTCGGTGTAAAAGCTGAGCTGATCTCCAGGCTTCAGCTTCATGGCCACCTCGGTGTAGTGCATGTAGTTGATCAGGCCAAGAGGCAGCGAAGCCTCCAAGGGGTACTCCTGCCCATTGAGGAAGGGCGGGAGATGGCCCGCGTTGGCCATGGTGACGGTTCCGTCCGCGTCCAGACGGAAGACAATTCCGGTCGCGAACCCACCCTGCATGCGGCCGGTCATACAGCGGTTCAGGGCGACCATGATCTCCGCGGGGCTGGAAGTCGTTCCGGCTTGTCCGCGCAAGACGCCCACAATCATGGAAACATTCATGGCTGCCTTCAGGCCTTTTCCGCTCACATCGCCCAATGCCACCAGGGTTGAGCCATCGGGGTTGGGGAGAATTTGAAAGAAGTCGCCGCCAACCTCCTGCGCTGGAGTGTAGGCACTGGTTACGCCGTACCCTGGCAGCGAGGGGAGGGTTTCAGGAATGAGGACCTGCTGAATCTCGCGTGCGCTTTGGATCTCCTGTTCCAGGGCTGTGCGCCGCGCTTGCTGCTCCAGGATGTAACGATAGAGGGCAAAGACGATGGCGGCAAACAGGGCGATGGAGGTGATTTTCTCTGGCGGAAAATCGACTCCCTGGATGGTGAACAGAGGGTGATCGATCAAGTCGCTGAAGAGCGACCAATGCGTATATCTCTGCCCCAGCGCACTGGTATCCGCAATGGTGTGGAGCATCTGCAGCACAAAGGCGGCCAGAGCCACGGTCCATCTCGAGACATCGAGCCTGCGCCGCAGGCCAATGGCAATGAGCACAAAGGGAAAAAGCTCAGCCAGCAGAATGAACGCGGCCAGTAGGCCGTCGGCCCACTGCATCCAAATCGTGGCCGAGCCCCAGGAGAAGGCGAGAATGCCATCCGCGGCGCCAACGCCGAGGGTGAACCAGGAGAGCGTTTTTGTCCAGCGTACCAGGCGTTGATCGTCGTTGAGTTTCAAAAGCCAAACGAGCAGGAACCATAACGAAACGGCGTAAAGCACGTACAGCGGCTGGTTGATGCATCGCGCCACTTCGTAGGACAACGGAAGCAGGAACAGCCGCTCCAGCATTCTGAGGGCTACCGGTGTGGCCGTGAAGATGGCGACCCACACAAACAGCTGCTCCCGGCGGTTGCGGCTCCACAGAACCACGCACAGAACGGTGATGAAGGCGCGCAAGAGGATCAGCGAATAATCGAAAAGTTCTTCGCGCACATAGTCCCAGTCGATCGCTGCTTCCCGCAATGCGACCGTATCCGGGTCTCCGACCAGCGGCGGTTCGTATAGGCCACCTGACTCCGGCAGCGAGAAAACATCGAGCGGCGCCTTCCAGACGCGAATGGCGAGCACCCCTATCGCCGAACCAATCAGGGGAAAAGAGCGAGGATAGTAGCTGTAGAACCAGGATGGATGGGGAGGCAGCTTGCCGTAACGCCCAATCAACTCGCCGTTCCAATAGACCTCATAGGCGTCTTCCGCATGCGGAATCAGCAAGCGGTACTGGCCGGTTTCGCCCGAAGTAGGAAAGATGTCCAGGTGACGTCTGTACCAGGCAAATCCGGCGTAAGAGGGATGGTTTTGCGCGCCCCAGGGATCGTCGGATCGAATGGATTCCCAGCCCGAGTCGTCGAGGCCTGGCTGAGCCCAGCCGGGGTCATCGCCAAGATGGAACTGCCAGTTGCCATCGATGGGCACGATGCCCCTGCCGATGCCACCGATGACGAGAACCTGTGCGTTCGCCGGAACGGTGATCTGAACAAGGCTCCGGGATGGCGGCAGGCCAGCCGCATTCACCGCGAACAGCAGAAGAGATGCGCCGAGAACACCGCGACAGAGCACTTGCTCAGGATAGCATTGGGCAAGCGCCCAGGAGCGGAAGCCGCTGTAAGCGTGGCAGGTATACGGTGTGGGACTGCAAGCATCACCTGATGTGAACGACGAAGTGCCGGTATCCGGTTCTTGCGGGCGATGTTGGTCAATGCCGCCGTGAAGTACTTCGCGCAATCTTTCGTAGCCAGAATATGGCGATCTATGCGGGATCGATCAATCGGGATTATGTTTACATGCCGATCGGAATCCTGCCGCACATATCGGTGTCTCTGGCGGCGCAGTACCTGAAAGAGAAGAGTCCGCAAGATGAAGCGGTCATGCATCTGATGTCTTCAGGGCATTTCCGGACACGGCCAGGGCAATTGCACTTGGTTTTTCAGTTGCGGAATGAATGGTACGGTTATTCGCAGCTAGGTAAGAAAGTTATTGCTTTGAAAGGGCACGGCTTTAGCCGTGCCGATTTCAAGGCCAATATTGTCGGCTTTAGCCGCTGAGATATGCATTGAAGATCCTCAAATCATCCCCCCCAGTGGCTAAAGCCCACAAGGTCTTTGGCTGTTTTGCGGCACGGCTGAAGCCGTGCCCTTTCAAAACAATCCAAATGCGATTGCCCTGCGAACACGGCAATTTTCGCTTGCCACCGCGAGCGGTGTCTGCTATGTTTCGGTGGGAACGATATCATTTGTTTCGGGATGGCGTCCACCGCCGCCTCGATTGCCGCAGATGGACCTCGGATTTGACCGGTCCTTTCTTTCCGCTCAGGCCAATCTCTCCACAGGCTCGAAAGCTGAGGGTTCTGCCGTGAACATCGATTGCCCCCTGCACATGTGTCTTCAGTTCAATCGACGGAGCAAGCTTGCTGTTGCAGCGCTGTTTGCTGTTTTACTGCCTGCGCACTTGCTCGCCAAGGTTGTGGTTTTTTGGCAGCCTGGATTTCCAACCGTGGCGACCGGGCCGGTGGAGCGCACTGCGCTGGCAAGTGCTCTTGACGGAATGGACGCGCAATTCGCTGACCTGGCCAGTCTGAACGAGCCCGCAGAGCTTTCCGGCGCGCATTTGTTGATTCTGCCGTATGGGTCGGCCGTTCCGGCAGACGCATGGAACGCTATTGAGCAATATCTCCATGCAGGTGGCAATCTGCTTGTGATCGGCGGCCAGCCCCTGCGCGTGCCGGTGACGGAGATCGATGGCAAGTTTGTCGAAGACCGCCCGCAGGATACTTACTCCCGCGTTCTCGATTTTCGTCATACTTACGAGGTCCCAGTTCCCAAGGACGCGCAGTTTGCCTGGAGGCCGGGCTATGCAATGGCGCAGATACAGCACATTCAAGCGCGCAGGTTCTTTGCCTTGGAAGGACGCCTGGACGGGCTCGGCTACATGAGCGACACCAGCGGCTTGCTGGTTGCAGCGCCTGTCATTGTTGCCGATCACACATCTGGTCCGATGCTGGGGGGCCGCGTGGTTGCAATTGATTTCGACGCGGAACCGGGTTACTGGAAGAGCGACGACGGCATCGCGCTCATTCGCCAGGCAGCGCAGTATGCGTGCCAGGGCGCGGCCGAATTTTCCATTGAAACTCTTTTCTCGACCATCCGGCCCGGTGAACCTCCGCAGATCACTGTCCACCTGCGCAGTGAGCGCCAGGAGCGCCAGGCTGGGCAGTCATCTGGCGAAGTGAAGCTGACACTCAGTTCAGAAAATGAAGTGCTCGATTCGGCAACGCTTCCTATGACTGCACAAAACGGAGTTGCGGATCTAGCCGCGCCTTTCCATAAGGCGTTGATGCCGGGCTTCTACACGGTTTCAGGGGTTTACACGGAGGGCGGTCAATTTCGAGAGTTTTATCGGAATGGATTCTGGGTGGCGGAACCAGAGACTCTGTCCACGGGGCCGGTTCTAGGTGTGCACGGCAATTTCCTTACGCGCGACGGCGCTCCGTTTTTCCCGGTTGGCACCAATTACTTCACAACCGATGAGAATGGCTGGGACTTTTCCGGACCACGAAATGCCTGGGTCTGGGAAAAGGACTTCGATGAAATGTCTCATCACGGCGTCAACTTTGTGCGCACTGGGGTGTGGATGCCCAACGGCAGATTCATCGAGGGCAACACGGGCGGCGTGAATGAGCGCTTCCTGCGCAATCTTGAAGCTTTCCTGCGGTGCGCACAGCGGCACAAGATCGCAGTGAATTTTACTTTCTTTGCTTTCTCTCCGCGCTCCGGCAATGCTGGCCGCGAAAACCCGGACACGATCCCGCCCAATCCCTATACCGATCCGGCTTCAGTGAGGGCGGAACAGGCATACGTCCGCTCGGTGGTTAAGAATTTCAAGCAGGCGCCGTGGCTTTCATGGGACCTGATCAACGAGCCGAGCTTCTCTAACCCACGCCATATCTTCAAGGGCAACTATCCTAACGGCGATGCTACCGAGATAGCTGCCTGGCATAAGTGGCTCAGTGACCGCTACGATAACAAGCTTGCCAAGCTTGCCGATGCATGGTCCGTTGGCCCGGAAGCGCTGGGTAGTTTCGATGCCGTTTCTTTGCCTGCAGTTGGCGACTTGACTTACGAGCGGTATGGGCACCGCGACGAGGTCCGCGCGCTGGACTACAACCTTTTTGCGCAGGATATGTTCAGCGATTGGGTGAAGTCGATGGTCTCACTGATTCGCAACTGCGGCAGCCAGCAACTCATCGATGTGGGGCAGGACGAAGGCGGAGTGACGGATCGGGTTCTGAATCAGTTCTTCGGCGGTGCGGGCGTCTCATTCACCACCAACCACACTTACTGGCAGGACGATGCGCTTCTCTGGGATTCGGTGGCGACCAAGCGGCCCGGCGTGCCGAATATCACCGGCGAAACAGGCTATCAGCCGGTGTGGACGCCGGAGGGGGCTTGGCGGTATGACGAGTTCACCGCACTTGGCCTGACGGAGCGGAAATGGGCACTCGGTTTTGCAGGCGGCTCAAGCGGGGCCATGCAATGGGACTGGGCTCGGGAGGTGGACTTTGGCATGAAGCGGAGCGACGGCTCAGCCAAGGTCTGGGAAAACATGATGCGCGACCTGGGCGAGTTTGCGCAGAAGGCAGCCCCTTCGGCTACGGCTCTCGATCTGCCCGAGGTTGCGATAGTCCTGCCGCAGTCTTTTCAGCTTTCGGTTTACAACGCACTCGCCCTGGAGGCGCAGCAAAATGCGGTTCGCGCTCTCTACGGCTACGCCCGCGGCGAAGCTTATGCAGTAGGCGAGTATCAGATTGAGCTTCTCGGTTCGCCGAAGCTCATCATCCTTCCGTCGCCCTTCGGGCTGTCTTTGACCGCATGGGAAACCATAGTGGAGAAGGTGAAGGCTGGTGCAGTTCTGCTGGTTACGGGGCCGTTCGATGGAGATGCACATCTTCACTCCACGGGCAGGGAAGAATCGATTGGACTTTCTTATCGCACCGCGCCGCTTACGATCCGCGAGCAGAATTTTCACTTTCCCGGCGGCGACGAGAGCCTGGTTTTCCCGGGGAATAAGACGACTGTTTTGAACCGAGCCCTCCTGTCGAACGGCGAAGGCTGGATGGAAAGGCCGCTGGGAAAAGGAAAGGTCCTCTTCTCCGCACTGCCTCTTGAACTGAACGATAACCTGAAAGCGCTGGGCGACGTATATGCTTACGCGCTCAGGACAGCGAATGTCGAGGCAGTGTACTCCACGGCGCTCAAAGATCCTGGGATACTCATTTGTCCAACGCGCTTTCCCGATGCAACGCTATATGTGCTCACATCTGAATCGAACCAGATGCAGGTTTCCTTTGACGATGTGCGCAGCGGCAAGCACATTGCCGGAATGCTGGAGAATGGGCGAGCGGCGCTTCTACTGGTTGGCGCCGATGGCAAGCTTCTTTCCACTTACAACTGGGCAGGGAAGTAGCCATGGCATATTCGGAAGATGAATATCAAGCTTGCTCCGGCGCCTGGCAGAGAGTGGCGCGAAGGCCGGTTGCGCGCTCCTCAAGAAGATTCCGCTGGGGCTAAAGCCCGTACCCTTCACGCAAAGCCAAGTGATTGGAGAGGTCCTTAAGACTCAACCCCCTGCATGCATCAGGGCCCCTGCACGAAAGGTGGAGGAGCCCTGAGGATAACGCGGATCGAAGCAAACGACTTATTCGACGATGAGCGTGAAGGTCGCGGTCTGACTCAAGGAGCCGGCCGTGGCCGTTACGGTTACTGTACTTTGCGTGGGTGTTGAGGTGGTGGAATTTGAGCTGCCACCGCAACCCGAGAGCAGACCGAATCCGGCAGCGCCGATCACGAGCAGCAACAGCAATTGCAGGCGGTTGCGCTTTCTGAAGCCCAGGAAACAAAGCGCGAGAGCAAAGGTTGTGGCTGGGAACAGAGGCCGGAAGTCGCGGGGGATTGCAGCACCGCTCGTAGACGGAGTTACGGAGAGTGTTGTGGTCGCGCCCTGGTTGATCAGAAGGGTTACGGGATTGGGGTTGAACACACAGTTGTAGCCGGACGGTAGACCGCTGCAGGCAAACGAAACTGTGCCGGTAAACGAATTTTTGGAGTTGATGGTGATGGTGCTCAACCCAACCGTCCCCGGCGAAATCGTGAGCGATGGCAGGGAGAGGCTCATGTTGAAGGCTGGCATCACGCCGGAGGCGTTGACCAGGAAGCTCTGCGAGACCATGGGAGCTGCCGCAAAGGTCATGTTGTCGCCGGGCTGCGAAGCGATGATTGTGCAGGTGCCCGCGGCGACAAAGGTAGCCGTCCATGTGGAAGCGGCGGATGCCACCGTGCAGACCGAGGTTGTGGTTGATGCGAAGCTGACTGCAAACCCAGAGGTTGCCGTTGCCGCAAGCGTGATCGGAGTCCCGGCTACCTGGGTTCCTGGATTGTTGAAGGTGATGGTTTGCGTTGGCAGCGGCGCAAGAATGTTAATTATCTCCTGAGCCTGGGCCGCGGCCGTATAGTTGGCGTTGCCGGTTTGATTCGCATCGATGACCAGGTTACCCTGAGCCGTAACCGTGAGCACGCTGCCAGCGATGGTTCCGGCGCCGGTGCTTGATTTATCGACGGTAAAGACAACCGGATTGCCCGATGCTCCGCCGGTTGCAACGAGATTGACGGTGATGCCGCCGGCAATGAAGTAGATTGGCGGTGTTGGCTGCGTGAAGGTGATAGTCTGCGTTGCCTGCTGGACCACGATGGTCTGCTGAACCTGGGGCGCTGCCAAATAGTCGGTGCTGCTGGGCACACTGGCGTCGATCACCAGGTTGCCCGAGCCCGTGACGGTCAGCGAATTACCGCTGATGGTTCCTGCGCCGGTGCTGGTGGGGTCAAGGGTGAAGACCACTGTATTAGCCGCCACGCTGCTTGTTGCGTTCAGCGTGATCGTCAATCCAGAGGCAAAGGTAACCGGCGAGGCAGGCGCTGGGAAAGTGATGGTCTGTGGCGCTTGGTTGATGGTAAGGGTGAGCTGAACCTGGGGCGCAGGCGCGTAGTAGACGCCGCTGACCAAGCCGCCCAGCTGGTTGGCGTCGACAATCAGTTTGCCCGCGCCGGTGACGGCCAGCGAGGTACCGGTGATGGTTCCGGCGCCGGTGCTGGCGCCATCGACGGTGAAGACCACCGGATTGCCCGAAGCGCCGCCTTGTGCGGCCAGCGCGATCGGAGCAACGCCGTAGGTATAAGTCGTGGTCGAGGGCGCGGTGAAGGTGATGGTCTGCGCCGTCTCCTGACCCGTGCCGTTCGCTGCTGCGGTTCCCGAGCCACCGTTAGTTGAGTCGGTCAGGGTGAGCGTTGCGCTTTGCGGTCCTGCGGATGCGGCAGTGAAGTTGACCGTCACCGGGAAATTGGAGCCGGCGAATGGATGCAGGGCAGTGCCAGTGCTGTCCGAGTTGGTGTCCGACGAGCAGGTGGCGCCGGCCGTTGCCGAGAACTGCGCGTCTGAGGATGCGATGCTAATCGCAGCTGGAGTTGAGCAACCGGCGAAGTTGTCCATCGCGGTGACGTTGGTTACCGTCTCCGGGACCCCCAGTTGGGCGACAGGCTCGACTATATTGTTCACCGAGATTCGCGCGACCGTTTCCGCGCCGGAGGTGTTCACCGCCTTGCTATAGCCGGTCAGATAAATGTTGCCCTGGGAGTCGTAGGACAGTCCTTTTCCGCCCTGGGAGGAAACCGCGTACCCGCCGGAGGTGTTAATGGTCCCGGAGACGTTCGGGAAAGCAAAGATTCCCTCGAATTGGATTGCATAGTAGACGTTCCCGCTGAGGTCAACGGCCACACCATTCAATTGGTCGTCGTAAGCGCCGGGAGTGGCGTTGGTGAAGGTTTGCAGAAGAATCGGCGTCTTGGCATAGCCCGTGGGTGAGTTCGGCAACTCATAAAGATCGGAGTAGGAGCTTTGGTCGCCATTGTTGGCGGGAGCGATTTGATTGGAATCCGTGAAGAAGAGGTTTCCTGCCGAATCGATTGCAATGTCGCCGAGATAGAGCTGCCCGGTAGTCGAGGGAGAGGCTCCGGTCGGCTCCTGGAAGAGCTCCACGGGCGCCGGAGCGCCGGTTCCGCCGGCCAGGCAGGCAACGGTGCATTCCCAGATGGAATGTGCGTTGCCCTGGTCGGAAGTGGCCAGGAACATGTCGCCAGCCGCATCGAACTTCATGGCGGCGACGCCAAAGCCGCCGGCGATGGTGGTGAACGGAGCCACGACGCACTCGGTCGTGTCGGCGCCCGTGCAGTTGGGTGGAGGCGTACCTTGCGTGGCGTCGGTCAACGGCGCATAAACTCCATTGACATATGGAATCTTGGCGATGATGTTGCTGCCGGCGCCATAGAGACCGCCGGCGTACAGATTGTCCTGTTTGTCGACGGCGACTCCGCCGGTATTGCCATATTGGCCGTAGGAACCGAGCGTCTTGACTGCGCCGGTTTGCCCGTTGACGAGAATCACCGTGCCGCCGTACGTGGTGCTGACCAGGATGTCGCCGTGCGAGTTGATGCCGAAGCTGTCTCCGGCTGCCGTTCCCTGATTCTCATCTCCACCGCTCGGATAGGCTCCAAGCCAAGTCAACTGGCTGGTCAAGATGCCTGAGCCTGGTCCTCCCGGGGGTGTCAGAGTGGTGATTGCGATGTTCGCCTGTACCTGCAGCGCCGCGGCATAGGTCGAATTGCCTGCCTGGTTGGCATCCACAATGATTGAGCCCGCCGCATTCGCCACAAGCATGTTTCCGCTGATGGTTGCGCAGCGTGCGCACGGGGAGGAAGAGTCGATGGTGAAAACGACGGGATTGCCCGATCCGCCGCCGGTCGCCGCCAGCGTAATCTGCTGTTGGACGGCAAGTTGCGAGGGAGGGGTGAAGCCGGTGATTGCTTGTTGCGTGAGCGTCGAGGTGGTCGCCGTCCCGGCCAAGGTGACGGTCGACGGGGAATCGGTTGCGTTTGAGCTCACGGTCGCCGTGCCGACTTCGGCCCCGGTGCTTCCCACGGTCGGAGTGAATACCGCAGTGAGTTGGCAGGCTGTGCCGGCGGGTCCGGTGGAACCGTTCTGGCATCCGTTGCTCGACGCCGCTATGAGGGTGAACATGGTGTTGGCCGGCTGGGTGACGGCTGGGCTGGCCAAGGTTGCGGATTGGTTGCCGGCGTTCTCGAGATACACGGTTGCAGGCGCACTGGGAGCGCCGTCGCTGACGACGCCAAAGCTGACCGAAGCCGCCGTGCGCTGAATGGCGTAAACCGCTGCGCCGGCGCTGTCCGTGGTGTACAGGTCACCCCAGGCGTCAAGCGCAATTCCCAGCGCCGACTTGGGATTCTTCTCGACCAGCAGCGCCTCGGAGTCGGTCAGTCCGGCCGGCGTTGCAGAGGCGTCGTAGGGAACCCGCACGATATTGCCGGTTACCTTGTCTGAGATCAACACGCTGCCGGATGGGTCGACCACAACGCCCCAAGGCGCGGTGACTCCGGCCGGGGTCAATGTGGTGAGGACGCCTGCCGAGTACACCAGCACGTTGCCACCGCCCGTGTTCGCAATGTACACGGTATTCGCCGCATCGACAGCAACTCCCCATGGATTCTTCAGTCCCGCGACAAAAACGCTGCTAATCCCGGAAGCGGGATTGTAGGTCACAACACGGCCGTTGCCGAGGTCGGCGATGTACAGCGTGCCGTCCGGCCCGACCGCGAGTCCACTCGGCTTGTTCAGCGCTGTCCCGTCGAAGGTCACCGTATTCGCCACCAGGATGGACTGCAAACCTGGCTTCAGAACGCCGGCCACGTTGGGAATCTCGTCGATCTGATCGTCTTTGAAGTCGGCAATGTAGAGGTTCCCGTTCACGTCGAAGGCCGTGGCGGCGGGCTCGCCGAAGCCGGTGCCGATGGAAGCCGGCGCCGTCCCTGCCGCCGATCCAGCGGGGATCCAATAGACCGCTCCTGATTGATCGGCCACTGCCAGGTCGCCGGCCGCATCCACTGAAACTGAATAGGGGGTGGTAAATCCGCTCGTATACGCGGTCCAGACGCCCGGATCGAGATTGGCCAGCGGGCCTTGGCCAACGCCGGTAACGGTTGCCGACCCGCTGATAGAGTTTGCCGCATCCGTCACGGTCAGCACTGCGCTGCGTTCGCCCACTTTTGCCGGGGTAAAGGATATGGTCGCCGAAAGCGCGGACCCGGTCACGGGAAGCACTGGGCTGAATGTTCCATTCGAGGTTCCAAGAGCCGCCGAGCATTTGGTGCCTGGCGTGGTTGTGAATTCAGCTGTCGCGGCTCCGAATGCCGTGGTCGCAAGGGCCAGGGTGGGGGTGCAGGCAGCGGCACTGTCGATCACTATAGCGTTGACTGTGGTTGCGGCGCCACCGATGGTTGTGGCGGCAAGGGGCAGGTTGCTGACCAAAATGCGCGACACGACGTCGCCGCCGTTGTAGGGGATCTGGTAGAGATTGCCGCTCGGATCCACGGCGATGCCCCTGCCGCCCAGCGTCGTGACGGCGTAGATTCCAGCAACGTCGGGCCCCCCTGTTGCGGTATTGGGGAGCGCGAAGATACCGTCGGCGTTGGTTGTGAAGTAGATGGTGCCGTTGGTGGATCCAGCCAGGCCGCTTAACCCGTTATAGCCGGAGTTGGTGGTGTAGCTTTCCAGCACGGTCGGCGCAGCGGCATAGGCTCCCGACTTAAACGGCAACTCTTGCAGGTTGCTGACATCGTTTGCGGCGGTATTGGTGCTGCCATCGAGGAAGAACAGATTGCCCCACGGATCGGCAACGATCGTGCCAATGGGCGTTGGGTCGGCGTAGATCAGGACGGGTGGATTGGTTCCCAACCCATCGGTCTCGGATTGGCAGGCAGCGCTGCACTCGTAGATGGTGTTGGGATTTTTGGTTGGGACCGTATCGGTGGCAAAGAAGAGATTGCCTTGCGCGTCGAATGTGATCACGGCGATGCCCGCGCTGCCGGTCCCGATGCCGGCGGTGATGACTGCCTGGGTTCCAGGCGCGAACACGCAGGCGGCGGTATCCAGGATGCCTCCGAGGCAGTTGGTGGTTGGTGGGGTTGTGTACCCCGCATAGGCGCCGGTCGCGGCATCGTAGGGCAGCTTGTAGATCGCGGGCGTGGCCCCGTAGTACGCAAACGATGCAATGTAGGCGTTGCCCAGACTGTCGACCGCGGCCGTGGCTGTGTTGTTCATGCTCGTCAACACGCTTTGGGTTCCGGACGGCGTGATCTCAAAGACGCCGGTGCCATATCCGTCGCCGACGATAACATTGCCGTTTGGTCCCACGGCGAAGTTCCCGCCTACGGGCGATTGCCCTGGGGCCCAGCCGCCGCCGCTGCCGTTGAACTTCATGGTTCCGATCTGAGTTGCCTGGCTAGACACGACGATTTGCGCGCTGGCCAGCGTCGCGGCAAGGCTTACGGTCAACAACGACAACAGGGCGACCCAGGTTCCGGTCGCCAACGACCGCACTGGATTCTTCAGGCAATTCAAAATGGGCTGCATCGCTGCTCCTTCGTTCAATTTCTCGCCGGCTGCAAGATTGGATTCTTGCCCGTCTGTGCTGTGCTGCCTTTCGCGCCGATGGGCCCACCACACTCCGTCTGCGCTTGTTCCTTGTTGCAGAAAAGGGACAAAGGCCCGGGCCTAAAGGCCGCGCCTTTTTTTGCTCTCTTTCAGGGGGTTGAAACCCCCTGCTCCCTCCACAATCTCCGATCTACAACTGTGGTACTCAGAAAGATGAAACAAAGAAAGAGCCCGGCGAGCCTGAAATGTCAGCTTTACCGACTGTCTGGCTGCGCGGGAAGAAGACTCCAAAGCGCCATGTTGCTCCCGGCTTGTGCCTTGTCAAGGCGCAAGCCGGGACGTACGTGCCTACTGAATCGTGAGGTTGATGGTGAATGGCAGGGAGACCTGGTTCTGGCTGCCGTAGATTTCGAGGCCCAGTTGCCCGCCCGCGGTTGTGCAGTCGGTGGCGGCGCCCACTATGACCAGGCACTGGCTGCCCACTTGCTGTGCCGTAACCGTGACTGGGTACGTTCCTGACGGCGTTGACAGCACCGAGGCAGGGCTGAGGTTTGTGGTGTTGCATGCGGTCAGGCTGACCGCCAGTGCGCAACCGAGGACAGCCACGCAGAGCATGGGGAACAGGCCTGCTCGCTGGGCGGCCCTGCGGCGGAAGAACAGCCCAACCATCCCGAAACCGAACATCGCGGCAAGTGCGATAGGGGTGCTCCGGATAAGCTGGCCGGTGGTTGTGGTGCCCGCTGCTACATCGGTGTTGATGGTGACTGTGGACAGACCACCGGTGCAGAAGGGGGCGCCTTCATTGGCTTCGGCGGCTGTGATGTTGGCTTGGCAATTTATATCCACCGCAGTGGCGATGCTCGCGTCGGGGTTGGGGTAGTTGAACGAGCAGGTGGCATGCGGAGGGAGATTGGAGCAGGCCAGCGTTACCGGGAAGTTGTAATCGTTCAACTGCTGGTTCCTGCCTGCGAATCCATAACCAAGCATCGGAGTCAGTGTCAGATTTGCGCTTACCGAGGATCCAGCGCTGACGGAGAGAGAGGGCGGTGCGGAGGTGGCGGTGCAGACGCCGCCCGCCAGGCAGATTTGCACGGCCGGGCTTGCAACAACGATGAACGTGGTGGCCTGCGAGCCATTGGAGGTGAGGAAGTTCGCATCGCCGCTATACACGGGAGTGATGACATGCTTCCAGGCAAACGCAGTGTATCCGAGGATAGCGGCCTGCGGTATCGGCAGGTATTCCGTAGGAAACGACGCACTGCCGGTGGGGTCTAACGTCTGGAAGGCCGAGCCGGAGTGTTGAGTGCCGGCGCTCGCGGGTCCGGTTGTCGTCGTAGACGAAGCGCCGGCCTGGTACGTATCCATGAAGGTGACCGTACCGGTGGGAACTCCGGCGGCCGCGGACACCTGCACCTTGAAGTTGTATTCCCAAAATAGGGCAGAACCATCGTACGGCGTGCCGCCGTCGGACTCCAAGATGTAAATGGGCGCGGCGGGGCTGCTGGGCAAGGTGATGGCGGCGATAGCAGATTTCGCTACCGCGGCGGTCGTTGTTGTCGTCGTACTGCCATACACTCTGTCGCCGATGTAAACCACGGTGAAGGTCGCGTTTCCTGCTGCCACCGGCGCCAGATTCAAGGTGACAGAACCATTCTTCAAGGTTCCCGACGCCGTGCCCTTGGCGCCGGTAATGGTCGTGAAGGTCACGGTTACCTGCCCGGTGGGAACAATGGCGCCGTTCTTTGGCGCTACCGTCACCGTGATCGGCGTATCCACCACCTCTGCCGAACTGGCCACAGTCGCGGTCGATATCGTCGAAGTAGCCAGCGGCGCGCCCACGCCGGTTGCGTTCACAACGATCGGGGCATTGGCGGAATTGCTTTGAATCTGGATCTGGCCGGTGAGGGTATTTTGCTGCCCAGGCCCCGGAGCCAGGGTTACGTCCACTTGGCAGATTCCCGCCGGTGCTATCGGACTGCCGCTGATGCAGCTTCCATCGGCCCCGGTATAGTCGATCGCATTGGTGCTAGCGTACCCGGTAACCGTGAGTGGCGCGTTTCCATCGTTTGTAACGGTCGCATTGAGGGATGGCTGTGCTCCAAGAGGCACGTTGCCGAAGTTGAGCGAGCCGCTTGCGCTCACCAGATGCAGGTTGAGAGCCGTGGCATCGGCAAGATACACATTCCCCATATTGTCGATGGCCATACCGGTGGGATGGGTCACAGTGGTGGCGATCGCCGTTTGACTTGCAGGAACCAGGGCGCCGCTCACGTATGGGATGCGCACGGTGCCGCCGGACGAGGAAACGTACACCGCGCCGGAGGGGTCAACGGCCACGGCGGAGGCGTTGCTCAGGTTTGAAAGCAATGTTGTTGTGATGCCGCCAGAAATTTCAAACAGGTTCGATCCGTCGATCACATAGAGGTTATTGTTGGAATCGACCGCGACATCGGATGGCTGGGTGAACCCGCTGGTAAGCAGAACCTCCGACTGGCCAAAGGGGCCCGCGGACCCGCCTGGGTTGTACAGTTCCACAACCTGCCCATCCGCCGGGTCGGCGACATAGATGTGACCCAGTCCATCGGCGGCCAGTCTCAGGTTGACGCCCAGGCCGCTCACCAGGATCGCCTGGGCCGCGGCATTGAGCCCGCTTGGCCCATTGGGAACCTCAAGCACATTGCCGCTATCGGCGATGAATATGTCGCCTGCGCCATCGACCGCCACTCCCGTGGGAGCCGTCAACCCGGTGCCAACGGAGACCGCCGCGGACGACGCGCCCGAACCGGCCGCATACAGCAGAACCTTCCCCAACCCGGCGTCAGCGATGTATAGATTGCCCATGACATCGATCGCAACCTGGCTCGGCGTCTTCAGGCTGCCGCCGACGACTGACTCCCATGCCGGAGTCGCCTCGATGGACGCGCCCAGCCCGATGCCGTGCAGCGTGGTCGAGGCAACGGTTGTGTAGACGGTCTGCTTGTTGACGGTTGCCGAAGTCTGCATCAGCAACTGCCCGGAGACGCTGCCTGCGGTGTGTGGATTCACCGCAACCTGGACAGTGCAATCGGTCACCGCGCTGACAGATGCGGTGGCAGGAACGGGATAGGTGGTTCCTACGACGCAAGTTCCACCGCTCACGATGGAAAAATCGGGATTGGTTACGCCGTCTTCCTGGATGACGAAGGCGGCCGGAGTCACGGGGCCGGCGAAGGAGTAGTACACCGTGATCGGCACCGTGCTCAGTTTTCCAACCGCAGATGAGCCGGTCTCGCCATTGCCGAGACTGACAGTCGCGAAGTTTGCCAAGCCGTTCCAGAGTTTCGGGATCGGTTCGTACAAGGTATCGCGAGCCGGATCGATGCTGATTTGCGCTGCAGCGGGAGCGGGCGTGATCATGACCCAGGCGGCCGGATTGAGAGTGCCTGCCTGATTGGGAACCATGAACACGCCTGCGCTGCTATCGCCGACATAAAGATTGCCGGCCGCGTCTACCGCCGTGCCGGTCATGTTTGTGAGCAAGGAAACTGGTTTACCCGAGGCGGGATCGATGATGGTCGGGTCCACATGGACGAGCGACTTGTCGTCGGCCAGCCCTACGGTCCCTGCCGGGACTTCAAGCACGTCGGCGATGCCGTTGTCTTCCCAGATAAAGATGTTTCCAGCGTTATCGATGGAAAGCGTCCGCGCCCGGCCTGTGAGGGTGGCGATGACGGTTTGTTCGTTGGTGATGTTGCCCGAGGCGTCAATGGTGAACGAAAAGAGTGCCGGCTGCGGGGCGCTGTTTTCCGTGCTCAACACGAAGGTGCCGCTGGAGTTGATTGCCATTCCAGCGCTCTGAAAGTAACCTCCGCCGATGCTGCCAAGGCCTGCGGTGATTGTGGCGCCCGCCGACACGTTCCAGGTTCCAGTAGCGGCATTGTAGGGAATTCTTTGCAGGCCGCCGTTCCAGTTGTTGTCCAGCCAAATGTTATTCCACGGGTCAAGCGCAATTCCGTTGTTCGCATACCCCCCGCCTGGGCCCAAGTTGGGGGCGGCAAGCAGAGTCACTTCGGCTGCGCCATTGGCCGGGTATCGATACAGGGCCGCATTCTCAAAGTCCGCGAGGAGAAAGTCTCCGCGACTCGACGCCGCAGTGTTCCAGACCGATCCCAATGCGGCCGGGGCTGTCAACGGTGGCAAGCCATTGACGACGCTGGACGTCACCAGGGGCGCTTGCCCTGCGGCTCCCACGCACAAGCAGACGCCCGTAAGAAGCAGTGTGAACACGAATCCAGCGAACCGGCGCAGATCGTTCAAAAACGTGGTGGCCATCATATTCCTCCCCGAAAACTGGTATCGGACTTTCCTCGAGTGGCTTCATTCCACTCATGATTCGAGGCTTCCCTTGGCTTCTGCTTTCGCGGAGTAGCCTCATACTCCCCGAAAGCTTTGGTCGATCTGCTCTTTTACTGCCCGGCTACCCCTAATTCACGGTCACCGGCAAGGTGAATACCGGCGTTGTCAGCGAGTTTTGCAATCCGGTCTGCGGATTGGTGGTGATGATTTGCACGTTGTAGGTTCCCGGCGTCGTCTTTACTACAGGAGGGTTCAGCGGTGTGGAGTATCCTGCATTGGTACAGGCAGTGATGCCCATGAATGCGCCCGAAAGCATAAACGCAAGACAAATCATGGTCAGATAGCGGTTCATTCTCTTCCGCCCGGCGATCAATCCCAGCAGGCCTAACCCAAAGATCCCGGCGAGCGACCAGGGAACCGGCCGCGCCAGACTGCCGGTGCTGCCGCCGTTGACCGGCACATTGGTGCTGATGGTCACAACAATGGTTGAGGCCGCCGTGGGGTCTGTTCCGTTGCCCACGCCTACGGTCGTAAGGCCGCTTTGCGGATAGGCGAATGTGCACTCCGCGTACTGTGGCAGCGTCGCGGTTACGCACTGGATCCCGACGATTTCGTTAAATCCAACCAGCGGCTCAAGAGTGAGCGTAACCTGGCCGGGCACGCCCCCGGTCACCGCCAACGTGGCCGGATTTGCCGTGACCTGATCGGCGGGAGCGATGACCTCGAAAGCCGGGAGAGGCGTATGGACGATGGAATAGTTGGTGTCGCCGTTGTATACCACCGTGAGGTTGTAGACTCCCTGGACAAGATTTGCGGTTGAGAAGGTGGCGTTCCCGTTGGCGTCCAGCGGGATCGCGGGCTGGGTGGGATCGGCTACCTGCGTTCCCTGCATGAAGGTGACGGTGCCGGTGGGGGTTCCTACGGTCGAGGTGACGGAAACCGCGATCGAAGTCAGGCTTGCCACGCTCACATAGGTATTGCCGGCCCAGACGGTTACGTAGCTAGGGTTGGGCGTGCAGTTCAGCCCGCTGGCAGTGGGGCAGCCCGGCGGCCCGATTGCAAGCGCAGGCGCGATGGTGTTGACGACGAATTTGGCCTTGTTTCCGCTGGCGGCAAAGCAAGTCGTGGCCGCAGCGCAGGAAGGATACGGAGGACCGCCTGCCGTGCCCACGCCGCCATAGTCCGCCGCGGCCGAATAGCTTCCGCCGAGCAGATTGCTGTATGTGAATGTGGCGACGCCGCTTGGCGACAAGGTCTGGGTTTGGATTTTTTGGCCGCTCACCCGCAGAGTGATTGTGCCGGCGGGGACAGTGCCGGCCGGGATGCCGGTGTCTGCCGCCGAAACAGCGGTAGTCACGGTTATGGTCACGTTGCCGGGGTAATTGATGCCAGTTGCTGGCGTCACTACAACGCTGGTGGTGGTCGCCGGCCGGTTGTCAGCTACCGCTACCGCTTGCAGCGCCACGTTGACCGCAGGAGCATTCGCGGCATCGCTCAAGATGGCAACCGACGCGCTGCTGGGGCCCGCAGCCGAGGGTGTTACGGCAACGTCGAAGTAGCAGGATGTTCCCGCCAAAATCGGAGTGGCGGAAGCGCATGCCGGAGTGTCGTTCGGGCTTCCCACGGAGTAGTCGCTGGCGTTGGCGCCTGTGAAGAGATCGCCGGAGAACGCCGAAAGCGTCAGGGGCGCGTTTCCAAGGTTGAAGATCTGTGCCTCCGCGTCGGACTCGGCGAAGGGAATGATCTGCCCGTAGTTGATGGAGCCGCCAACGCCCAATTGGGACATGCCGGCGGTAGAGCCGGCGCCATAGGAGACATAGGCGTTCTCGAAGCTGTCCAGCGCTACGCCGAACGGCGCCGTGGGCAGGCCGCTGGCCACCGCTACGATGCCATTGACGTTCAGGCCGCCGGAGGAGCTCTCGTAAGGAATCCAGACAAGGCCACCCGCCTGCGCGACAAAGATTGAGCCGGAGGGGTCCACCGCCAGCCCGGTTACGGGAGCGGAGAGTGAACTGGTGATCTCGCTCGCGCCTCCTGAGGGCGTCAGCTCCCAGAGGCTGGTTCCATCGGCAACCCACACGTTCCCCGAATTGTCGGTGGCAATGGCGCTGGGACCGGTGAACTTGGCCGAAGCGCCCATGATGTTGACCGGCTCGTCCTGCAGCAGGAGAGCCTCTTGCGGATTGGAGACCTTGACGACCTGCTTGTTATCCTGATCGGCCACATAGACATTGCCCGCGCCGTCGGCGGCAAGATTGAGATTCTTGCCCAGACCACTCAAGAGCGTCGTCTGCTTGGCTGGCGCCAAGGCGCCCGCGATATAGGGGACCAGGATGACGTTGCCCGAGTCACCGATATAAACGTCGCCCGCGCCGTCCACGGCCACGCCGGTGGGCGCGGTCAGGCCTGAACCGACTGGCGATCCCGCGTTCGAGCTCGATGCAGGCGGGAACATCCTGACCGTGCCCAGCCCGGAATCCGCCACATACGAATTTCCAACCGAGTCGCCGGCCACTTGCTTGGGTGCGCTCAAACCCGAGGCGACGGTCTGCTCGACGATCGGAGAGAGGATTGAAACCGCTGGACCTTGTCCGATGCCGTACAGGTAGACGTTGCTCCCTGCGACCACGTGCTGGCTCGAATCGAGGATCTGCAATTCGCCGGTTATGCTTCCCGCTGTCTGCGGATTCAACTGCACGTAGAATGTGCACCAGTTGTTTTCCGAGGTAGTCGTATCCGTGCCGGACAAAGCTGGATACACGGTGCCGGCCGTGCAGGGCTGCACCGCTGGACTGACGGTAGGATCGGGGTTCGCGTTGGTTGCGATGGTGGTGAAGTTCTTGGCTCCCAAGGGCGCGTAAGTGAAGCTGCCGGGCGTGGTCGCCGCGCTGAAGTTGTAGTAAATGGTCTGCGTGGCGCCCGCTTTTCCGATTGCGGACGCTCCCAGGTTGGCCGCTCCCGGAGCCCATTGCACAATGCCCGATGTGGTGCAGGTGGAGGTGTCGAGGGAAGAACACGGCGGGGCCAGGGTGCCCACTGGCGCAAAGTTCTTTCCTCCGTTCCCGTTGGGGATCCAGAGGTAGCCGCGCGGGTCAATGGCAACAGGGAATCCCGCGGCGACTGGAGCGACCTGAACCGCATCGGCCCACACCAGGTTAGGCGCCTTCGGAGTACCCTCGTTGGGCACCATGATCACCGCGTCGGCCTGTCCGCCGTAGGAATTGTTATCGTTCTCGCTGGAGAGGTAGAGATTGCCGGCATCGTCGAAGGTCATACCCTTGAAATTAAAACCGGCCGAGGCAGGGTCGATTCGAGTCAGCGCTTGCTCGGCGCTCCCGGTTGAATCGCCCACAATCGGCGCGGAGCCGGCGGGAATCACCCGCACGCCGGTGACTCTCGAGGTCGGCGACGTGTAGACATCTTCGAGAAAGTAAATGTTCAGAGCGTGGTCGATCGCGACGATATTGCCATTTGTCTGCATGCCAGTAATGGTTCGCGTGAGCGTGCCTGGGTTGCCGTTTGCGTCTACCGTAAACTCGTCGATCTCGCCTGAGTTCGACCAGGCGACAGCCATGGTGCACGGAAAGCCGTTATCGCAGTTGATGGCCACATCCTGGGAAGATATTCCGGTCGATACGCCACCCACTGTGATGGTTGGCGCATTGGCCCAGATGGATGACGAGCTGAAGGGCCAGGTGCCGGTGGCGGCATCGTAGGGCACGCGGAGAAAGTGTGCGGCGGTGCCATACCGGTCCGTGATATAGAGGGTGTCGTTGGCATCCAGCACCATGCCCGAGTTCCAGAACGATCCCGAGGCTTCCAGCGTCGACCCATTCGATTGCTGTCCGGTCGGCGCCGGTCCCACCAGGAGTGTCGGCGCCGGGGCGCCGGGCGCCCATGAATACAGGTTGCTCACCGCGGTATCCAGAAAGAGGACAGTACCGTTATGCGCAACTTTTACCGAGTAGATCTGGCTCCATTGGCCGGTACTGCCGTGGCCGAAAGGAACAATCGAGCCAACCGTGACCGGGACCGGCGCCTTGATGGGCACCTGCGCCGTGGCCGCACCGCACATGAGCAAGCCGACAAACAGAACCAGGCATGCGATCCGTGCAGCCCGACGAAGCATAACAGCAGACTCGATGGCCATACCACCCCTCCGAAACGATCTCAATCGAAACAACCCTTGCGAGCAGCTTGCATGCCCCCCGCATCCACCGGGACGGCATAAGGCAGATGCCGCACCCTCTTGAAGCAGCGGGCTAGACCGGCCGTCGCTTGCCTTGCGGCCGGTCTAGCGCCGACGGACTGGAACGCAAGCGCTCAGGCCGTCGGGAAAACCCTTAGAACGTAAACTTCGCGCCCAGTTCCATCAACCGGCTTCCAACCTTGATGTCCGCAACACCGAAGTTCTGGTATTGCAGCGTCGCGGGTGACAGCGCCTTTCCAGCGATCGCATTTTCGAAATCGAGGGTCAGGTTGCTGGTGTCTGAGTTATTGAACGAGACCAGCGGATGATTAAAGACGTTGAAGGCCGCCATCCGAAGCTGCAGCCTTTTCGTTTCGCCCATGGAAAAGCTCTTCAGCAGGGTCACGTCGTGGTCCATGTAATACGGTCCGCGTAAATACGGGAGCCGGAATGCCCCGTTCGATCCGGGTAGCGGCAGTCCGAATGCAGCTGGGTTGATGTACTGGTGCTTTCCCGGTCCGCCGCGCGGGTTGCCGGTAACCGTGGGCATCAACTGCACATCGGGCGTACCCAGCCACACGCTGGTGTTCACGCTGGTGACGCAGTAGGTGCTCCCCGGGAACGGCGCCGAGCCAGGCGCCGGAGGAATTCCATCGACGGTTGCACAGGTCCCGTTACTCCCCTGATCGGACTGATTCGGGTACGAGACCTGCACCGGCAAAATCGAGGCCGCGCCGCCGCCAAAGCCGAAGTTCTCTCCCTGCTCGGAGGCCAGCGGGAATCCGCTCATCACCGAAGAAACCCCGGAGATCTGCCAGTAGTTGGCCGCCTGGGAGAGAAGCCTTCTGCCGCCCTTGTACCGTCTTCCCAGGTCGACCAGGTAGTGAACGTTGAATACCTGGGTGCGATCGAACGGCGCCGGGATGTAATCGTTGCGCAGATTGACCGGGTCGGGAATGACGTTGTTATAGGACGAGGCTGTGGCCAGGTTCTTGGCAAACGTGTAGTTGGCGCCATACGAGACAAAGCCGGCGCTCTTGTTCCATTCCACCTGCAAACTGTTGTAGTTCGAGTAGAAGTCGTGCTTGAGCTGGTAGATGTGCTGGTAGAAGGGGAAGGGGCGGAAAAAGTCCTGTTCCGGCGTGGACATGTTGCTGATGGGGACGCCGGCTTGGATGGCTCTCATGGCAGGCGGCAACAATCCCAGGTTGACAAGGAAGAGGTTATTCATTGGGTTAGCAGGATTGGAATTGGTGGGACAGCCGGTCTCAATGCCGCAGATGATGTTGATATCCGAAGCGCTGTTGTACGAGCTGCCGTTGTTGTACGAACCCAGGTTGACGTTGTGGCTGCCAACGAAGGCCACTTCCAGGCGTGAACGCCAGGGCATGGACTGCGAGACCGCGCCGTTGTACTGGTAGTAGATGGGACGGGACGTATCGTTCTGAGACAGCGTGTAGGCTGTGAAATCGGGAGGATTGAGGGGCGACGTGCTGTCGATCCCAGAGAAGGTCAATTGGCCCGCCAGGTTGCTGGTCTTGTAGCCCTGCGCCGTGGCCGCCGCCAGGGCATAGGGATTGAACTGCTCCTGGTTGCGATAGACGCCGCCGCCGCCGCGGATCACCGTGCGGCTGTTGCCGAAGATATCCCAGGCGACACCAACGCGGGGTGAAATGTAAACCGTGGCCGGCGAGTTGACAGAATTGGGCACGCCCGACTTTTGAGAAGCCCAGGTGATACCCGGCAGGTTAAGGCTGTTGCAGTTGCGCGTGTCCCCACTGCATTGCGAGCTGTAAAGGGTGGGAGAGAAGGTGGCCAGGCCGTTGTGATGCCGGTCCGTCCACGGTCCCAGATGTTCGATTCGCGCTCCCAGAGTGAGCGTAACATTGTGCAGCTTCCAACTGTCGTTGGCAAAGCCTGAAACCGTGGTGTAACGCATGTCCACGGTAGGGGTGAAATTTGTCTGCGTATAAGAGTCGGCGAAACCCATGTAGGCGAGTGCCGTGGGATTGAAGCATTTTCCGAGATAAGCGGCTCCGGACAAGCGCAGATTGCCTGCCGGGTTGGGGTTGTAACAGTTGGCGTCTCCCTGGTTATCGGCGCCGACTGCTGGAGCATAGTCGAAATATCCATTATTGGGGTTGAAGGAAAGCTCTCCCTGCGGATATGCGCCCGTGTCCGCTATGCCGTTGTAGGTCCCCGTTTCCAAATAGGCCCCGAACTGGAAGAAGTGTCTGCCCTTCTGCCAGCTCAGGTTGTCTTGGAAGATCGGATCGACCTTCTTGGTCCGGATCGCGTTGTTGTAGAAGCCGCCGGGCATCTGCAAATTCGCATAACCGTTTCCTGAGCCATTTTGAATGGCGGGCACCGAGTAGTCGCCGCCATTCTTGTACATGCCCAGATAGTTAAAGCCGCCGCCATTGCCGCCGTTATAGCCGCTATCGGCGTTCAGGTCGAACCGGTCCACAGCCGCCTGGTCTCCCATCCTTCCCGGCAGACTCACGAAGGACATGGCGGCGTCGAATTCATTGGTGACGCTGGCGCCGATCAAGCGGGTGTAGCGCGCCGCGAGAATGGTGGAAATATCGCCCGTGGTGACATTGCCCGGATAGGGCATCGAGGCCGTCGGAAACGATCCCAGATCCACCGGATCCTGGTCGATCTCCTTCTGAAGTCCGTAGACCAGAAACAGCCGGTTGTTGTCGTTCAGGTTGTATTCCAGCGTGGCCTTGAACTGTTCGCCGTTCTGCTGCTGGATGAGCTGCTGAATGTAGTTGTAGCCGAAGGAATTGGTAAACGGATCGGCGTTCGGCTTGGGCATCCAGTTCACCAGCGAGGCTCCGCTGGGATCGGCATAGGGCGTGGCGTTGTAGTTGCTGACAACCGTTCCGTTGATGGGGTAATAGTTCAGCGAGTTGCACATGGGCTGAATGGCATTGGGGTTGGCGGCTCCGTCGGGACGGGCGCCGCAGAGTTCGGCATCCAGCGATGCGGGACTGAAATCGCCGCTGCGCTCGGCCATGGTGGGCACCCACGCCGTGAGTGCCTGCTGGTTGGCCTCAAAGCTCTGGTTGTAATACTCGAATCCCGCGAAGAAGAACAACTTGTCTCTGTTCCGATTGAATTGCGTGAAGGGCAGCAGCAGCGGACCGCTGAACTGGCCGCCCGGGAAAAAATAACGGCCTGCCGGCCGGGACTGCCGCAGCAGGTTGTCATACCAGTCGTTGGAGTTCAGCACCGTATCGCGGCCGGTGAGGTATGCCTCGCCATGGAATCCCGAGGTGCCCGTCTTGCTCGAGGCGTTGATCACTGCCGGCCCTTTGGCGTTCACCGCGCTGAACGACGAGCTGGTGGCCTTGACCTCGGAGACCATTTCAATGTTGACCTGCTGCACCGTGCCCGAGTTGCTGGCAATATCGGTGAGCGAGACGCCGTCGGTCACCACGGCAATGCCGGTGGTGCCGCTGCCGTTGGCGGAGAAAGCTCCGGTGGGGCCGCTCAGGCCGACGACGGCGGTGTTGTATCCCGGCCGGTTGAAGAGACCCTGATTTCCAGTGGACATGGCGTAGCCCGGCAGCATGCGCACCAGCTCCGTCGCGTCCCGTCCGACCACGGTCAGGGTATCCAGATCCTTGGACGTGATGATATCGCTGCGCTCACCGGTGTCCAGCGCGGCATTCATCGAATCCAACTGAGCCTCAACCGTCACCGATGCGTTGGCCGCGCCAACCAGCATCTTGATATCCGTGAAGCTCAGCTGATCGCCAGGGCGAACGGCGAATGGCCGGGACTCCCAGGGGCTGAAGTTCGGGGCTGAGATATCGAACTTGTAGCTTGTGCCCGGCAGTACGGAGGCGAATGCGAAGGCGCCTGTGTCATTGCTGAGCGTCTTGCGCGAAGTGCCGGTTTGCTGATCGGTCAATACAACCACCGCCTTTGAAATGACGGCGCCGGTCGAATCGGCGACCACGCCGGTCACGTTGCCAGTCGTCTCCTGTCCCACAAGCGGCAACTGCGCCAGCAAGAAAGCGGCGATCAACAGCACCAGCAACGAGGCTGTCAGCCTGATCCTTGAAAAGAGCTCCATAGTAGTCCCCCCGTCGGCTTGGTTCCATTTGGTACTTCGGCATCCGGTTCAACCCTCCGCGCTCAGGTAGAAGGCACGACAGACTGAACACGAAGACTTGATTTAGGTGTCGGTCGAAATACTCCTGCCCGCACATAGAGTCTGTCAAGCAAAAATTGCGAATTTTCTTGAATGGGAACGCTATCGCCGTTTTTTCGGCCATTTGTGGAGGAGCAGGTTCCGCCCGCGGCGGGCCGGCGAAACAGCCCAGAACGCCGCGCCGGCTGGATCGAGTAATTTTCCGCTTGAAGAGTGAGTTGAGATCTTTGCCCGAGAACAGGTCGACGGCATCGTTTCTGCGCAGCCTGGTCATTCCCGGCGATCTTGCAGAAAACGGTAAGTCTGTGTAAGAGGAGTGAAGAAGGGCAAAAATTACTCTGTAAGTATTTGAATATAAATGAGTAATGTCGAGTCTATCCAATTCACCGAGCGTCCAGCATCGACACTGGCCGAAGCAGCAATTGCAGGCGCATGAAAACGTTCCTCAACTTCAGCATTCGCTGTGTCAGAGTCCGGCCGCGGAGAGGCGTGAGTTCAAGACGATTTCAGTTTTCTGGAGATTTCGGCCTGCGCGATTCCAAAAACAGTTGGAGCCTGGGCGCTTGCGTTGACGGTGATTCCGTTATCATCGTCGCCCGTGATAGGATGGCTGGCGCTCGCAATGCGGCGGAGTTTGTGCCGCGGTTCCGGTTGATCCCGCAACCGGAAAAGTGCACGTCCTGCATAGGATGGCAGGGGAACCCAATGATAAGAAGCGCCATAAGACAAGCGGTTTTCTGCTCAATCGGGGCGGCATTTCTGTGCACAGCAGGATGCGGTGGGAAAGGTTCGACGACACCCATCCAGCCGGACAAGACCACCCCCTCGGTCACAGTCGCTCCAGCTTCGGGAACCATTACCATTGCGCAAAGCGTCCCGGTAACAATTGCAGTAAACGGCAGCCCGGCTCCAACCGGTTCGGTCACCCTCAGCAGCGGGAGCTATTCCTCGGCCGCTGCCGCGCTGGCCGCTGGCAGCGCTACCATCACGATTCCAACTGGGACTCTGCCCGCCGGTACCGACACTCTCACCGCGGTTTACACTCCGGATGCGGCCGGCTCCTCCACTTACAACAGTTCTTCCGGGACGGGCTCGATAACGGTAACCGCGGTGGTTTCAATCATCACCCCGGATGTAACCGTTTTCCCGCAATCCTCCTCCATTCCCTTAACTCAATCGTTTGCAGGAACGGTATCAGTCTCCGGCGGCTCCCAGAATCCAACCCCAACCGGCACGGTCACCTTGAGCAGCGGAAGCTACACCTCCTCCGCGGTCGCCTTGAGACTGGGCAGCGCCTCCATCACCATTCCCGCCGGTTCTCTGGCCGTTGGAACCGACACCCTGACCGCGGGCTACACGCCCGATGCAGCCAGTTCGTCCACTTACAACAGCGCCTCGGGAACGGGCACGGTCACTGTAAACACAGTGGGACCCAGCTATGTGCTCACGGTAGACTCGGCCGCGCCCGCAAGCGGAGTGTATGTCCAGGTCTCTCCCGCGGACAACAACGGCGCAAGCAGCGGAACCGCGCCCTTCACCCGCTCCTATAACGCGGGAACCGCGGTTGCACTCTCCGTGGCCACGGACTCAGGCAGCTACGCTTTCGTCTCGTGGAGCGGCTGCGCCAGCTCCAGCGGGACGAGTTGCAGCGTGACCATGAATGGCGCCGCCACGGTGACCGCAACCTACAACAAGACGCAGGTTCTTTCCATCGGCGTTTCGCCCAACATGGCGACCATCGGAAGCCAGCAGCAGTTCACGGCGACGGTCAGCGGCAATGGTTCCTACAGCAAGGCAGTGACCTGGGCGGTGACAGCGCCGAACAGCAGCCTAAGCCCAGGGGGCCTCAGTTCGACGGGGCTCTACGACACACCCTACCCTGCTCCGGCAACGGTCCAGGTAACGGCCACCAGCATCGCCGACCCGTCCATCAGCGGCAGCGTTACCGTCACCCTCAGCCAGCCTGCGGCGGTCGCAGGGCCGGCGCTGACCGTCGACGCGGGCAACCAGACCCACCCCATCAATCCCTTCATCTACGGGATGAATGCTTACACGCTCAGCGCCGCGGCGGCCAAGGCCGTCAACCTGTCTGTGGATCGTTGGGGAGGGGATGCTACGTCTCTCTACAACTACCAGCTCGACCTAACCAACGCAGGCAGCGATTGGTATTTTGAAAACGGAGTCAGCGCGACCGGCCAAGAGGCAACCGGCGCGTTCAACGCCCAGGTTGAGGCCGACGCCACGGTTGGGAGCAAAACTTTGGGAACGGTGCCCGTGCAAGGGTGGGTGGCAAAGAACGGGACATCCTGCAGTTTTCCCGTCTCGACCTATCCCAGTCAGTACGCGTTAGACCCATACAGCGGACTCTGCGGGGACGGCGAGTTACCCGACCAGACCGACATCACCGGCAACGATCCGACCGTGGTTGCAATGCAGGAGGGCCCTTCGTGGGCCGGCAATTGGGTCGCTTATCTTGTGAGCCAATTCGGCACCGCGGCCAATGGCGGCGTTTTCGCCTATGACCTGGACAACGAGCCCGCCTGGTGGGACGCAGTGCATCGCGACGTGCATCCGGCGGCCTCTACGTACGACGAGGTCACAAACAATGGCATTGCCACCGCACAGGCCATCAAAACCGCCGATAGTACCGCCTACGTAAATGGTCCGGTGGTGGATTATTGGTGGAATTATTTCTATTCCAAGAAGGACATCGAGTCCGGATGGGCTTCGGGCATCAATTGCTATCAGCCTTGGAGTAATCCGCTGGACCGCGAAGCGCACCATGGCATTCCGTTCATCGAATACTACCTGCAACAGTTTGCTGCAGCTTCCAACACATACGGCGCGCGCCTGCTCGATTACCTCGACCTGCATACCTATTTTGCCGCCACTTACAATGGCAACGGCGTCGGCTTGACCACGGCGGGTGATACCGGAGAGCAACAGGCGCGGCTCAACTCGACGCGGGTTTTCTGGGATCCAACCTATACCGATCCCAATTACTCTCAACCGAACTACTCCACCGACCCGAACTACACCCCAAACTGCAGCAATATTCCGTTGCAGGCTCCTCAACTGATTCCGATGGCGCGAGCCTGGGTGGCCAAGGACTACCCTGGGACCAAGATCGCCTTCACGGAATACAACTGGGGCGGCCAGGAACATATCAATGGAGCCGTCGCACAGGCCGACATTCTTGGCATCTTCGGGCGCGAGGGCCTCGACCTGGGCACACTGTGGGGCCCTCCTGCCCCCACGACTCAAGTCCCTGGACTCATGGCCTTCGAGATCTATCGCAACTACGACGGGAATAACTCGATGTTTGGCGGCACGGCCCTGGCCTCTACGAGTGCGGCTTCCGGCACAGATGCGGAAGGCAAGCTTGCCGTTTATGGAGCGCTGCGCAGCTCCGACCAATCCATCACTGTGATGGTCATCAACAAGACCTACGGCGACCTGACCTCAACCCTCACCCTGGCGAACTTTACCACCTCAAGCACGACCGCCCAAACGTACCTTTACAGCAATGCCGACCTGAACGCAATTGTTGCCGAGCCCAATGTAACCGTGACGCCGGCGGCCGCGGGAGGCACTTCCAGCACGATCGCCACCAAGTTTCCGGCCCAGTCGATCACCCTGCTGGTGGTTCCCCATTAGTGTCCTGAGTCGGAAGTTCATTGAAGATTTTGGAGGCGAGAACGCAGGTCCTTCGACTCCGTCTGGCGCAAAAAGCGCGCCAAACTACGCTCAGGATGACAGTTTTTTTAGATAATGAGTGTCCTGAGTCTGAAATTCTTCCGATAGTCGGAAGTGTCATTCTGAGCGAACGGAGCCCCAAGCGCTTTTCATGTTGTTCAGTCTGGGAGTGGTGAGTCAAAGGATCTGCGGCTGCACTTCGGGATTTATGCCAGGAACTTTGGAGACACCACACTACGCGGCCTCCACTCGGCTGGGAGGCTGGTTCAACCCAGGCCGAGGGGGCCAGCCCCCCGCGACTTCCCTGACTCGCCCAGCGCTATTTCAACCGGATCGCATGTCTCCGGCAGGCCAGGATTGGTATAGTTCTGCTTACAGCCTGTTATTAGCTTTCCCGCGGGTGGCGACGTTTATAACAGGCTCTAAGCCGCGCTCCCAGTTCCGTGGCGGGCCCAGCTCTCGGGGCTGTCTGGCAAGCAAGCCGGGAAGCCAAAGGGCGCCGGAGCGCAGCGGAGCCGCTATAATCTCTCCCGTCAAGAGTGCAGCCGGCCCGTGGAAGGCTGGGTGTGCCTGGAGAAATCGAATTGTCAGATCTTCCTGAAAGTCAGTCTGCCAGCAAGGCGAAGCAACGAAACAAGGTGCAGGTTGCGCACCGCAAGCCCACCATGACCGACGTGGCGCGCCTGGCTGGCGTGGGAACCATGACCGTGTCCCGGGTTCTGGGCGGAACCGTCCCGGTAGCCGAAGAGACGGCGCGCCGCGTGCAAACGGCCATCAGCCAGTTGAACTACCGGCCCAACGAGCTGGCGCGCGCCTTTCGCGGCCAAAAGAGCCGCTCCATCGGGTTGATTATTCCCTACCTTTACGACCCCTTCTTTGCCAACTGCGCCCACGCCGTCACCACCGTGGCCAAGGAGCACGGTTATTCGGTCATCATCACCACCTCCAACGAGGACCCGGAGACCGAGTACGCGGAGGCGGATCAGATGCTGCAGCGGAATGTGGATGGCGTGGTGGTCATACCTGCCCGGCTCAACCAGTCGCGGCTGACGCGGGCACTGTTTGGCAAGACCCCGGTGGTAGCCTTCGACCGGCCGGTCTCGGACCCGACCGTGGATGTTGTGCTGGTACAGAATACGGCCGGGACGCGGCGCATTGTGGAACACCTGATCGAGCATGGACATCAGCGCATCGCCTTCATGGGCCTGAGCCGCAGCCTCTTCACCATCAACACGCGTTTCGCGGGCTACCGCCGCGCCCTGCAGGATGCGGGATTGCGCGAAGATGCTTTCTTCGGTTGCGGCTCCCAGGGGGAAACGCTGGCCGCGCTCAAGGAGAAGCTCAAGGGACCGACCGCGCCCACGGCAATTCTGACCTCCAACACGCTGGCTACCCGCTATGTGCTCAGCTCGTTTCTTCACCTGGGGGTAAAAATGCCCAACGACATTGCCTTCGCGGGGTTCGACGACTTCGACATGGCCGAGTTCACCTCGCCTCCACTCACCGTGGTGCGTCAGCCCGCGCTGGAGATGGGCCGCGCGGCCACCAGCCTGCTCTTCGATCGCATTGAACGTGGGGAGGTGCCGCAGACCGGCAACCGCATCATCCTGCCGGTGGAGATCGTCCTGCGCAAGTCCTGCGGCTGCAAACACCGCCTGCCTGTCGTCATCCACTAGGAAGAAGCCGGCGCGCTGGACAGTGGCCCGAAGGGGCGGACCAAGCAGCAGGTCTTTGCCCATTCGCTTCCGCTCGGCCTGGCCCCATCATGGCTGCGGAATCAAGACCGGATACTCCCGGCAACCGGGCCGCTCAAACAACCGGAACCTTCCCGGAAGACTCAGTCTGTCAGTCCCTGCTCCCGCTCTGCCGCTGGGCCGCAACTCTCCATCCTTTCGGAGATCGTTATCATTTTGGCGATCTTGCTGGTCCCATTCTGCCGGGCGGCTGCTCAAATCAAGAACCAGCGAGGATTTCCCATAACGAAAATGACCGCTTCCTGAGCCGTCATTTGCGCGATTTTCCCAGGATTCCGTCTCTTTCAAAGAACGTTGTGGTACAACTATAGGTTGACATGGGAACGCTCTCATGAGTAAGGTGTGGGACGTGCATAGGACGGACAACGCGGACAGTCCTGTATTGGTTTTCGACGTAGGGGGCAGCCATGTTTCTGCTGCCGTCTTCCTGGGCGCCGACTTTCGCCTCGGGCCTGTCGCCCGCGGCCTTCATTCCGCCGGCGAAACCGCCGATGGCTTCATCGGCCTGCTGCACGCTCTCGGAGCGGAGGCTGCGGCAGGCTTGCCCGCTGCCCAAGGGGCCACCCTGGCCATGCCCAGCCCTTTCGATTTCGAGAAGGGCATATGCCTCATGCGCCACAAGCTGCCTTACCTCTACGGCGTGAGCCTGCGCGACGCCCTGGCTGCCCGCTTCGGCTGGCAGCCTGCCCAGGTCCATTTTCTCAACGACGCTGACGCTTACCTGCTGGGCGAGGTGGGCGCCGGAGCAGGCCGCGGATTTGCCCGTGTTGTGGCCATCACCCTGGGCACCGGCACGGGATCGGCCTTCTCCGTGGATGGCCGCCTGGTGACCGACGGCCCCGGCGTCCCACACGGGGGCGAGATCTGGGATCTGCCCTACGAGAGCGGAATCGTGGAAGACTTTCTTTCCTCGCGGGCAATCGTGAGCGACTACCATCGCCGCACCGGCAACAAATCCACCGTCGCCGCGCTGGCTCGGATTGCCTTGTCCGACCCGGTCGCACAGGAAGTATTCACTGAGTTCGGGCTCCATCTTGGACGCGTCCTCAGGACCTTGCTGGTAAAATTCCTCCCCGACGTCGTCGTGCTTGGCGGAGGCATCTCGCGTGCCGCGCACTTGTTCCTGCCTGCGGCGCAGCAGGAGTTGACCGGCCCGGCTCCTCAGTTGCGCGTCTCCGACTTGCAGGATCTGGCGCCGCTGGTCGGCTGCGGAGCCGCGCGCTTGCTGGGCAGGAGCGGCGCATTGGCCTCAGTTGGAGCAAGTTCGACACAGACCAATCCCGCATAGATTCAGCATTGCCAGGCTTGCGTGTTTTCATGCTGTTCGATGTACCTGGCAATCCTCCATCTGCGGCTCGAAGGTGGTTCAGGCAAATCCGCCAACCAGCAACCTGAGCGGAACAAAGGCCCAGATGGCGCACTTTTGCGGATTTATGGTATCGTTACCCCTGCCTTGGAGTTCCAACCAATTTGGAATCCGGATTGAATGGAGGATCGCAGATGCGCACACCCGCAATTTCGCCTGGCCGATTGCGCTTAGATAGGCGCGCGGCGCAAATTCCGTTGGCGGTCACAGTGTTGTCCATCGCTCTTGTTGCCACGGGAGCGTGGGCTCAGGGATCGGCACAGTCGAAGCCGCAACACGCTCCAAGCCTGGATGTGCGCAACGCGCAGGGAGTGACGCCTCTGGTTGCTGCCGCATTTTCGGGTGAGACCGATACGGTGAAATCGCTGCTGGCACAGGGCGCGGGCGCGGATGCCACCGCGGCAGACGGACGGACCGCGCTGATCGCCGCGGCCCAAGGCGGCAAAGTCGAGGCCGTCCGAATCCTGATCGCGGCAGGGGCCGATTTGAACCGGTCCTCACGCGGCGCCGGGACCGCGCTGAATGTTGCCGAGAATAAGAGTGAGAGCGATATCGTGGCACTGTTGCGGGCATCGGGCGCGCAGTCGACCGGCAAGTCAGCAGGAGACACGGTGTGCGTTCGCCCCTGGGGCGGCGCTGGGTTTTGCGGGACGGTGAAATCGTTCAGCATGGCTTCGGTCCAGGTCCAGGTAAAAACAATCGTTGGTTGCGAACACGGCTGCGCGGCGCAGCCGGAGTGCTCCGCGTCGAGGCCGGTGGGCGGAACGGATGGCATTCAGGCCGGCGATCAAATTGCTGTTCCGAGCTGGTGCCTGACGCACACGGGGGTGAAGCCATGAAGCTGACGCTCCCTGTTTCGAATCGCATCGGCCATGGGTTCGCCGCTGTTGCAGTGGCGGCGCTGAGTCTTGCCGGGCTAGCTCCGAACGCCCAGGCGCAGAGCCAGTCCGGGTTCACCTACAACGGCATGGATTACATCTCTTACCAGGCCAGTGAGTTTCTGGAGACGCCGCAGGGTCCCACTGGCGCGGCCGACCTGAGGACAACCGGCGCCAACTACACCGCGGTGATGGCGACATACTATGTTCAAACTTACGATTCGACGACCATTGCGCCCGACTCGAGTTCGCCCTCCGACGCTGCGATCGTTGCCGCCATCAAGAACCTGCAGGCACAGGGCATTACGGTAACTCTCAAGCCGCATGTGGACTCGCTGGATGGAATCTGGCGCGGCGATTTTACATGGCCTTCGACGGACACGACCGTAGCCGCGCAACAAGCGTGGCTCACGGCCTGGTTCACCAGCTATCAATCTTTCATTCTCCACTTTGCCCAGATCGCTTCTGAGAATAACGTCGGCGTCATGGTTATCGGCACCGAGTATACGAAGCTGACGGGGTCGACTTGCGCGGGAAGTTGCCAAGCCTACTGGAAGCAGTATGTGATCGATCCGCTGCGGGCGAGCTATCCTAACCTGACGCTTGCCTACGGCGCCAATGCGACCGGCGCAGGCGATGAATTCACGAGTGTCAGTTTTTGGAATGACATCGATATCATTGGCGTGGATGGCTATTTCCCGCTCACCGGCCACGCCGATCCGACGATCGCCCAACTTGTATCCGCCTGGACGACCCCGTCTGGTAACGTGAACGGCTTCAGTCCGGAGCGGTCCCTTCTCAATCTTTCCAATGCCTATCCGGGCAAGCCTCTGATCTTCTCGGAGGTCGGTTACACGAGCACGGCGGGCACCAATGAAGCGCCCTATAACTACTCGCCGACTGGCGCATACGACCCCACCGAGCAAGAGGATTGCTATGAGGCCTTCTTCGAGGTCTTCAGCGCGGACACGGCGTGGATGAAGGGCGTCTTCTGGTGGGATTGGACCGTTTCTTCTCCAGGCGCAAACGATACGGGGTATTCGCCGCAAACCAAGCCGGCAGGAACCACGACGCTTCCGGAGTGGTATGGATCTACCAGCACGGGCTTTACGCTCGCTCCATCCCTTCCGTCCATGACCATCGGCCAGGGGCTCCGTTCCACCGACACCATTGCGGTAACACCGCTGGGCGGCTTTACCGGAATGGTAACTCTGAGCACATCAGGCTTGCCCAGCGGCGTAACCGGCACGTTCAGCGCCGGAACCGCGGCCGGAACCCAGGTGCTGACGCTGACAGCGAGCGCCGGGGCTACCATCGGCGGCCCGGTCGCGGTGACGGTGCAGGGAACTTCCGCAGCCTTGTCGGCAACCACCACGATCACTCTCACAGTCAACGCCGCCCAAGCGCAGACGATCAGCTTTGCCAACCCCGGCGGCCAGGGAGTAGGCACGCAGTTGACGCTATCGGCGACAGCCACTTCCGGCCTGCCGGTCAGCTTCGCCTCGTCCACCACGAGCGTTTGCACGGTCGGCAATACGGGCGCCACGGCATCGTTGCTCAAAGCGGGCACCTGCGCCATCACTGCGTCTCAGGCGGGCAACGGCATCTATTCGGCCGCCACGCCGATGCTGCAGAGCTTCCAGGTCACCGCGCTTACGTCCGTCCCGGTTCCTGCCGATGCGGAAGTGATTGTGAGCCAGCTCAACTGGCTGGATGCGTTCAAGGGCTATGTGCAAACCAGCAATAACCCCACCGGGGGCAGTTTTGCCGTGAACGCATACGGCGAACTGGCCGTGGCCGACACCGATAACCTGTATCTCATCAATACGCAGACCGGGGCTGAGACGACACTGGGCGCGTGGTCCGGCGCCAGCGCCATCGCCATTGACAGCAAGAACAACATATACGTGGGCAGTCTGTATGGCTCTCCCGCGAGTGTCATCAAGGTTCCCTACGTCGGCGGGGCCTCCAACAGAGGGTATGCCGCGTTTACCACGCCGGCAACCAGCACGCCTGCCTGCACAGCTTCCAGCGCGACGGAGTGCATCGTCTCCGCGGCCGGAGCGGTCTATCCTTCCGCGATGGGATTCGACACGGCAGGAGATTTGTTCTGGATTCCCTCGTCGGATGGGGTCTCCGGGGGGAACGGCATCTGGGAGTGCACGGTGGCCTGCCTTTCCGGCACCGGCAGTCCGGTGCAGATCTTCCAGGAGCCGACGGCATCGCCGGCTCCCTCGCCGTCTTCAGGGCAACAGATCGCCGGGGGCCTGGCCATCGATTCGACGGGAAACATATTCTTTACCGACTCATCAAGCTACGTGAACGTGTCCACCTACGCGTATACAAGTTTCTATTCCAACCTGAACGAGTTGCCTACCAGCGGGGCCGCTGGCTACGGCGGCAAGATGACCGGTTATGCGGCGTCGCCCGATGTTCTCTACACCATTACCCCGGCGACCATCGGCACCTACAACAACCAGCTGGATGCAGTAGCGGTGCTGAGAAATGCGGCCGCCGGCGACACGGTTTACTTTGCCGACCAGAGCCATGGCGTCTTTGGCTTCCCCGACACCAGCGGAGGCATTCCCATTGCGGCTGGCCAGCCGACTGCTCTGTATATGGTGTCGACACTGGGGTCAAAGACGCTGACGGTTGACGGCGCCGGCAATCTTTACCTGGCAGCATCGACCACGGTCATCAACTCCGGCGGCGCAGACACGGTGGCTCAGCTCCTGGTCGACAATGTCACGGTTCCGGCGTCCGCGGTAGGGGTGGCCGTGAGCCCTTCGGCAACGCTCAATCCGGTCACGACTATCCTGAACGACAGCACCTGTAGCGGCAGTCCGGCTCCTTCCGTGAGCTTTGTGGCCGGCGCCAGTACCAATGCGACCGCGACAGTCACCGCTGCCACCCCATGCTCGACAACCATCGGCGGCGGCTCTTCCTTTGCCACCACAGTGAGCTTTACGCCAGCCGTTGCTGGAGCAGACAGCATTTCGCTCACCGGGACCGATCAGGCCAATAACACGGGAACCGTTACGGTATCCGGCGTTGGCGCGGGCTTTACGCTTTCGCCAGCGGCGTCCACTTTGCAAGTTGCCCAGGGCAGCAGCGGCACCGACACCATTACCGTGGCCGACTTTGGCGGATTTACCGGTGCGGTCGCTCTTGCTGCCAGCGGTCTGCCCAGTGGGGTGACCGCGGGGTTCGCGGCAGGCACAGTTTCCGGCACTCAAGTGCTGACCTTGACGGCCAGCGCCACGGCTGCAACCACCACAAACCCGGTGGCGGTGACCATTACCGGAACCTCGGGCGCCCTGACTGCAACTACCGCGGTTGCCCTGACAGTGACTCCGCCACCGAGTTTCTCTCTTTCACCCACAACGGCCAGCGTGTCCGTCGGCCAGGGCAGCAATGTTACGGACACCATCACGGTGAACGCTCAAAATGGATTCACCGGCAGCGTAACTCTTGGGGCCGGCGGTCTGCCCGCGGGAGTGACGGCGGCGTTCGCCACGAACCCGGCAACTAACACCAGCGTGGTTACGTTCACGGCCAGCGGCACGGCCACCGTTGGCGGACCGGTGACGGTGACCATCAATGGAACCTCGGGGAGCCTGACCGCATCTTCAACCATCTCCCTGACGGTGAATTTGGCGCCCAGTTTCGCCATTGCTCCGGCTACCGGCACGTTGACGGTGGTGCAAGGCAACAACGCTACCGACACCATCACGGTGACCCCTTCCAACGGATTTACCGGCGGCGTGACTCTGAGCGCCAGCGGCTTGCCGAGCGGAGTGACGGCCTCGTTCAGTCCTAACCCGACTACCACAAACTCCAGCGTGCTAACGCTGGCGGCAAGCAGCACTGCAACTACCGGAGGACCGCTGACGGTGACCATCACCGGGACCTCGGGGACGCTGACCGCAACCTCCACCGTTGCACTCACCGTGCATGTGACGCCCGGCTTTACGCTTTCGCCTTCACCGGCAAGCGTGACGGTGATTCAGGGCAACACCGCATCGAGCACCCTTACGGTAACGGGTGTGGGCGGATTCGCCAGCGGCGTAACGCTGGCTGTATCCGGCCTTCCCAGCGGCGTGACGGCGTTGTTCGCCACCAACCCGGCGACCAGCTCCAGCGTGGTTACCCTGACGGCCAGCAGCTCGGCCACTGCTACGACGTCCCCGGTGACGGTGACCATTGCCGGAACCGCGGGAACGCTGACCGCATCCACCACGATTGCGCTTACGGTGAATGTGCCGCCGAGCTTCACGCTTGTTCCGAATCCGTCTTCGGTGTCGGTCACGCAGGGCTCCAGCGCCACAGATATCATCACAGTCACGGGCGCGGGTGGATTCAATGGCAACGTAGGTCTCAGCGCCTCCGGCCTGCCCAGCGGCGTAACGGCGGCCTTCGCCGCAGGCTCAGCCGGCACGCAAGTGCTGACGCTGACGGCCAGCAGTACGGCCACGGTTGGAAGCCCGGTTACGGTGACCATCAATGGGACCACCCTCTACCCGAACGGTCCGCCCTCCTGTGGCGTCCCATGCAACCTGACCGCATCCACCACCCTTGCGCTCACGGTGAACCCACCGCCGAGCTTCGCGCTTTCTGCTTCGCCCAGCAGCGTGTCGGTTGCTCAGGGCAGCAGCGGAACCAGCACCATCGCGGTGACGGGTGCGGGAGGATTCAGCGGCAGCGTAGCGCTTGCCGCGTCCGGACTGCCCAGCGGCGTAACTGCCGGCTTCGCCGCGGGAACAGCGGCCGGTACCCAGGTGCTGACTCTGACGGCCAGCAGCTCGGCCGCGGTTACAACATCCCCGGTGACGGTGACCATTGCCGGAACTTCAGGCACACTGACCGCGACCACATCCGTGACTCTGACCGTGACTGCGGCGCCGACCTTTACGGCCGGTAGCGGCAGCACGACAACCTTAAGCATCGCGCCGGGCGCAACGACGGGAAACACCGCAACCATCAATGTGGTTGGGGTAAATGGGTTTGCGGGGCCGGTGAATCTGAGCTGCGCGATCAGCCCGACGGCGGCCAGCGATCCGGTGACGTGCAGCCTGTCGCCACCGTCGGTAACCCTCAGCGGTACGACGGCGCAAACATCGATACTGACGGTGAACACTACGGCGGCGACGAGTTCACAGAACCAGATGAAACGGCTGTTCTGGCCGTCGGCGGGCGGTACGGCGCTGGCGCTGGTGCTTTTCTTCTGGGTCCCCAGGCGACGGCATAACTGGCTGGCGATGATGGCGCTGCTGGGGGTCATTGTCACCCTTGGCACCATGGGCTGCGGAGGAGGTGGTGGTGGCGGCGGAGGCGGTGGGAACACCGGCACGACTCCGGGGACTTACACGATCACTGTCACCGGTACTTCGGGCGCCACCTCAGCTACGGTGGGCACGATTGCGCTGACCGTGCAATAGGCAATGTCTGGGAGTGTGCCGGAGATGCGATGGCCCAGCACACTCCCAACTTGAACTGAATCCGCCTATGCCTCGCCAAGGCGCCGTCCGGGAGGGAAAGCGGATTCCCGTAGACCACGGAAAGTCATGAATGCTGTGTCGAGCGGGCAGGGCAATTTTTCAACAACTTGCATTCCCTCGGCGGCTAGAGCATTTCTCTCGAAGGTGTATAGTATGAGTGGCGATTCTTCGCGCACATGCTATGGCGCGACCATATTCGGATGATTTGCGGCGGAAGCTGCTTGAGGCCTTCGACCAGGGGAAGGGTAGCCTGTCGGAGCTGGCCGAGGATTTCGGCGTGAGTCTGGGCTGGGCTTGGAAGGTTTCGGCGGCAAGGAAGCGTACCGGGCGGATGGAGAGACCGGCTTATCGTCCCGGAGCCAAGCGCCGGATCGATGAACAGGCCTTATCCGGGATATTGCATTCTCAGCCCGATGCGACATTAGTCGAGTTGCAGGGGAAGTTAGAGAGCAAGACCGGCCTACGGGTGAGCACACAGCATCTGTGGCGCGTGGTAAAACGTCTAGGAACTCGTTGAAATTCGCTTGATTGCGGCGTCTTTCCTGCGATTTTCGTTTCTTCCCGTTCGAAATCTGTTTGAAGTACGGTTTTGGCCGGTGTTTATAGGGGCTTGCGAGCCTCTTGGAAT
>Ga0302319_10002219_pt1 | contig 42425 bp, 34 predicted proteins | sample Bog_T0_2_FD_203319 | JGI IMG/M metagenome (GOLD analysis project Ga0302319, IMG submission 203319) | Peat permafrost microbial communities from Stordalen Mire near Abisko, Sweden - Bog_T0_2 | ecosystem: Environmental > Terrestrial > Soil > Wetlands > Peat | place: Sweden: Abisko, Stordalen Mire...
AACCAGAAAACCCAATTACGCCCTCTGAAGAAATCCTTCAGAGGGCGTTTTCACGTCTTTGATTGTCCGCTCCAATCCTCCCATGAACCCTTTCCAAAAAATGAATTTTGCGCCGGAAAGTAGCTAGTGACAGGAGCACGATCCAGGCTTTGCTGAACCGTATGACTCGATTACAGCGTAATCGCTACCACCACAACATTGCGATTGTTCGGCAGCGTGATGCTCTTTACCGTCTTCGCGGTATTGAGCGTGAAGGAGTACCCATAAAGATGCCAGGGCCCGTTCTGTGTTCCACCGCTCGGCGTGAGCCGGTAGGACAGCGTAGCTGCAATGGCTTCGCCGCTGATACTCGATTCCGTTCCCCAGTCGCTGAGGCTTTGGACAAAGATGCTGGTTGTGCCGTCTGTATAGGTCACGACAAACGTTTGACCGGTTTGCTCGCCGTTCAATCCGGTCGCAAGCAGTTTGAGAGTGGGATAACTCCCGGCGGGCAAGGTGATGGTAGCGCCGTAGACGGCATCGGCGACACCGGAAGCGCCGATGGTGAAGGGCACGCTCGACCAGCTGACTGAGGTGCCGAGCAGGCTAGAAGAATAGGCGTAACTGTGGCCGTCCAGTCCACCGTTGGTGGGTGCGGTTCCGTTGCTGAAAACGCCATGAACGTTAAACGCGGACGAGAGGCTCACACTTACCGGCGTTGTGATCACCACCGGGTTTACCGTGAAGCTTTGCGAGACGGGTGTCGCCGCGGCGTAGACCTTATTGCCCGCTTGCGAAGCCACGATTGTACAGGTGCCGCCGCCAAGGAATGTCGCGGTATTTCCGGCTACGGTACAAACATTTGTGGTTGAAGAGCTATAACTCACTGGCAGCGTGGAACTCGCGGTAGCTGTCAACGTTAACGGAGTGCCTACCGTCTGCGTGGCTATCGTTCCGAAAGTGATGCTCTGCGCAAGGAGAGAGATGGGGATTTCGAGGATGCTGCCACTGGTTGCATTGTTCGATCCGATGTTGCCGATGAAGAGATCGCCCTGTCCGTCGAATGACAAACCATAAGGAGTTGATAGTCCGCTGGCCACGACCACTTGGATACCCGTGCCGGGACCGCTTGTCGTCGCCGGAACCTCGACTACGCGATTGTTGTTCTCATCGGCGATAAAGACATCACCCGCCGCATCTACCGCCACGGCGGACGCATGACTCAGGCCGCTGCCGATGGAACGGGAGACGCCACCGCCGGCGGGCAGTTCCACCACGCGGTTATTGTTCCAGTCGGCGAAAAATACATCACCGGCCGCATCAACGGCCACGGCGGCAGGGTAGCCGAGACCGGCGGCAATCAGGGTAGATTGCACACCGGAACTGGTTACTTCAACCACATTCCCGGAACCGGTGGTTGCCGCGCCCCGCGTATTGGCGATGAAGAGGTTGCCCGATCCATCCACCGCCACTGCCTCGGGAAAATCGATTCCGCTGAGAGTTAGTGGCGTCGCCGTGCTGCTTCCGTACGGTAGCTTGACAATGCGATTATTGCCGGTATCGCCAATGTAGAGGTTGCCGGCGGCGTCAATCGCTATGCCGAAAGGTGAATTGAGAGTCAGTCCGAGGGCGACGGCAACGGCAGTGCCACCGGGGGCGATTTTGTAGATCTGTGCCGCGTGATTGTCAACGTAGAAAACGTCTCCGGCTCCGTCCACGGCCACGCTTCTGGGAGATCCACCGCTCGCAATGGTTTTGAGGGATGCTGCTGCCAATGTTTTCTGCGCGCCGGAACCAACGCCGTAAACGAAGGCAGTTGCCAGTAGATTATTGTTTGCATCGAAGATTTTTACAGCGCCTCTGCGCAATCCGGCGAATTGAGGCGTAAATTGTACGACCACCGTGCAAGAGGTCCCGCTCACGGAGCCACTGCAACTAGTTCCGTTGGCGGATAAAGTGAAGTCGGGATTCGTGAGAGAGCTGGAAGGTACGCCTTCCGTGAAGATAACGGGGGCAGCCAGCGTGCCGCCGTTGACTACGTTGAATGTCAGCGAGTTGCTTCCCGCGGTCAGAGTAGTGGGTTCGGTGCCTGTGGTGATGATCGGCTCATTACTCACGACAGTGACGGCTACTGCCGTTGACGGGATTCCGTTTGCGACAACTTCGAGCGTGCTCGGCCCCACTTCTATGTTTGCCGGCACATCGAAGTTGGTGAACACCGGCGTGGAACCGGTTGCCACGCCCATGCTGCTATGGTCATGTGTCCTGGCATAGAAAATATGGCCGGTAGCATTGTTTGAGATCCGAACCAAAGGATAATTCGTTGCATTCTCCGACTCATCGCCAAACGCGGTCCCGGCGCTGAGGCCGTTGAATTGTGTCCCGGTAATTTCGTAGGTATTGCCGGCGAGCAGGGTCGGGGAGACGCTGCCGATTGTTGGCGCCCAAGCGGGGTTGTAAGTGGGCGAAGCGGCCGGGTTATAAAGCTGAACCAAAGTTGAACCATCGATAAAGAGGGCTTGTCCCGTGGGCAAAACAAGCAACTGAGTATAGTAAGTGGCGTCGTTTGCCGCGTTTGCCGGTGCCGGGACGCTGATGAGGTTTGTCCCGTCAAACTCGAAGTATTTCAAGCCCGTGCCGCTATCTCCCGGGCTTCCGCCGAACAGCACATGGCCGCTCGGCAGCAATGCCGCTGGGCCATCTTCCACGTTGAGCCCGGAAGGCATGGCTGGTCCCACCGCCCAAGCTCCTGTGGCAGTCGACCCTGCCGTCGGTGGTGTGTAGATTCCGGTGTAGCCGCTTGCCCCGATCGCAAACACAGTGCCATCCGGGCGAAGCAGCGCCGGACCCATTTCTCCCGGCGGGTAATACAATGGGCAACCAGGCGCCTGGAGCGGTGAAGAATCAGTGGGCGTATGAAGATCCTGCAAGGTGCTTCCCGCGCTGATCCAGGTGCCTGTGTCAGGTCCAGTCAGCAAGAAGCGCTCAGCTGCCGGAGCTTTGGACACATCCAGCGTAAATACGCTGCCGTCCGGCAGCAAAGTCCACCCTTCCTCCGAATTGAACGTGTCGTTCTTCCCCGCCTCGGAAACGATCGACCAGGAGTAAGTCGCGGGGTCCAGCACGGCCAGGTTTTGGAAAAGTTTTGCCCCGATCAGCAGGCGTCCGTCCGCCAAGACAACAGAGGGCGCATCGCCGATGCACTGAAAATTATTTGGCGCTCCCGTTGTCGGTGGAGTCAACACGGTCCACGTATTCGCTTTGGGGTCGTAGACAGCGCCCATGTTGCTCAGCGCAAAACTGCCGTTGTTGTATTCGCCGCCTACGACCACCAATTGGCCATTGGCCATCACAGCGGTCGCATAAGCGTCGGGATTGTAACCGGAAGGTAAACTGGCCAGCGCTGACCATGTCCCGTTTTGATAGCTGCCATTGGCATTGGGCGTCAGCTTGTACCACGCGGCGCCTGACTGGCACATTACGCCGCCATCCGTCAGCAGCATGCAGTTGGTAACGCCGGACGGTGGAGCATTCGTGATAGTTGTCCAGGTTTGGGCTTGGGCAATCGTTGCAAAAAAAGCCAGCAGAAAGGGTCGCATGGTGGAAGCCTTTCCAGCTTGACAGCCGGTTAGCAATTCATCAAGTGCTGCGCTTCTAAGACAGTACGGTGGGTACCGGATTAGAAATCATCGTTAGTACCAGCAAGCATGTCCCACTTCCGCCACGTGCAATCCCAAAACCGCGCTCGTCCGCCGCTGTTGCCGCGTAAAACCCCGGCTTGCGTTTCTGGCAACTGGCTTGCAACGAGTGTGCTGGGAGAGACCATGACCTACCTGCGCGATCACCTGCAACTGCCACTGGCTGACGACTACTTTGAGCGAAGACTGGCGGAGGGCTGGAGACTCCGCGTCGTCGAATGGGAACAAGACTCGGCAGCGGCCTCGCTTGACGGAGCCGGCGAGGTGTGCGACGTCCCGTTCGGTCTCGAAGTAGTCTCAGGGTCGCTCCAACTGGGGCAAAATCCGCATGAAATCGCTGTTCTTCTCGCCATCCTCGAAATGATCGTTAAGGACCAAAGCGTTTCCGTGATCGCGGAGGAACTCAACCGGCGGAGTTTCAAAACCCGCGCCGGTAATCCGTGGACGTCCTCCGCCGTGTTCGACCTCTTGCCGCGAGTGATCGAAATGGGCCCGAGCCTGCTGCGTAGCCCGCAATGGATCAATCAGCGGGCCGCCGCCGCTTTGCCGCGCTAAAACTGAAAACGCAGTTGCATGTCCACTTTCCGGTCGTAGGTGGTGGAAGCGCCCATCGGGCCAAACCCGGCCAGACTGGTGGACTCTCCGAAGAATGGCGAAGAAAGATTTCCAATTGGCGCGGAATAACTCGGATGATTCAAGATATTTCTCGCACTCACGGTAAACGTTAGGTTGTACTTCTTGCCGCTGCTCGCACCGAACATTCCCGGCGGAGGACCGCCGCCACCCGGTCCACCTCCCGGAGGTGGACCACCGCCGCCGCGCACGCCGCCCATTCCTGGAGGAGGCCCCGATTGGTTGGCAATTCCCGATTCACCGCGATCGCCAAAAGACCAGGTCCGCGATAGCCGCATATTTAGCGAAAACGTAGCGGGTCCTCTTCCATAGTTTCGTGAGATCGCCGTCCCTGCCGCAGGATTCAGGTTGAAACATCCATAGCCCGCCTCGTAAACCAAGTTCGTTCCGCTGCAACCGGAAGCGCTAACTCCCGTCTCCAGCGATGGCCGTTCCTCCGCCACCCCCGTAAGCAGGTTGTCCTGCCCCGTCGTGATATTAAAAGGCGTTCCGCTCGAAGCGATCATGAAAGGGCTCAAACTCAGTCTCCAGGGCAGCGGCACTGCCGTGCCCATAATGAAGCGGTTGCGGACATCCGCAATTGTGGACGGTCCCCATTCAGCGCGCAGATTATAGGGGTTGGCCGGCTGAGTTTCGTTGTCGTCTTTGCCATACGACAAGGCATAAAAACCGAACAGAAACATCTTTTTATAGTTGATATTCGGACTTAAAAACAGCTGATGGCTGCGGCTCACTCCTGCCGTCTCGGTAAGCAGCCTGATTCCGGAATCCCCATAAGGATACAGGCCGTCAACAGGAGTATTGATATTGCGGGAATCCACCAAATGCACACCTCGGCTCTCAATATACTGTCCGCTGAGCTTCACATAACGATTGATTTGTCTATCCAGCCCGATACTTCCTTGGTAATTACGCGGTGCCGCTATCGCGCCGGATACCAACTGCAACTGCTGCGGCGCTCCATAGCTTGCAAGCGAACTGAGCGATGGCGCCGTCCCAAAAAAATCAGGACTTGTCACAATATAAGACTGCTGCGTGAGACCGTTATAGCGGTCGCGATTGAGGGTAACTGTGTCGGCGATCCGGTCGTAAAACACTCCGAATCCCGTCCGCAAAACCGTCTTCGCGGCTTTGGTGCCTTTGCCGTCGATTCCCCAAGCGATGGCGAAACGCGGAGCTATGTCTCCATAATCGTGGATATTCGTCTGCGTCTCGTACCTCAGCCCATAGCTCAGTGTCAGGTTCGGCTTAATTCTCCAATCGTCATTGAAAAACATGCCAATATCGAACTGATCCACCGTTAGCGCCGGCCGACCCGAGGTCAAGGTATATTGCGAAGCGCCACCTCCCAGTTCCCGAATCTGCGCCCATGTCAGTCCTTCGTCCAAGCCAAGCAGGGTCCGCTGGTATACGTCGAGCGCCGTCAAGGTCTCCAGCGTACCGGCCATGATTTGGTCGGCTGAATCTAGTTCCGGACCCGTGCCTCCGAAGAAAGTGTAAGTGCCGTTGAAGTTATTGAGTGACTTGTCGTGGTTGAACGACTCCCTCACCCGCGAGCCCAGTTTCCAGGTGTGAGTTCCATGTGTCCAGGTTGTCGCGTTGGTAAGTTCCAGCGCATCCGTTACGTTTGCCGAATTGCCAATCGTCGCGCCGCCATCGCTGAAGGCTCCTGAAACCGTGACCGCGGCGGCGCTGTTCGCACTGCTATCCATAGTGCTGGTCCGCATGAGTTGAAACCGCGTCTCGTTGATGGTCGTCGGGCTCAGCACCGCCGTCTCGGTCAACTGCAGCGTGTTCTCCCCCTCATGAACGTTGTAGCCGGTGGAAGTGAGGTTGTAGCCTCCCACGCCACTGTTATCCAGTCCAATACTGGTGTTCTGATAGCGCACGACTAAGGTGTTTTTCTCGTTGATCGTGTAATCGAGTCTCGGCACGAAACTCATGCGAGTCTGCGGCGTCACCACGGCTTCACTCAGCGTCGTCGGATTCAGATGGCTGTCAAGCGTGCTTGCCAGCACGAAAGCGTTCTCGGTAATATCCCGGCGTTCGAAATCGAAGCCGAACGACATCTTGTTCTTGATGATCGGCCCTCCCAGGTTTAAGCCGCCAATCAGGTTTCGATAAGGTGCGCGCCCGCTTTCAGTCAGTAGCGGGTTGCGCGAATTTAGATCTTCATTGTTGAATTGGAAGAACGCCTGTCCGTGGAAACTGTCATATCCGGGCTTCGTCAGGATTTCGATGCGTCCGAATCCCGGCCGGTCATACTCAGTCGAATAGGGGTTCGAATTGATCCGGACCTCCCGAATAGAGGCCTTCGGAGGCATGTTTCCTCCCGTGAAGCCATCGATGTAAATCTGTCCACCATTCGGTCCCGCGCCCGGGCCGGCCATGGCTTGCAACTCCTGCTCCAGTTCATCCGGGTCGTCGGATAGCGCAGCCAGTTCCTTCTGCCCTAACACCAGCGCCGTGCCGTTAGCGGTTGGATCGGTGCTGACGTTTTGGTTCGCTTGATCTTCGACATTCATTACCTGCTTGGTCTCTTCGATTGTGAGACTGACATCCAAGGTCCGCACGCCTCGGACCGACACGTCCTTGCTTTCGCTGGCGGCGAATCCGGATGCCGAGATGCGCACCACATAAGTGCCCGGATCGATACTCAGCGTATATTTGCCGCTGTTGTTCGTGCTCGACTGAACTTCGCCGGCGGGTCCAGTGACTGCTACCTCGGCATTCGGGACCGATGCGCCCGAAGGGTCGGTCACCGTTCCTTGCAGTACCGCCGCAGGTTTTTGGGCAAACGCGCTCGCCACAACGATTACGGTATAGAGACACATCTGTTTCATTGATTTCTTTGCTCTTTTCCTGTTTTGATTTAGCCGCGACCGCTTACGGCATCATGGCGGGTAATTCGAGCCCGCCGTTCATGCCGCCCATCGTTCCGTTCGGCATCGCATTACCGGCGTTCTGCTGTTTTTGTCCGTTGGCCGCTGCCGGACCTGCCATAGAGGCCATCCGGATCAGCATCTCCGCGTTGCCTAGCAACATAATTGCCGTCAGCTCGTCAGCGTTCGCTCCGCGCGTGCTCGAGACCACCACTGACTGTCCCGGTTTGAAGCTGGCCAAGGTTGCCGGCGGCATCATTTCAATCATTCTTGCGGGATCGGGCATTCCGGGTCCGGGCATCGCGCCTCCAGGCGCCCCTGCACCCGGCGGCGGAGGTCCTCCCATCGCGGCGAAATCAGGCATCGTCTTCACTTGCGATCCCGGTGTGATCAGAATTCTCAAAGTCTTTCCGCTATTGATCTCAGTGATGGTCAACTTTTTCGCATCCGCATCAACCGCGATAATCTTCCCGGCCTTGGTGACAAACGAGCCGAATACCACCTCCGCAGCCGACACCTTCGATCCGTCAGCCGACTTATCGCCACGCGCTCGCAGTTGATCTCCGATCTGGACACTCTCTAAAGTGCTGCTTTTAGCGTCTGCGAAGCTGACTGAATCCGGCGCGTACTTTCTGAAAGTCGTCTTCGCGGAGACCGTCACTTCAACTTGTGTTGCCGCTTGTCCCGTCCTTGCCCGCAGCGTAAGAACGCTCCCGTCTTTTCCTGTCACCACGCCGCCGACGCCGTTAGTTGTCCATGATTCTCGGTCCGCCTCGTCGCGCTTCCTGATATCGGCCGCCGCCATCACTACCAAACGCACTGCCTCCCTTGTGCCGGGTTCTAAAGTGACCAATACCTTGTCGCCTGGCACAATGTCGCCCGCGCTAATCGCCTGCGCGTTCTTCAGGCTCTTCTCTCCCGCTGCTACGCGCTGAAAGACTGTACTCTCACTTAGCTGAATCGAGACGATTTCGCCGGCCGAGTTCTTCACCTCGGCGGTGCCATTCTCCGCTGATAGCGTGCTGATTGTACCGATGAATCGCGCCGGTATCTCTGCTCCGAAAGCAATTGCCGCCAAGATACACCAAGCGGTGATCAAGCGGAAAAAAGTTTTTGCGTACATTCGCTTCCTCTGTTTTCCAGTAAACAGTCATTCAGCCGTATGCGCTCTTAAGATTTGTTAAATCCGCCCATCCAGCCCCATTTGCTAGCGCAAAGAGTGTACATTGCAAGTACGGGCTCGTCTCAAGCCATGCATAAGCACTACGAATCTAAGCCACGGCGTATGCTCCTCATCGAGGATGACGTCGATCTGTGCGCCCTGATGACCGACTTCTTCGCTCAGCATAATTTCTGCATCGATGCGGCCCATGACGGGCCAACCGGCCTGGCCCGCGCCTTGGAGGGCTCATTTGACATCATTCTGCTCGATGTCATGATTCCAGTTCTTGATGGCTTCGAGGTCTTGCGTACTCTCCGCAGCCGCAGTGCTACGCCGGTCATCATGCTGACCGCCCGCATCGAACGGGACGATCGCATCAGTGGACTCGATCTGGGCGCCGACGACTATCTTCCCAAGCCATTCGAGCCGGGCGAGTTGCTCGCGCGCATCCGTGCCGTCTTACGACGCTCCGGTGAAGCGGAGGTACGCCGTGAGAAATTTGCCCGCGGCTCGCTGAGTGTCGACCCCGTGCTCCGTCAAGCCCACTTCAAGGGTGACCCTGTTGAGTTAACTTCCCTGGAATTCGACATCCTCCTCATGCTGGCCCGCGCCAACGGCCGCATCGTTTCGCGCGACGAAATTACCGCCGCTCTTCATCAACGGGAAACGTCCCCATTTGAACGTTCGCTCGACGTTCATATTAGTCATCTGCGGAAGAAGTTGAGTCGCGGTTCGGATTCGCCGATTCGCACCGTGCGCGGCGTCGGCTATATGCTCGTCCCCGTTCCGGGAGATGCCGCGTGAAGTCCATCTATCTCAGAATTTTGCTCTGGGTGTTCGTTACGCTAGGCATCGCTGTAGGCCCTTTCATTGCCATCTCTAATTACTATGGTTCGCGCGTCTCGCGGCGCGTTTTCGACCGGCTCGACGCCATGCAGAGAGACCAGGCGATTGAAGCTTACGAAACGGGCGGCCCGGGCGGCTTGCGCGAAAACCTCAGTAAGCTCCATAAATATTTTCCTGGTGAGCACTTCTTGTGCGACGGCAATGGCAAAGACCTCGTTGATGGCAGCGATCACTCCGCGCTGCTCGCCGAAGCCAAAGCGCGCGGTACAGGTCCGCCAAGGAGTGGAAGCCATTTGATTTTTGCGCTCTCATCCGAGGCCGGCCGTTATTGGTTCTTTGCCACCGCGCCGCCGCCACTGCCGCCTTGGAGCTTCCTCTTCTACTACATACTCCTCTTGGGCGTTGTCGCCGCGCTGTGCTGGGCCCTCGCCAGCGACATCGGCGCACCTTTGCGCAAGTTGGCCCACACTGTCGAACTCTTTGGCCGCGGCGATTTGACCGCCCGCGCCAATCTTACCCGCGCCGACGAAATCGGCCAGATGGCTCGCTCCTTCGACCGCATGGGAGACCGTATTCAAACTCTGCTTACCGCCGAACGCCGTCTCCTGCGTGACATCTCCCACGAACTCCGTTCCCCGCTTGCCCGCCTGAGTTTCGCCGCCGAACTCCTGCGCACCGCCGACGACCGTGAAGCCGCCGCCGCTCGCATCCGCAAGGAAATCGCGCGCCTCACCGTTCTCGTTAGTTCACTGCTCGAGATGACGCGCGCCGAAGGTGATCCCGAATCGCGCAAATTTGAACCGATCGACCTCGCCGGCCTTCTCGAGGGAATCGCCTACGACTGTCGCGTCGAGGCCGACGCTAAACGTTGCCGCCTCGATCTCTCTACCCCTACGCTTGAGATCGCCGGCGATCACGAACTCTTACGCCGTGCCATAGAGAACGTTGTTCGCAACGCCATTCGCTACGCCCCCGAGCAATCCGCCATTCAGATCAATGCCAGCGCGCACAACAGCTCGGCTCTCGTCACCATTCGCGATTGCGGCCCCGGTGTTCCCACCGATTCGCTCTCCCGCATCTTCACCCCCTTTTACCGCGTCGATCAGTCCCGCGATAGCTCCACCGGCGGCGTAGGGCTCGGTCTCGCCATCGCCTCCCGCGCCATCTCTCTCCACCAGGGCCACATCTCCGCCGCCAACGCTCAACCTGGCCTGCTGGTCTCCATCGAGCTTCCTCTAAAGTGACCTACTGCGCAAAAATCCCCTCAAACACCCGCCTCATTCTCGTCTGCAAGCTCAAGAGATCCACATCCAACCCATCCGCCACTCGCTTGCCGGTCCACCTCTGCAATAACTCCGCGATCATCTGCCGCTGGTCCGGCGCAGCCGGAATCCGCTCCTCCGTCCTGCCGGTCACCACTCTCAGCGCGTGATCCAATGCGCGAAAATACGTTGTCGCTTCCAGCAGGAACTCCGCGTCAACCCGGTCCAGATGCCCGGTCTTTTCCACCACATCAATCCGCTCAGGAGTATTCAAGCTTTTAAAAAACATGCCCGCCGCTTTCAAACGCAGATACATCAAGATGAAATCGGCATCATAGTATCCGCCTTCCGCCGCCTTCAGCGGAGACGCCGCTCCCTGCTCCTTTTGTAATCGCATGCGCATTTGCCGCAAATCCTGCCGTGACCTCCCGCTCTGCCCCCATCTGCGCCAGTCCACCTGCTGCAATTCACTCAGGAACTCCGTCGCGCGATCCGTATCGCCTGCCACGCCGCGCGCCTTCATATACGCGATGCCTTCCCACGCCTCCGCTTTGCTCGAAAAATACTCCACGTAAGCCGATTCCGTTTGCACCAGCACGCCCTCACGCCCATTGGGCCGCAGCCGCGTATCAAGCGAAAGAATCGTGCCGTCGCCTGTATAGCTCGTCAGAATATCGATCAGGTGCTCAGCCACTCTCGTCCAGAAACGCTGCCGGTGCGCCTCTGAATCGGGAATGATGAACAGCAAATCCGCATCGGACGCCAAATCGAATTCGCGCATCCCCAACCGTCCCAGCGCTACTACCATCATTTCGTTAGACGGATCGAAAAAAGGCTTCTTCGCCGTCGCCCGCGAACGCGCATGTGCCAGCGCCCGTTCGAGCGCAATCCTATATGCCCGCGCAATGACGAACTCCGCGAGTGCCGAGGTGCTGTCCAGCGTCGAGAATACCGGCTCGCGCAGGCAAATGCTCGCCGCTTGAATGCGAAACATTTCCCGCCGGTAAAAGCGCCGCAATCCGCCAATGTCGTTCAGCGGCGCGGCCAAACCTTCAAACGCCCAGCGCCGTGCGGGATGATCCACCGCCCGCCGTATCTCTTCGAGCAATTCCGGAAAACGCGCCAGTTGCTCGGCAAAATAAGGGCTCAATTCAAAAATTTCGAGCATCGCATCGGCCAGCCGCGCATGGCTATTCAAGAGCCGTAACTGCTTGGGTTGGCGCGGCAGCGACGCCAAAAACACATTCAGTTGCCGCCCCGGTTCTGAACTGGGGGCACGCGAGCGATGCACTCCCCGCTGCCGCAGACGCTCCGCAAAATAGGGTGCCGGTTCGGCCAAGCCCTCCAGCACCTCCACTGAAATACCCGCTTCTCCGCGTGCTTCCGGTTCGGCGTCGTCCTGGCTTGTGTAGTGGCCCGATGCCCGGTTCGACGTGAGCGGCGAATACTGCAGCGGCCGCTGCGCATGCACAATCCGTTCATAAATTACTTGCACGCTTTCCAAACGCTGATTCAAGTCTTTCAGCAAGTGAGCACCGGTGCCGCTCTGCGCCATCTCTTCCGGCGCGCTCATCCGCCGCGCCACCCGCTCCAACTCAACCGGATTCAAAGGCAGCGTGTGCGTCTGCCGGTCGTCTTCCAGCTGCAACAAATGTTCCAGCCGTCGCAAATATTGGTATGCATCCGCCAGGCGCGAATATTCCGTTGTCGAGAGCAAATCGCGGTCATGCAGCCGCGCCAGCGCCAGCAGCGTTCCGCCGTGCCGCACCCACGTTTCCCTCGCACCATGCAAACGTTGCAGACACTGCACCAGAAACTCAATATCGCGAATGCCACCGCGCGCCAGCTTTACGTTCAGCCCTTCTTTGCTGAAACGCTTGCGCGCCAGTTTCTCGGTAATCCGCTCGCGGGTCTCCGACATAGTCTCGATGGTTGAGAAATCCAGCGTCGTTGAATAAATCGAGGGCTCTACAAAATCCAGCAGCGCACGCCCCAACGCTTCGTCGCCCGCCGCTACCCGCGCCTTAATCAGCATTTGCAGTTCCCAATCGCGCGCCCGCTTGGAATAATACTCCTGCGCCGCTGGCAGCGGCAGGCACATCTCTCCTAACGTTCCCTCCGGGCGCAATCGCAAATCCACCCGGTAACAAATGCCTGCCGCGGTATAAGTGGAGAGCAGATTAGTAAACTGATTCGCGGCTTTCTTGAAGAATTCCTTGTTACTGATAGGATGCGGTCCAGCCGTCTGGCCATTCTCGCTGTAAAGGAAAAGCAGGTCGATATCGGAGCTATAGTTCAGCTCGCGGCCGCCTAGCTTGCCGAGTGCTAAAACCGTGAATACCGCAACCCCGGATCCACTCTCGGTCATAGGCTTGCCATGCCGCGCTTCCACATCCACCATCACCGCGCTCAATGCGCATGCCATAATAGCGTCCGCCAAGCTGGATAGCTCTTCGGTAATTTCGAGCAGCGAGGCATACCCCAGCCGGTCGCGCAAAACGATCCGCAAAAGTTCGCGCCGCCGGAACAGCGCCAAATCCAACGCCGCTGGTTTCGCCACCGCACGCTCGTCCAAAAAGGCGCGCAGCCTTTGCGTGTAGTCGTAGGTTGCGAACTGTTGGTGTAAGTCCGCCGCTGCTGCCAGCCATTCCGGGTAACGCAGCAGTTCGTCGGAAAGAAAAGCGCTGTAGCCGAATACCGCCGCCAGCCAGGGTGCTCTCTCGGGATCGGCCGCTAGCCGTTCGAATGTGAGGCGATGCCGCGCCGCAAATTCTTCCACATAGCGGGATACTCGCGCCGGATCGGGCGAGCGTTCGATCCAGCCATAAATAGAGTCAACTGTGGACGGCATATCTCCACTTCTTGCGAAGTGCGGACGGGGCTTAGGAAACTGGCTCCACGTCCTCGATTATAGCGTTCGGCAGCAGAATGCCGCCTGCCAACACCGCCGCATAGTAGCCGCTCTCGCCCGCCTTTTCGCGCAGCCGCCTTTGGATGCCGGCGCCGTATGGATTCAACGTGCGGCAGGGCTCGCGCGCCGTGGTGAGTTCAATCACAACATTCCCCGACCGGTAACGCTGCCCGCTGCTCCAACCTCGGTGATCCATGCCGCGCGTTGTGAAGTTTTCGCCCAATGCCCCATAAAACACCGGCCAACCCTCCGCTTTCAACTCGTCCACAACCTCCGACGCTAGCAGCAGGACTGCCTTATCCGGTCCGCCGTGTAGCCGGAAACGATGCCCATCTCCCGCCAGCCCCAGCAGCCCAACTTCTGCGCGCTGAACCGCTGTCTTCGGCACTCCGCCCGCCGAAACATTGATCTGCACGATGCGGCTAGGCGAGCGCAACACTCCGTCTTTCCCGGCAAGACTCATAAACCGCCAGCACAAACTCCAACGCCCGGTATCCTGCTTCCCCATTCGATAGCGGCTCGCGTCCACTTCGAATCGCCTCCGCGAAATCGCTGAACTGCCTTTCAAATGTAGTCACCGAAATCGCCATCGGGTCCGAAGAACCAGATGCCACCGCCTGTTCGAGCGGCGCGGGATCTGCCGCGTTAGCCATCTCATCCTCTAGTACATCCCAAGCCGTCAGCTTGTCTCCCGACACAATTGCGCTTCCCTTCGTGCCGTGAATCTCGATCCTCTCCGTATACCCAGGCCAGAATGCTGTCGCCGCCTGGATCACTCCCATCGCGCCCGACTCATAACGGAACTGCGCACTGACCACATCTTCCGACTCGATGTTGTGCCGCGCGCCCAGTTGCCACATCCCGTTGACTTCCGCCACCGGCCCAATCAAATGCAGCAGCACATCCACCTGATGAATCGCCTGATTAATCAGCGCCCCGCCGCCCTCCGTTTTCCAACTCCCTTTGATCGGCCGCGCATAATACTCGTCGCTACGAAACCACTTCACATTGGCATCGGCTTCGAGTATCTTCCCGAGGCGTCCCGCGGCAATCGCACGCTTCAAAAACAGCGTCGAATCGTCGAACCGGTGCTGGCTCATCACTCCCAACTTCACTCCGGCTTCGCGCGCCAGCTCGATCATCTCTCTCGCTTCCGCCAGATTCGTGGCAATCGGTTTCTGCAGCATGATCGGCCGCTTGATCTCCGCGCACATTCTCACCGGCTCCAGATGCGCATCGGGAAAACTGCAAACATCTACATAGTCGAGGGCGGGGAAGTGGCACAACTCCCTCGTCGACCCCACAAGCTCCGCGCCCCACTTCTGCGCAAAATCTCTGCCCCGCGCCGCCGTCTTATTCGCGCATGCCACCAGCTCAAAGCCGATATTGCGATACGCCCGCGCATGCATATTCGCGATCGCGCCCGTCCCAATCAGGCCAACTCGCATCAGCTAGAGACCTGTCTCACTGCCGCACACCGACACTTCTAAGCCCGCCTCTCTGAAAAAGGCTGCCTTCGCGGCCAGCGCCATCCTCGCGCCATCCTCGCTCGGTGCATACGCCACTTGAATATGGTTCGCCTTATGCCGCGCCATCATCTGATCGCGCGAAACACCCTTCAAGACCGCGTGCATAATGGGCCACTGCGGCGTGGTAATCTTCCATCTCCGCTCTGTCTCTTCCGTAGGCAGCGCAATCGCCCGTGCCAATCCCAAATCCGCCTTCAGCTTGCCGTCTTCAATAAACACCCTGCTCCAAACCACTTCACCCGGCTTCGACACTCCCTTCAGCGACCCGCCGCCCAACCTGAAATACATCGCCGGTTGCCGCTCACTCACTGACCCCGCATAACCTCCCACATTATGCTCGGCCGGCACCGCTCCCGAGATCTCGAACACCCACACAAACTCACCTTGATAATCCTCGCCATAACGCAAATCGTGCAGTGTGTTCTCCGGCGCAAATCCCAGCGCCTTCCACACGCGGTAAGTCACCAGCCCGTCCAATCCCGCGCACTCGTCCACTTCATTGAAATGCGGCAGCGGCTGCCCTTCGTACAGCACACGCCCATCGGCCGATTTCACCCCCGGCCGGTCTGTATTATTGAGCATTCCCTCCACTAAATCCGACGCCGGCGCCAAATCCTTCAGCCCTTGCTGATACTGTATGCCGATGGTGTCGCACCCAAACTCATCCGCAATGCGCAACGCCGCAATATACATCCGGCACTGATCCAGAATCTGCTCGTCCGTCAAATCCGTTTCTGCATTCGGCCCCGTCTTGAATCGCAGTCCTTTCGCGTCCAGCCATTGCCTCACCGCGCTCGCTTCCGCCACCGGCACGTCTCGCATCGCCGCATACAGCGCTGATTGGCTCAATCGCTCTTTATAAACACCCGTTGGGTTCAGCAAATGATCGGGCACAATCGCGTTGAACATCCCCATGCAGCCTTCGTCGAAGACTCCCATAATGGCCTTCTCGCGCTTCAGTTGCTTGGCTAGCGCCATTCCTAATTGCTCCGCATTGGCCGGCAGCTTCAATGCCGTCAAAGGTCTCACATGGCTCGTGTCATGCGTCACCGCTTGCCCGTTCAACCAGCCCTTGAGCTTGCTCAGAAAGTATTCGTCCGTAAAATCGTTCGACCACAGCGTCGAATAGGGCACGCCCGCTTTCGTGAGCGACCCATTTAGATTCAACATGCCCACCAAGCCTGGCCATTGCCCGCTCCAGTTGGCCAACGTAAGAATCGGTCCTTGATGTGTGCTCAGTCCGTGCAGCACATGGTGGCTGTATTGCCAAACCGCCTCCACCACAATCAGTGGCGCATCCGGCGGAATGCTTTTGAACACCTCCATCCCATACTTTTGGGAATCGATAAAGCCATGCTGCTTGGCTTCATTGAACGGATGCCCCCGCTTTACCTCGAAACCGAAACCATTCACTGCTTTGCTAACCGCCGCTTCCACGGCGGCTTGTGCCGGCCAACACACCCGATTTGCCGAAAGACGCAGATCGCCGCTGGCAATCAGTACCACACTCTTAGACATGGTTCCAATTTTACAAACCGGCCGCCGCTAGGTCGAAAGAAAGACCATGGCTCGTCAGGCGCGCGTACTAGTAAACCCAACCCAACGTAACCTGGAGAGCCCTCGGCGTTACCCAGTGCGTTCCGCTGAACGTCGACAAAAAGTTATACAGCGCCGCCTCGTTCGTCAGGTTCAAAACGCTCAGCTTCAAATCTGTCTTGAGTTTCTCTTTATGAAAGAGATTGTCCGTGCCAATGCCCGCGTCAAACAGATTCCGCGCCGCGATGCGGGGCGGATTGTGGTCCGCATTATACGTGCCCGCTGCAGGTATCACCAACCTGGTCGCCCCATAATTGCTGTTGCAGGACGAAATCGGGTTGGTCCGTGTAGCGTATTCATTACCGCAATAGAATCCGATTGCCGCCTGCTCATCGCCTGTCAATGCCAGCGCGTCTGCCAGGTCCGTTACCGCGCCCGCTACTTCCCCCGAATCGAAGCGCCACGTGAACATTGCCCACCAGCCGTCTTTGCCGCGCTGGTACCTGAGGAACGTCGTTTGCTGCAAGTTCTGATCGTGATCAATGCGGAAAACGCCCGTGTCCAGCGGTGAATTAAAAATTAATCCGCCGCTTTCCGGTCCGAAGAAGCGCGACCGCGTATGTCCAATCGTCGAGTATGCCTGAAAACCATGGATGTTCGAAGTCGACACGCGCATCGAAACCCCGTCGATCTTCGATTGATGCCACTCGATCGGGAAGGCGATCGAAGTATTAAACAAAGTATCGAAATCAAAAGCGTCTTTGGTGAATTTCCAGAAGTAGCTCGCTTCGATCTGTACATATTTCTTGATCGCCTGTTCCAAACCCACGCTGTATTGGTTGCGGTGGCCCGGCCTTAGCGGGGTGCTCGCGTAGGCGCCAAACACGTTCGTCGCCAAACCTCCCGCCCCGGTATCGCTCGAAAGAACCAGGTTCTCGTTGTAGGGCGTTTCCATCACCCGCGTATATGAACCTTGAATCACCGTGCCCGTTTTCTTTACCAAATAAGAGAACCCCGCGCGCGGCTGCAGCAGCTTATCGTGGCTGATGCCGTCATAATTATCAAACCGCAAGCCCGCGCTGATCGTAAGGTTCTTAATGGTAATTTGATCCTGCGCGAACACCGCCTCCTGGTTAACATCCGCCGCTCCGTGGAACGTGAAAAGATGGCCGCCGCGCGTCAGATCAAATGGCAGCAGCCCGGGTGAAAACCCGCTATTCGCCGCGTATCCGGCTTCGCCGCACTGGCTCGGATCCAAAATTGTTCCGCTCGTCACGGCCGCTCCCGCCGCTGTTACGCAGACCGCGTTAAACGATGGGTCGGTCACTCCCAGTGAAAAATTCTCGCCCAGCCGTGTCTGCATCAACTCCGTTCCAATCTTTATATTATTGATGCCGCTGGCGTACGAGAAATCCACCCGTGTTCCCCAGTTAGTTAAATGCCGGTTCTGCGCCAGGGTCGCTGGCGAATCCGCGAAGGGATTGTCGCTCGGATAGTAATCCACTCGGTCCTGCCTGACAAAGGGGCTGACCGTTAGCAGCATTTTCGGATTGAACGTATGTTGATAGCCCAGCGCGAAGCTGAACGTTCTCGCCTGCTGCCGTTGGTCTTGCTCAGGCTGATCGTAGGTGTTCGGAATTTGAAACCAGTTTCGCGCTCCGAAAATATCTAAGTGAAAAGAATCTTGCCCTGTTGGTTGATAATCCAAACGGTCGAAAATCGATTCGTTGTTCCCGTGATCGTGCATCGGCGAAAACTCCGGGCTGTCCAAAAAACGCCCTGTGTTGCTCGTATCCACCAGGAAAAAATTGCCCCATTTGGACGCTCCGTTTGAGATCGTGAAGTCTTCGCCCTCGGTACCAAAGGTGCCATAGTAAGTATCCAGCGAAATGTGCGGTGCCTGCCCCATTCCCGACTTCGTCGTCGCATTCACCACTAGGCTTGTCTTACCCCCAAATTCCGCGTCCGGCGAACTGCTTACCAATTCGAGCGACTGAAATGCATTCGAAGGAAGTTGCGTTGAAAACGTCTTGCTTTGCTGGTCGCCGATAATGAACCCGTCCACCACGTAGCTCGTTTCCCCGTGATCTCCTTGCGGATGAAAAAAACCGTTCGAATCCGCCACCACGCCCGGCGATGTCAGCGGAATAATCTCGTTCAGCCCTTGTGACGAAGATGAAATCGGTAGATCCGACATCAGATTCTGGCTCACATCCACATGTGACGTCGGCACGTTTTCAATCGTGTCCGGCGTCGCTTCCACGGTAACCGATTGTTGCGTCCCTGCCAAAACCAGGGACACATTCTCCTGCATCGGCACTTGTGTCCGCACGGCAATTGTCTGCGAATATTTTTGAAATCCTGGATCTTCAATGGTCAGCGTATAGGTATTTGGCGGGATATTCGCGAATCGGAACGACCCATCCGCTTGCGTTTTGACGGTTACGTTGTAACTGGTAACTCCATTAGTGAGCGCTACCGAGACCCCTGCCACCGGCGCAGCCGTCGGATCGTTCACCACGCCCATGATGGTTCCCCCTTGCCCCGTCGCTTGCGTGAAGCCGGTAGCGGTGCCGCCATAAAGGCATAACGAACTCAAGGCAACAATAGTCGCCGAAGACAAGATAATGGTACGAAACAAAACGGCATACTCCTTAACAAGCTGGTATCCAAAAATCCAGGCGGGCATAAAAACCTGAGAGATCTTATTCCCGTCCAAAACTAAAGCGAAAGGAGTAGACTCGGCGGCGCTCTGGGTACCCTCACCGTTCGTTCTGCCTCATTGAGAGGCGCGTGATGAGGCTGCTTCGCCACGGCATCGGAAGTCGAACTCATCGGACTTCCATTATTCAGTGGGTGGCTCAGCCATTCCGTGCGCGTAGTCGCGTGGCAAAACAGACAGGATGCTTCCTGGCTGCTATCGTGCCTATGAATCGGCGCGCAAAACGACGCCAGCAAAAGCAAGCTCAAGCAGATCAGCGCGCACACTCGTATCGCGCGGCGGCCTGGAGCTAACCTTGAGTGCATGTTCTTTAATTATAGTTTGCAAAACCCTGGATTCAGCCCGTTCGCCGGAAAAGTTTTACCCGGGCAACCAAATATTTTTTACATTCGTCCCATAAGAGCGCACATACTAGCAAAAGGAACTAGCAAACTAGTAGATTAGAAGTAAGACCTACGCACTATGGACGAAACGGTAACCAAATCGAACGTCTCCCCAGACGCTCCGCGTCCCGCGCTCATCTCGGTGATCGCTTGGTTTCGCGATCTCATGCTTTCCGTCCTCATCGCCGTCCTCGTCATTCTTTTTCTCTACCGCCCGGTTAAGGTCGAAGGCACCAGCATGATGCCCACCCTCTTCGATCAGGAACGCCTCTTCATTAACCAGTTCAGCTACAAGTTCGGCCTCGGCGACATCAAGCGCGGCGACACGGTCGTTTTTTGGTATCCAGAAGATCCCACCAAGTCTTACATCAAGCGCGTGATCGGACTGCCCGGCGATACCGTCGAAGTTCGCGACGGCCAAGTCATTGTCAACGGCCGCAAGCTCGAAGAAAATTACGTTCCCCTCGAATATCGCGACGACCGCCCTTATCCGCCCACCGTCATCCCTCCCGATGACTACTTCGTCTTAGGCGACCATCGCATCTCTTCCAACGACAGCCGCGCTTGGGGCTTCGTTCCCCGCGCCTTCATCTACGGCAAAGCCGTCTTCGTATTCTGGCCGCTTGACCACCTCGGCTCCGTTCGCTAGTCCCAGTCGTCCGTAATTCCTACCGCCGATTCACCATCCACAACAAAACCGTCCCCAACAAACTCAACACCAGACACGTCACCCAAGGAAAATAAACCACGCTGTTCTTCCCCCGCCAAACAAAGTCTCCGGGCAACCTCCCGATCGGCAAATTCAATTTGGCCGCAGCTATCGCTATCACTCCCAGCACCACCAATCCCAACCCCGCTGCAATCAGTAGCCGTCCAACCTGCATACCCTGATTATCCCGCCTCTGGCAAAATCGCTCGTTATCGCTTTTTCACGCCCGTCAGCGTTCTCTCTGTTAAGCGTCCCAAAACGCTCTGCGGATTCCATTTCAGATACTCACTCAGTACCTCTTGCGCCTCCCTCGGCTTCCCATCCATCTGGTAGAGCGCCGCTAGTTCCAGGTACGCCCGTTCCAGCGAACGATCAAGTTGCATCGCTCGCCTCAATTCCTTCATCGCTCCCTCGGTATCGCTTTTCTCGAGCGAAACTCCCAACAGCATCGCAAAACGGCCGGAAGATGCGTCCAACTCGCTCGCCCGGCGGAAAAGCGCCGCCGCTTCCGCCGCTCTCCCGCGCGCCAGCTCGATGTCTCCCAAAGCCGCATTCACTGCCGCATCGTCCCTGCTCTCCGAAGCCGGCAAACTTTCCAGAATCTTGCTGCCGGCTTCCGATAGTCGCTCGTCGCCCGAGTTGCTGCCGGCCTCCACGTACCCCAACCCCAGATCTCGCTGTTCACAATCGGCCGGAGGCGCGCGCCAAACTCGTATCTCTAGCCCTCCCGCGAGCGCGACGGCGGCACTTATCCCGGGTTTCGCCAATATCCGATGATCCGTAAGCGCGGCGTGCGCCACATCGCTCGGCGCGCGTTGCGGCATATGGCAACTCGTGCATTCCGTAACCCCCGCGTGCTGCGCCGCTGAAAGACGAGGATGGCAACCAGTGCAAATCGCTTTGATCTCACTGCTTCTGTTCTTGGCCGCCTCGTGCGGATTGTGGCACGTGCCACACCATAGCCTGCCGCCGCTCCCCTTGCTGCATTCACTCGTCGCCAGTTGCTCCTCCTGGCTCACTGCTCGAACATCCGCCATCGGCTGCTTTACAACATAGATCGCCATGCTCGCTTCCAAGTCCATTCCCGGCTTGAAATCGTAGAGCGTCTTTCCCGGATTGACTACTCGCGCTACCCCTTCCAGGTGGCACTGCTCGCAGACACTATCGCGCGCCCGAACCGCCAGCTTACTCGGATTCACGATATTCTCCGCCGTCGGCCGCTTGACATGCTCTGCTGTGTCTCCATGACATCGTTCGCAGCTAATCGCCTTGAGCTCTTTTTCGGACGACGAACTCCGTGCATCTGAGTGACAGAACAAGCAGCGCCCACTCAAAACTCTGTCGAAATCCAGCAACTCCTTGCCCGCGAACCCCGGCGAAACATCCCACCCATATTTCTTGAAATAAGACACAGGCGACTGCAGCAAAGAGTCGCCCACCTCAGCCGCATAGCTATAGCCAACCTTGCCCGCTCCTATGCGGTAGCGTATTTCGTATTCTGCGCTAAGACCGTCCTCCGAAAGACTGTGAAACATCTTGCCGTTTCGCAGTTCCACCCGAATCACGCTGCCCGATGCCGCATCGTTCACTCTGCCCGCAGGCACCTTCTCCGGAGCGCCAATCGACCTGCCCATGAAAGACACCGCATACGCCGCGGCCTCTTTCGGATGACACGTCGCACATATTTCTTGCGCCCGCGAAGATATTGGGCTCGAAAAAAGCAAAAGGCTGAATAATATCCCTCGGTGGTGCAAGATTCTCTCTCGTGCGGCTTATCTATCGTACATTTTGGCGGTGCCAAGTATCGTGCAACGCCAAATACTAAACAAAAAAATGATTTGTGAGTTCCTTGCGGACTGTGATAACATCCCAATCGATTATCTGAAGGAGTAACATGCGACCACGTCTACTAATCGTCGCCCTCGCCGCGTCGATTGTATCTATTTCCGCCTGGGGCCAAAGTGAGGCGGTAAGTGCCCAGTTAAACGGAACCGTCCAGGATCAAAACGGCGCTACCGTTCCACAGGCGAAAGTAACCCTTCTGAATGCCAGCGTCGGTTTCAACCGTGAAGTATTAACCGGCGACAACGGCCTTTATACTTTCTCGCTCATCCCTCCCGGCACCTACCAGTTGCGCGTGGAAAAAACCGGCTTCAACACTTTCGTCGCGCCCAGCGTCGTCCTGTCGGTGGGCCAGTCGTCCACTCTCAATGCCGAGCTTCAGGTGGGCAACGTGAGTCAGGTGGTTGAGGTCACCGGCTCCGCCCCCGTGCTCAACACCGGCAATGCCGATGTTGGATCGGAAGTCAGCAGCAAGCAGGCTGTCGAGCTGCCGTTGAACATCCGCAATGTGTACGGCCTGGTTGAACTGGATTCAAGCGTCAACAACAGCCAGCAAAATCAGGCTCTAAACCCTCCCGGATCGCAAGGCAACGTCGATCAGGACATCGCTTTTTTCAACTTCGGCGGCGGCCGCTTCGGCACCACCGGATTCCTGCTTGACGGTGCCTGGGACGGGGCCGGCGATTGGGACGGCGTCATCTACGTTCCCTCCGTCGATGAACTCCAGGAGTTCCGCATTCAAACCAACACCTTCTCGCCGCAGTATGGCTTAAGCATGGGAAACATTGTTAACGCCGTCACCAAATCCGGCACCCGCAGCTTTCACGGCGATGCCTTCGAGTTCCTCCGCAACGATCTTCTCGATGCCAACAACTACTTCAACAATCTCAATGGCCTCGCTCGTCCTGCTTTCAAACGGAATCAGTTCGGATTCACCGCCGGCGGCCCCGTCTACATTCCCCATTTCTACAAGCAGCGCGATAAAACATTCATCTTTGGAACTTACGAAGGCAATCGCCAGCAGACGCCTACCACGCTCGTTACCTCCGTCCCCACTGAAGCTCAGCGTAACGGCGATTTCTCGCAAACCTTCAATCCGGATGGATCCCTCGCCGTCATCTATAACCCGTTCAGCACTCAACTGGTAAATGGCCAATACGTCCGCACTGCGTTCCCCAACAACATGATTCCGGCGACCCAACTTGATTCCGTCGCCATGAAACTGCTTAGCTACTACCCCGCGCCGAATCGCCCCGGCAACTCACTCACCGGAGCGAATAACTATGTGGGAACCGCCGGCTTGCCGACGGACAGCGACCAATACACCATCAAAGTCGATGAGAACATCAGCGAGAAACAGAATTTTTATGCTCGCTGGTCGCAAAAACGCCAGTTCAAGCAGCTGGAAGGTGATTTCTATGGAACGTCCGATATCGGCGGCAATGGCACTCTAGCCCCCGACAATCGCTTCGAAGGAGGCATGGGATATACCCGCGTCTTTTCTCCCACTTTTGTCATGTCTATAAATCTGGGTTGGGGACGCTGGGTCGAAGGCCGCAAGCCGCAAGGCGTGCCGTTTGACGTCACCCAGGTGGGCTTGCCGGCTTCCTTGAACACCTATGATGGACCCGGCGCGTTTCCCAATATCAGCATCAGCGGCTATCAAAACCTCGGCTCCGGCGGACTCAATGCTACCCCTCGCGAAGCGCGCAGCTACGCTGTCGATTTCACCCGCAACCTCGGCGATCATAGCCTGTCTTTTGGCTTCATGGGCATCAACTTTTACTTGAACACTTTCAACTCCGCCCAGGCCACCTTTAGCTTCTCTCCCGACTTCACCCAGGGACCCAATCCGACGGCCGCTAGCGCCGATAGCGGTTCCGGCGTCGCCTCTTTCCTCCTCGGAACCGGTGACAGTGGCAGCGTTGGCTACTCCGCCGAAGCCGCCTATAGCAAGAAGGACCTCGGATGGTATGTTAACGACGATTGGAAGTTCAACAAGCGTCTCACCTTGAATCTCGGCGTGCGCTATGACATTCAAACTCCCACTACCGACCGTTTCAACCGTCTTTCCAATTTCACCTTCGCGCCCAATCCCATCAGCAGCCAAGTCCCTGGGCTGAATCTGCCGGGCGACGTCGTCTATGTCAACGGCAACAATCGCGGCGTCTACAACACCAACTACACTAACTTTGCGCCTCGCGTCGGTCTCGCCTATTCGCCCATGCAGAAGCTGGTGTTTCGCGCCGGCTACGGCATCTTCTATACCCCCGCCATGGAGTTTGGCGATTACCAGGGACTCTCGCTAAACGGCTACTCGCAGACAACTCCCTACGTCGGCAGCCTCAATGGTGTCACTCCCCAGAATCTGTTGAGCAACCCCTTTCCCACCGGGCTCCTCGCGCCCGTAGGATCTGCCGACGGCGGCGAGACCTACGTAGGTCAGACCATCAACGCCATCCTCCGCAACCGCGCCAGCCCGTACGTCCAGCAGTGGACCGCCAACGCCCAATATCAAGTCGGCAACACTGTCCTCCAGGCGGCCTACGTTGGCAATCATGGTGTGAAACTGCTCTTCGGCTCTTCAACTGAGCTGAATCAGCTTCCCGTCGCCGATTTGTCGCTTGGCAATCAGTTGCTCCAGCAGGTCGCAAATCCGTTCTATGGCGTCATCACTAGCGGCGCGCTTTCCGGTCCCACCGTGTCCTATGGCCAACTCTTGCGTCCATTCCCGGAGTACACCGGCGTCGAGGACGTTCAACCTCCCGAAGCGTCCAGTTCCTATAACGCTTTGGCGCTCTCCGCCAATCATCGCTTCTCTAACGGCATTCAATTCCTCGTCTCCTACACTTGGTCGAAGTACTTAACCAACAGCGAAGGTCCGGAAGGTTGGACCAACGGGCAAGCGCAATCGGTCAGAAACTGGGATAACCTCTCCCTTGAGAAGTCCCTCATGATTGACGACATCCCCCGCAGCCTCGTCGCCAGCTACGTTTATGAGCTGCCAGTCGGTAAAGGGCGCAAATATGCCCCTTCGAACAAGGTTGTCGATCAAGTCATCGGCGGCTGGCAGGTGAGCGGCATCTCTAGTTTCAAAGACGGCTTCCCGCTCTCCGTTACCGACGCGACCAACAACACCAACTCCTTCGGCGGCAACCAGCGGCCCAATGTCGTGGCAAATCCAACGCTCAGCAATCCGACTATTTATCAATGGTTCAACGTTAACGATTTCACGCAACCCGCCCCCTTCACTTTTGGCAACGCGCCCCGCACCATGGGCTACCTCCGCTCTCAAGGAACCATCAACACCGATATGACAGTTCAAAAGTATTGGCGTTTGTGGAATGAGTCCTCCCGTTTACAATTCCGCGTGGAATTTTTCAACCTCTTCAATCGCACCCAATTCTTCGCTCCCGGCACGACCTATGGAACCTCGAGCTTCGGCGTCATTCCCGGCGCTTTGCCCGCTCGCTCCATTCAAATGGCCATGAAGCTTTATTGGTAACCTTGCTCCGCTTGCTGATTGTTCTCGTCGCGCTAGGGCAGGCCTCGTCGCCTGTCCTGGCCCGCCCTGACTCATCTCCCATTGAACCCGACTCCCTCTCTGACCAAATCCGCTCCGCCCAAAACTCGGGAGACTACCCCCGCGCCGCCAAACTCTATCTCCAACTCATTGCCTCTGGCACCGATACTCCTGAGGTTCGCAGTAACTGCGGCATCATGCTACACCTCGCCGGCCAAAATCGCCAGGCGCTCGACCAATTCCACATCGCTCTCCGTCGCGACAACTCTCTCGTATCCTCCAATCTCTTCGCTGGTCTCGCCGAATTCGACCTAGGCGAGTTCCATGCCGCCCTCCCTTATCTCCATCGTGCCCGGGATCTCGACCCCAACCGCCCTACTCCCCTTTTGGCTCTCGCAAAAACCTACCTCGCTTTACGCGAATATTCCGCCGCAAACGATTTTTACAGCAAAGCCGCCGCCCTCGATGCCAGCTCGGCCGAGGCGTGGTTTGGCAGGGGAGTCACCGGCCGAAGTATGGCCGATCAGTTGCTCAATAAAGCCGTCCGCGATGGCCGCGCCAACGATCCTGCACTGAAGCAAAAGGTTCAAGATCTCTTAGACGGCGCTGTGCAGACCCTCTCGCGCGCCATCGAACTCGATCCGAACTCCGCCCGCACCCACCTCCTCATGGCCGAGTCTCTCGCCGATCAGGGCAAGCAAGCCGAAGCCATTCCCGAGTATCAGGCCGCCCTCAAACTCGATCCCACCCTTGACGCCGCCTATCTCGGCCTCGCATCCGAATACTGGAAACAGCGCCAATTTGACCAGGCACTGCCATTACTCCAGCGCCTCCTCCAAAAATCTCCCAAAGACCCCGAGGCCAATGCCATCATGGCTGACATCCTCGAACACAACGGAGATATCGCTGCCTCCCTCCGCCATGCGCAGATCGCGCTCGCGGGTAACCCAGCCTTAATCCAAACTCGCATTGTTGTAGCCCGCCTTTATCTCGCAAAAAAACAGCCCAAGCTCGCCATCGCCGAAATTCGCAAAGTCGTCTCCGCCGATCCCGACGGCAGTTATCACTTCCTTTTGTTCCGCGCCTGCCAGCAGGCTGGAGACGAGCAAGGCGCCAAACAAGCAATGGCTGAGTTTCAGCAGATTCGCTACGGAACTCCCAGCCATTAACGGCGCACCTATCTTACTGATCGGAATGCAGCCGCCGCTCGCGCTCTAATTGCGCCTTTCGAAGCGCTTTCGATTGTTCGAGGGCTACCTCCGCTTCTGTCGTCCGTCCCACCTTGTTCAAAGCCATCGCGAGTTCGTAATGAATGTCTCCTCGCTCATCTGAAATGGCAGCTTTTGTCAACTCGGCCGCCGCGTCCTTATATAGTCCTAGGTGCGCGTAGGCTCGCCCCAGATCTGCCCTCGCCGCCAGCGCATCGGGCTGTGCCGCCAGATAATCCTTCAACAAAGGAATAGCCTCTTTGTCTCGATGCCCGCGCACGGCTATGTTCGCCAATTCAAACACCGCCTGCTTGGCCGTCGGATTTAGCTCCAGGGTTCGCTGCAGGTAAGTCGCCGCTCTATCGAAATCTCCCATTTCCCAATACGCGGTGCCCAGGCCCAGTAGCGGCGCTGCGTTCTCGGGTTGCTGCTCTGCCGCTTTTTTGTATTGCACTATCGCCGTTGTCAAGTCGCCATGCTGTCGCGCCACATCCCCCAGAAACACCGCCGTCTGCCACGAGTCTGGTGCAATTTGTGTGAGTTTCTCAAACGCCCTCCGCGACTTCTCCGCCAGCTCGCGCGCTCTCTCATACCGCCCTGCCGCTTCTGAAGATGACGATGAACTCAGCGCCTCCGCTTCTCCGAAAGCCTCCTGCGCCAGTTTGCCATCCCCCGTGCTCTGCAGGTATTCAGCCAACAGCCGTTTTGAAAATGCCGCCCCTCCCGGCACGCGGGCCAGTTCTTTCGACGCCCTCTCCGCCATGTTTTCGTAGCAGATCGCGCGTCCATACCAAGCCATCGAATCGTCGGGTGAATAGCCTGTCTCTCGTTCGTAGGTGCGCGCCGCTTCATCAAAATCTCCAAGAGCCAGCTGCGCGCTGGCCAACGCCAACAGAGCGTCCCGATTGGTCGCGTCCACTTGCAGCAGTTGCTTAAGCGGAGCAATCGCTTCCCTCGGCCGGTTGCATTGCACCGCTGCCATGCCCGTTATCAAAGCGGCCGATTTCAGTTCTCGATGCGTGGCCCAGATCTTTTCCGCCGTAGCCAGCGCATCGGCATACTTTTTCTCCTCGTAATACATCAGGGCCAGGTTGTTCAGCGCTTCCGCTGCCCCCGGCCGAATCGCCAGCGCCGCCTTGTATTTGAGAACGGCCTCCTCATACTTACCCTGCTGCGTGTCTGCCGCCGCTTCCCGAAACAGCGCTGTATAGTCGTCCGCGCTTAGAACGGTGGTGGCCACCAGAATCGGGTAAAGCAAGATGCCCCTGCGCACAGTCTAGATTGTAACGCCCTAAATACTCACTTTTCCCCCATCCGCCGTACACTTATAGATAAGTAGTCCCCCCAATGCAATTCCGCATCGCCGATACCTTCCTCGGGAGCCTGTCAACGCTCACCGCTGAAGAACAGAAGGCTGCCAAAATCATTGCTCTTGATTTACAGCTGAACCCCGCCCATTCCAGCCTCCCATTTCATCCGCTCGAAAAGGCTAAAGATAAACAGTTCAACTCCATCTGCGTCAACCCCGATCTCAGCCTCATCGTTCATCTTACGGCCCAAAGCCTGCTCCTCTGTTACGTTGGCCGTCACGATCAGGCTTTCCGCTGGGCTGAAACCCGTGAGCTCGTCACCCACCCCGTGACCGGTGCGGTCCAAATGATTGAAACCCGTGACACCGTCCAGGAAACTTTCGTTCCTACATACCTCGGTGTCGCCCGCCGCCAATCCCGTCCCTTCGCCCATACCCCAAATGCCGAAATCTTGTCTTATGGCGTCCCTCTCGCCTGGCTCGAAGCCGTCAAATCAGCCGGCGAGGATTCCATCCCCACTCTCGCTGCCCATCTTCCTGCCGAAGCCGCCGAAGCCGTTCTCGAGCTTGCCATCGGTGAAAAGCCCGAGCCTCGCGTGCCTCTCCCCGCCGATACCGACCCCTTCGAACATCCCGACTCTCAGCGACGGTTCCGCGCCATCCGCAGCGCGAAGGAACTCGAACGCGCTCTCGATTATCCGCGGGAAGCGTGGTCCGTTTTCCTTCATCCGGCGCAGCGCGCGGTCGTTGAGCGCGACTATAATGGCCCGGCCCGCGTCATCGGTTCTGCCGGAACTGGCAAAACCATCGTTGCGCTGCACCGCGCCGCCATCCTCGCTCGCGTCAATCCAAATGCCCGTGTTTTGCTTGCCGCTCTCTCCGATGCCCTGGCCGACGCTCTCTCCTTTAAACTGCGCGCGCTCACTGGTAATGAGCCCCGCCTCGCCGAGCGTATCGAAGTTTACTCTCTCGATACCCTCGCCTGTCATCTCTACGAACTTCAATTCGAAGAGCCGAATATGGCCTCCAAGGAATCCATCCAGGCCGTACTCATGCAAGCGTCCCAAGGGTATAAATTTTCCAGCCAGTTCCTGCTTAACGAATACCTTCGAACCGTCGATGCCTGGCAAATCGAGAGTTGGCCAGCCTATCGCGACATCGCAGCTCTCCGCCACACCCACTTGCCCGAAGATCAGCTCCGTGTCTTGTGGTCGATCTTCGAACAAGCGTCGGCCACTCTCAAATCCAGTCATGTCGTTACCCAAGCCGGCATCTTTGCCCGCCTGACCTCGGGACTCTCGCCGGAAGCCGCCCATCCCTTCGATTTCATAGTCGTCGACGACGCGCAAGACATGAGCATCGCCGAGCTTCGCTGGCTCGCGGCTGTCTCCGCTAATCGCCCCAACGCCCTCTTCTTCTCCGGCGACCCCAGCCAGTGCATCGTCCAGCAACCCTTCTCGTGGAAAGCTGTCGGCGTCGATGTAAATGGCCGTTCGGCGACTCTAAGAATCAATTACCGCACTTCCCAGCAGATCCTCGCCCAGACCGGCCGCCTCCTCGGTAACACTGACGATTCCCAAGCCGCTATCTCCGTCTTCAACGGCCCCGCCCCGCAAGTCGATATCGCCGTCAACCAATCCGCCGAAACCGCCAGTATCCAGAGCTGGCTCAACGCCCGCGTAGCCGAAGGCATCCCTCTCGATGAAATCGCTATCTTCGTCCGTTCCGAGGAGCAACTCCCCCGCGCCCTGGCCGCCGCTGAATCCGTCGGTCTCCCGACCAACGTTCTCGACGAACACCTCTTCATCGCGGAGGACCACGTTTCTATCGCTGCCATGCCCCTCGCCAAAGGCCTCGAATTCCGCGCCGTGGCCGTCATCGCCTGCGACGATTCCATCATTCACGCCGTCGACTCAGACATCGAGGATGCTTACCAAAGCGAACGCCGTCTCCTCTACACGGCCTGCACCCGTGCCCGCGACCACCTACTCATCTCCGCCACCGCCCCGGCGTCCGAGTTGCTGGCCGGCCTCGCCCAACCAGTCCGGACCCGCTCTCACGCCACCTGACCATCCTGCTGTTGCGAAGCGGCGATGGAAGAGCGGCGTCTTATGTTACTTCCGACGCCCTTCTGCCGATGAAGACACTTCGGGCGTACGGGGGGCAATTGGCGGGTTGCCAATCCGCGGATTGGCCACTTGAAAGTGGCCTGCAGGCACGAATGCCCGCGCTACGGCACGAATATTGAGTTATGCGGCGGCGGATGCCGTCTTGCCAAGGACGTTTTGCAGGATCTTCTCCTTTTGAACGGGGCTTAGGGACGCTAAGTGGGCTTCGAAAACGGCCTTTGAAAATTCAAAGCCAATTCCAGGGTAAGAGAAGGGTTGCCCGGTTTGCTCGGCGACGACGTGGGCGGTGGTGGCGCGTTCGAGAGCGGCGGCTTCGTTCGCCTTTCGTTCCTTTTGGAGTTTGTGAAGTTCGGCCATTTCACGTTCGCGGCGGCGGGAGAGACGGGATTCCTGGAGGTTGAGATTGCGGAATTGCTTTTCGTAGCGGAGGGTGACTTCCAGATCGAGCAAATTGGTGGTGATTTCGGTGCCTTTGAATTCAGGGGTGCCGAGGAGCTCGCGGCGGCCTTTGGATTTGAGGGCCATGAGCAGGCCGGGGATGGATTCGAGACGCCAGTGGAGATCTACGACGGATTGAACGAGAGCGGTTTCCTGGGGGCCGACGGGTTGGAGGTCCTGGTTGAAATCGGCGGCCAGTTTGCGGTAGCGGGGAGCGTCTTCTTCTTCGATCCAGACGGTGCGGCCGGTGAGACCGGTTTTGAGGGCGTTCATATGGATGGCGGCTTTGCCTTCGGGCGTCTTGGGACCGGTGGATCTTTGAGCGTTTTCGCGATTGGCGGCGAGCTGAGCTTCGGAAACGGCGGTGGGGGAGCTTTCAGGTGCAGGAGCGGGTTCCGGCTTTGGTGCCGCCTGAGGACGGATGCCGGCGAATTGGAGGATGGAATCGGGGCCCGGCATGACGCCGAGGGGGTCCATGCGTTGGGCGAGGGACATGGAAGAATAAGCGGCGCGGCGGGCTGCTTCGAGGGCTGCGCGCTCAGCGGCGCGACGTTCGGCACGGTTGGACATTAGCTGATACTCCTTGTTGGATACTGAGGTCAAAAGAAAAGGCCCGCCAGCGAGGGAAACTCGGGCGGACCTGACCAAACCATAGCAAACGAGGGCTTGAAAACGAACTATGGCGTGTTACGAGGCTGGGAGAGATGCCGCTTAAATGATTGATGGCAAGAAAGTTATAATTTTGATTAAAATTTATAAACGTCTGTGACCGGAAAAGTGATTTTGACGATTCACGCGGAAGTGACACTGAGCGGGGCCCATTCTGGCGTACCTTTACCGTGATTGCCTTGTTGAGTTGTATGGCGATTTGTGCGCCGACAACATCACGTTGCCGAGCCTTCGTTAGCGGTAAACCTCTTTGCGGTGCGAACGCGAGTCACTTTGTCGCTTGGCGGCGCCGGTTCGAGCTTGCGCGTGAGCGGGTCTAATAGCGTTGAGCTCAGAACGGTTTCGAGTGCGGCCAGTTGAATCGGCCGCCACTGATCGACAGAGCTTCAATCGAAGAAAATGCCGCTGACGACGGCGTTTGCGCCGCCGGTTTTCGTTACTTGAATGAGCACGTGGCCCCGAACGTTCCAGGCGGCATGAACGCCCGAGCGAAAGGCTGAGTAGGGTTCGGTGTCGAGGACGGCGTTGGTATTGGCGTTGAGGATGGTGATGGTTTCGGTACGCGTAGTCGTGGCCCAGTCGACGAGGTAACGTGAGTTTTTGTGGGTGTTGCCGTCGGTTAGGTTGACGTTGATGGTGAAAGTGCCGGAGGAATAGTAAGTGGAAGCGATGCGGGTGGACGCGCCGCTGGGAAGGCCCTGGGGCCAGAAATGGGCCCTTTTCATGGTGAATGAACGGCGGGGGGATTTTGTCGTTATCGGCGAGCGGGAAGAGCGAAGCGGACCCGGATTGGTCGGCCGACGATTCGCAGTTGGTGTTTGGCAATGTACTCGAAGAGCCGCAGGACGCGGCCATCCACACGGTTGATCTGAAGAGTCGATTGGTTCGGACGTCGCACGGGTCGGAGGGCTACTTTTCACCGCGCCGGTCGCCCGATGGGCGTTCGATTGCCGCTGTGCGGATTTCGGATCGGCGCTTGGACTTTTTCGATTTTGCGTCTGGGAAATGGGCGAATCTCACGAGCATGGCTAGCGGCTATCCCAGTTGGTCGCACGATGGAAAGTCCATCTATTTCCTGTCGTCACCCGCCGGGCAAAGAGGGATTTGGCGGGTTGGCATTGCCAGCCACAAGGCAGAGGAAGTAGCAAGTCTGGCTGAGGTTGACCAGCCTGCCACGATTTTTGGTACCTGGGTCGGACTTGCGCCGGACGATTCGCCGCTCGCGCTACGAAACCTTACAACCGAAGATATTTATGCTTGGACGTTTGTAACCATACAGCGCTAAACGATCTTGTTGAGGGCATTGCGAAAATTCCGACCACGCAGCCACTACATCAACAATGGGACAATCCGACCCGCGGCGTTCAACCAACCGATCAAATGAGTTTCTGCGACTGGCGGTAAGCCAAATTCTGGGAGCGATGTTAGTTGCGGCAGGCTCCGCCGCGCAAGCTCCGCAGGTGAAGACCTGGACGAACGGGACGGAGGGAATGCGGACGCAGATTACAATTGCGGCGCAGGAAAGCATTCGTCCAACGCCGGTTTTGCTATTGGAATGCACGCACGAGCCGAAAAAACGGCCCGCCATTGGGATTTATCTGATAGCAGGGCCTCTGAAGCCGCATCCGAGAGTCGGTCTGCTCAATTCGGTGAGTGAATGGCTTCTGCCTATTCATTTTGACGGCGGCAAGGCGGTTTTTCTTAGTTGGACGCCAACCGGGCAGCCAGGCACCTATGCCTATGAAGGCGATGGTAGGAACGGCATGGCGAGCGAGTGCGTAAGCGCAAAGAAGTTATTGGAAGACCTCTTGGCCGCGAAGGTGTTCGCTGTCGAGCTACAGAAAAAGGGCGAAAGTGCCTCGCGTGAAGCAATCTTCGACACGAGCCAACTGAGAAAGGCGTTTGACGTGCACTGTGAGGGGATGGTTGAGTGAGGAATAGCGGCGTGCCGCGCGCGTTGCTTGTAAGTGTTAACCCAGGTAGCTGAAGAGGGTGCCAATCGTATCGGAGGCAGGGTTGCCGGAGCTCAAGGCGGTGGATGAACCGCTTGTTCCGCTGGCGGCTGCGCTGGTGCTTGAGTTTGCCAAATTTGTTTCGAGAGCTTCGAGAACCGAGTCGGCCGTGCTGGTATTCGAGCCGCTTGATTGACCAAAAGGCGAGGCGCTGAGATTGCCGCTCAAGCTGACAGTATCCGACGCCGACGCGCTTGCGCCGAACAGGGACGACATGTCGGCGGATTCCACGTTGTCGATCGCTATCTGCGTGAGTTGCCCGGGCGAGGCGTTTTGCAGTTGTTTGGCGGTCAGGTTGGAGGGAAGTAGGCCGTCGTTAACAATGGCCTGGAGGCCGGCTGAGAGCGAACTGGAACTAGTAGACAATTACACCTTCTCTCTGTACGCATCGGTTGGGGCTGGCGAAAAAATGGGGGAAATTTACGGTTGGGTAGCTTGGGCTAGGAATAGGGTTGCCCAGAGCGTCGGTTAAGCTTCGCCCTGTTCAAGACCCTCCATGCGGCGCTGACGAGCATCTGCGATGCGCGCGAGCGCTCGGATGTTTTCACCGTCGGCGGCGACCGCAACCAGGATCTTATCGATCTGGTGTTCGGCGGCGCTTTGCCGTTCGGCGGTTTGCAGGATCAGCGCGGTAAGGCGGTCGAGATTGGCCTCGATTCGATCCAGCCGCTCGTTGCTTTCACTTGTCACTTTGCTTAGTAAGTTAGCATCTTGAAAAAACCAAAACAGCGAAATTCATTCCGCAAAGCGGACGCAAAAAAGGCGTCGATCTTTCAACCGACGCCTCACCTAACTCAGCTTTTGAAAAAATTAGCGGTGGAACCGTCCGCCGTAAGAGCGATATCCATAACCACCGTAACGGCCACCGAAGAACAACCCGAACGAAGGCCCGTAATAGTAGGGATACCCATACGCATAATACGGATACGGATATCCATAATAAGGCGCTGCCACAACCGGCGCCGGTGGATATGGTCCTGGCGCGTATGCCGACCCTTGCGGACCGTAGCCGGCACCAGCGGGCCGGTCATATTCGCCCGGTTCCACGTAGCGGAAAGCTTGCGGCGAGTGGTCTGTTGCAATGGTCAATGGCGCTTCCAGGCGGAACGTTAAAACCTGTTCGGGGTAGAGAACGCTAGGATGACCGCGAGTAAGCAGCACGCCGATGATACCCAACGCCGCGCCTGAACCTGCGCCGATCGCCGCGCCTTTACCCCAAGCGGCTGCCGCTCCTACAGCCGCGCCGAGAGCGGTTGTACCGGCTATCACGCCGGCGTCCTGGCCAACCGATGTTGGACCGGAGCGGTTGATGAGCGAGGAATGGATCGGAATTTGCTGGCCGTCGACCAGCGTTACATCGGTAAGCTGAACGCCCAGCCGCGCTACTCCCTCAATGCGGCCCGCTTTTACCGCTTCGGTAACACGCCCGCCCAGCGTTTGTCCAGGCTCGGCCACCACTACGCCGTTTACGACAAGCGGCTTGACCAAAGTCGCCGAAAACGCGTCGCCCTGCTGATTTTTGTCGGACGAAAGAAGTTGGTTGACGCGAACCGTCAGATAGGTGCCGGCGGGAACAGTCAAACTAGCAGGCACTGGCTGCTGCTGGTAGCTCTGCTGCGGATAAGGCTGTTGCTGCGGATATGGTTGCTGTTGCGGATAAGGCTGCTGCTGGGGATATCCCTGTGGCGGGGCCTGGTTTTGTGGGCCGTAGCTCGGGCCATTCGCGGCGGAAGGAGCTGGCGGCGGCGCTTGCATCGGCACACTGTTCGGGTCGGCGGAGGGCTGCGGCGCTTGGGTCGCCGGATCGCTGTTAGGAGTTTGCGCCGCCGGGTCGCCTACGCGTTTCCATCCGCCATTGGTTATTGGCGCTGGGGACTGCTGCGCATCGGTGCTAGCGGGCGGAGGCGGTGGAAGAGTTGGCTGTTGATCTTGCGCGACTGCAAAACTGGGAAAAGCCAGCAGTGCGCTCAGAAAAATGGGCATAAGGCGCTGGGCTGGTTTGAGAGTGGAATTGAATTTGGATACTTGCATTTGATCCCTCGTAAGTTCGGACGGCAATGTATCAGCACGCGTTTCACCAATCCCAAGTTGAAGGAATGATTGGAGTTAAGCGGAGCGGCGGAAGGCTGAAATCGGTGCGATTCCACCGGCGTGGTGGAAATGCACCACTAAGATCGGCGGCGTAGATGATCTACATAAGACTTCGCGGCCAGCGCCAAAACGATAACCACGGCAATACTCAGAAACTTGCCTTTGAGCGCGAAAAAAGCGAACGCCAGCAGCGCCGCATAAAGAAGGAAGGCGGTGCGCGCGCCAATCAGGGTTTTGGGCGGCTCGCTCATTGGATGGGCATATTGTAGGCAAATCGCAAGGCCAGCCTCACTTGGTTGCCCTTGAACTCGGGCGGAAGTGGCGGCAGCGGGTTCGACATCACCAGGCTGGTGCTGGCCGCCACATCGAGCAGCGTGAGGTTCGAGCTTTGCGCGACCACAACCCTGGGAATTGAACCGTCGCGGTTGATCACCACCTCGATAATACTCAGGCCGCGCAGCCTGCCTTGGCGCACGCCCGGCGGTTTGACGCGATCCCAATTCGCCCGGATGATCGCCAGAATTCGTTCCAGATAAGGTTTGAAATCCGCGCCTTGCGGATCGCTGAGCAGTTCGATGGCGGCATGTTCCGCGCCGGTCTGCCCGGGAAGACCGGGCAAAGCGGGCGCGGGAACGCTGGGGTTGTCTTCGCTCAAAGCGGGCCGCGTTGCGCCCGGCGGCGGCGGGGCTTTCGGCTGGGTGATCTTCGGGGGTGCCTGCGCGCCCGCATTTTGCAGCAAAGACGTGGTCGGTTTCGGTGGCGGCGGCGCTGTCGGCACCCCGCCAATTGCGCCCGATGTGGGATCTGCCGGTGTTTGATTCATCGCCAGATTCGGCGCGTCGGGCATGATCTTCGGCGCGCTCCTGGTCTGCGGCGCGCCCACGTTTTGCGGCGGTTCGAAATGCCGCACCGATGGGCTGGGCGAGGCTTGCTGTTGCTGCTGTGCGCGCAGCGCCGCTCTTAAGGAAGCCAGGTCGATTTCTTTGGAGATCTTATTTTTGTTCGCATCCTTCTGCGTGAGTTCGCGCGGAAAATAGAGTGGTGTTCTATGTTCCACAACCAGGCGTTCCGGATGAGTTTGTTCCACGAACGCCGGGATCTTAATAGCGATCAAAAAGACAATCAAATGGACCAGCAACGAACCGGCCCCGATGGCGGCGATTTGCCGGTAGGAACGCGTGTCGCGCGCGGCAAGTTCCAGGTTCAACGGATAATCGGAGGGCGGCAGCGGCTGCGCGGGAGCGCTCTGTTTGGCGAGATCCGATAGAGATAAAGGAGAAAGATCCATGAAGCCGTTGGAACTACTTACTGAATTGGCGAGAACGGATGGTTTGGGAAACAGCTTTCCCGTGCGCCTCGATTTTATCAAGGATAGCCTCCGCCAGTTGCAGCGCGCGCGCGGCCTGCCAGCCGTCCACGCGCGGGCGTATGCGGGTGCGGACGGAATCGCAGAAGGCCAGCAGCTCGGCTTCGAGCGGCTCAACGCGTTCTACTGCCAGTTGCTCAAAAGCGATTTTGGGAAGCGCGCCTGGCTCGGCTTGGCTCACTGAAAAGCGCGTGGCATCCTGCCGATGATAATCGAGTGAAATGTATTCGCCCGGTTGAAAAAGCCGTAATTTGCGGACTTTTTCAACCGATACGCGGCTGGCCGTGAGATTGGCAATGCAGCCTGAGGCAAAGGACAAGCGCACGTTGGCGATATCGACTTTATTGGATAAAACCGAAATGCCGGCGGCGCGGATTTCCTCGGGCATTGTCTGAGTGAAGCTAAGAATAAGATCGAGATCGTGGATCATCAGGTCCAGAACGACGTCGATATCCAGACTGCGCGGCGTGAAGAGACTGAGGCGGTGTACTTCAAAGAACAAGGGAATGGTGAGGGCTTTTTCGAGCGCGATGACAGCGGGGTTGAACCGTTCCAGATGACCGACTTGCAGAATGCGCTGCTTCTCATCGGCCAGCCGCGCCAGCCGTTCACCAGCCGCCGCGCTGATGGCGATCGGTTTTTCGACCAGGATGTCGATGCCCGCTTCGAGGAGCCACGTCGCCACTTCCTCATGCGAGACGGTGGGCGTGGCCACGATGGCGGCGTCGATGGCGGGTATAGCGGAAAGAGAATCGAAGGCCTGGGTTCCGTGCTCCGCGGCAAGCTGTTGCGCTTTACCGAAATCGGAGTCAATCACGGCTATCAGTTCTACATTCGGCAAGCGGCTTAAAACGCGCACATGGTTGCGCCCAAATACACCCGCACCGACGACGGCCAGCTTGAGGTTTGTCATGCCGCTTCCAACTCGAGCGGCGGATAGCCGACTATGGCGATCTCGGCCCGGTCCGCGCGGTCAAGCATTTCGTCCTTGTCCAGAAGAAGCGTGCGGCCGGAATCGACGGCGAGCGCGGTGGTGTTGGTTTCGATCATCGTTTCGATCGTGGTTAACCCGGCAACTGGCACGTCGAATAACAGATGAGCCCGGCCGCGTGATGCTTTCACCAGGCGGAGCGGCTTGCCGTTGACAAGCGTGGCGGCGCGCCGCAGCATGGCGTCGGTTCCTTCCATCGCTTCGGCCGCCACGCAGGCCTTCTCACTGATGGCCACACTCTGGCCGATATCGGCAGTGGCAAGGAGCGAGGCCAAGCGGCGGCCGTAGCGGATATCGGCTTCTTCGTCCTTCGTCGGTTTCCGGCGCGTGAGTACGCCCTCGGGCGCGAGCAAAGGTTTGAGCAGACGGGTGGAATCCACCAGCTCAATGCCTTCCTCACGCAGCACCTTTTGAATGCCGCCAATGAGTGCGGCGGTGTTCTTCTCTTTGAGCGAAGCGAGCAGTTTAACCAAACGCCAATCGGGCGTGATGCCGGAAAAGAGACTCACATGCTTGACTTGGCCGGTCATCATCACTTCAGATATTTGTTCGCGCTTGAGAATGTCGATGAGTTTGCCTAGCTGGCCGATGTTAACCCAGTGCAGGCTGCCGGTGAGCGAGGAAAGTTCTAGAGACGCCTCGTTTTCGATGGCGATCACCACCACTTCATGTCCTTCGCGGCGCGCCGTTTCGAGAGCGAGCAGCGGAAAGCGGCCGTTGCCCGCAATGAGTCCGTAGCGTTGACTCACGGCAGCCTACTTCACAAACCCGCGCTCGGACGAGCGGATGAATTCGAGCAGGTCCTTTATCTCCCCCGTTTGCGGAATCTCCTCCTCAATGCGGGTGAGCGCTTGCGAGGTATTGAGGCCGGAACTGGACAACAGCCGGAAGGCGTTCTGCAGCGGTTCAATCGCTTCCGGCCCAAAGCCGCCGCGCTGCAAGCCCACGCGATTCGCACCGTAGATTTTGCATTCGTGGTCGCTAGCGGTTTGCGAGAAAGGAAGCACGTTTTGCTTGATAACCGAGCGGCTGCCCACCATGGCATGCTTGCCGATGCGGCAGAACTGGTGGATGGCGCTGAGGCCACCGATGTTGGCGAAATCCTCCACAATTACGTGCCCGGCAAAGGTGACTCCGTTGGCCAGGATGGTGTGGTTATGAATGATAACGTCGTGAGCTATATGCACATAAGCCATCAGCAGGTTGTGATCTCCTATCACCGTGCGCATCCCGCCGCCTTGCGTGCCGCGGTGGATGGTTACAAATTCCCGGATGCTGTTGCCGTTGCCGATGATGGTCTCGGACTCTTCGCCTTTGTACTTTTTGTCTTGCGGGGCCACGCCGCAGGAGCAGAAAGGGAAAAAAACGTTGTCGCGGCCAATCGTTAATTTGCCCTCGAGCACCACATGCGACATGAGGCGCGTGCACGGGCCGATGGAAACTTCCGGGCCGATGATACAGTAGGGCCCGATTTCGGCGCAGTCGGCAATCTCGGTTTTCGGGTCAATGATAGCGGTGGGGTGAATGGACATGACAGCAACGCCGCTAGGCTACGGAGCCGGCGCTTCGGCGGATTTGTCACTTTCGGTTTTGGGCTCGGGCGCGGGGAGGATCAGTTTGCACATCAGCGTCGCTTCGGCGACGACTTGGCCGTCGACCGTAGCCGTGCCTTGCATCTTGGCGACCGTGTATTTCAGGCGCAACAACTTCATTTCAATGCGCAACTGATCGCCTGGCACGACAGGCCGGCGAAAGCGCGCTTCTTCGATGGTCGCGAGGAACATCACTTGGCCGCGCGTGTGAGGAGCGACATAACCGACCAGGATGCCTCCTACCTGCGCCATCGATTCGATAATCAGCACGCCCGGCATAACCGGATAGCCGGGAAAGTGGCCTATGAAATGCGGCTCGTTGACCGTGACGTTCTTGATTCCAACCACGGATTCATTGGTGATCTCTACGATTCTGTCCACCATCAGCATGGGATAACGATGCGGCAGAAGGGCGGTAATTTCTTGACATTCCAGCGAGGCCATGAGAATCGGTATTATAACAACCGGTGACTAATTTCCTCAGCTATGCCCATGAGAAACAAGCAGAAATCGTGGCGTTCATCAGTGAGTTAGCGGCCTGTGAATCGCCCAGCGATGCGCCGCAGGCGGTGGACCGTCTGGTGGATCTACTAATCGAACGAACGGCCGATGTCGCGTCGGCGAAGACATTCGAGGCGGAGGGTCACAAGTTCGGCAAGACCCTCCGATTAGAGTTTAATTTGCCCGGGGAAGGGAAGCAGGGGCGATTGCTGGCATTGGGGCATGCCGATACCGTTTGGCCCATTGGCACTGTAAAGAGAATGCCCGTGAACGTGGCGGATGGCCGTTTGTGGGGTCCGGGTGTGCTCGATATGAAATCCGGCTTGGCGTTCTTTGTCTTTGCCATGCGCGCGTTGCGCGATTTGAATGTTTCGGCGCCGCATGAAGTGGCGCTGCTGGTAGTGTCCGACGAAGAAGTGGGCAGCACCAGTTCGCGCGCGATTACCGAAGAAGAAGCCAAACGCAGTAAGTGCGTGCTGGTACTCGAGCCGGGCACCGGCTTTGCGGGCAAGTTGAAAACGTCGCGCAAAGGCGTGGGCGAGTATACGGTTTTTGTGAAAGGAAAGGGTGCACATGCGGGCGTTGACTTCACTAATGGCGCTAGCGCCATTGTGGAAGCGGCGCGCCAGATATCGGAGATCGCCAAGTTCACCGATTTACCACGCGGCATTACCGTGAACCCCGGCGTAATCAGCGGTGGCACGCGCTCAAACGTGATTGCCGATACTACCGAAGTTCACGTTGATATTCGCGTGAGCCGGCTGCCCGATGCCGCGGAACTGGACGCCAAATTTCGCGCGCTGAAAGCAGTCGATGAACGCTGCTCGGTGCATGTGGAAGGCGGCTTGAACCGGCCGCCCATGGAGCGCACGCCGGAAATCGCAGCCTGGTATTTAAAAGCACGTGCGCTGGGAGAGGCGATGGGTGTTCTGGTGGAAGAGTCGTCTACCGGCGGTGGATCGGATGGCAATTTCACGGCTGCTCTGGGTATCCCTACGCTCGATGGGTTGGGCGGTGTGGGCGAAGGCGCGCATGCGCCGAATGAGAGTATATTGCTTGATCGCGTGGCGGATCGAGTGGCGCTACTGGCGGGGTTGGTAGCCGAGAGCCTTTAGATAGCCGTTGTTCATGGTGCAGGCGCTGAAGTCTATCTTGCGCAGCAAATCATCCAAGGCTTCTTGCGAATGTGCCACCGAGGGCCGCGCCGCAATGCGCTTTTCCGCCATGTCCGTCCCGCTCGGCATCTTCGCAAACGCAGTGATCTCGTCCCAGTGTGCCGGCTTGCCGATCGAAACCATGCACGAAGTCTTTTCCATTTTCTTGTAGGGCCAAAAGCACCAGCCGATTTCATTTTCTTCCAGCACGCTGACGAACTCGCGAATCCATTGGTCGCTATTCTCGCCCGATTCGCCCAGCCAGAGCGGCACCTGATAACGGTCTCGGTAATCCACATACTCCTGGATCACCTCCTGCGTTGGCGCTGTCCAATACTTATGAAATTGATAGACCAGTTTCGAATCGAAAGGCGCTCCGAAGACATGGAAATTGCTCGCCCATTGCGCACCTTCCAAAAAGATCAGGTGTTGCTCGTCCACTTCGCGGATGGCCCGCGTAATACGTCTGTAGAGCGGTTCGAGCTTGTCATTGTATTTGCTCAGTTGCGGGAAGTGTGGAATCGGCTCATTCAAAAGGTCATAGCCAATCACGGTATTCTCGGCGCGATAGTGCTGCGCGATGCGCCCCCACACTTCACAAGTGAGATCTTGCGCCGGCTTGCTTTCATAGAGCCAGGGATAACCGTAGCTATCGTCGATATTCGTTCCGGTTTGGCCGCCCGGCGCGCAGTGCATGTCGAGAATCACCCAAACGCCAGCTGCGCGGCACCATTCGATGGCGGCATCAAGGAGCCGAAATCCTTCATCGCCCGAGACAAAGAATTTGTAATGAAACGGAATGCGAACCGAATTCAAACCGCAGCGCTGGATAAATTGAAGGTCTGCTTTAGTGATGTAGCGGAGGCGGTATTCCTGCCAGAACCGCGCAGCGGCGTCGGGGCCAATCAGTTCGGCAAAGAAGCCTTCGATCTCGCGCGGCGATGCCGGACCGCCGTCCAACAGGAACATGTAACCTTCCGGCTCCAGCCAGTTGCCGAGATTGATGCCCCGCAGAAGTAGCTTACGGCCACTAGGGTCGAGTAAGTTCTTGCCTTCGGCGCGGACGAAGCCACTCGAGGTAGCGTTTCTACCGAGAAAACCTGCGCCTAAACCGGCGCTGAACTGCCTGCGCGTGTATCTCACTTTTGCCGGTACACCACCTTGCCGCCCACCACCGTTTCCAGAACGTGAGTGTTGGCGATGTCTTCGGCGGGAACTTTCAGCGGGTTGCGGTCAAGCACAATCAGATCGGCGAACTTGCCCACTTCAAGCGATCCTGTCACGTCGTCCTGATGCAGTTCGTAAGCGGCATTGATCGTGGCAGCGCGCAAGACGGCTTCGCGTGCCA